>ENA-OQCO01001150-OQCO01001150.1-human-gut-metagenome-genome-assembly--contig:-NODE-1150-length-10950-cov-7.391758_pt1 | contig 10950 bp, 12 predicted proteins | sample MGYA00242500_ERZ504582 | MGnify/ENA primary metagenome ERZ504582 (study PRJEB26092, sample SAMD00036346) | human gut metagenome | host: Homo sapiens | study: EMG produced TPA metagenomics assembly of...
AAAAATAAAAAATCTATTGACTTTTTCATAGTGAAAATATTAAAGAATTTTGCATTCAAAAGAAAAATTTTAAACTTTCAAAGAACAATTATCTGACAATAATGCGGGCCGTATATAGGTATGATTTGCTGCCCGGGACAAAAAAAGCAGGAGGGGATCACCCCTTCTGCTTCATTCGTTTAATAACTTTCAGGCGAGTAAATTCCTCACGCTCTTTTTCCTCAAGTGCATTCTGGATGTCCTTGGTAAGTGCTTCATAACGAGGAATCGTAATATTCTTGAGAGCATTCGCTCTTTTCTGTGTTTTTTTGATGTTTGCAGCCAGACGGATCGCGGCATTTTCGATACCGGCGAGCTGGATAGAGAGCTCTTTTACCTTTTCGAAGGCAGCTTTTGCCTGATCAAGAGAAACTCTGGTGCTGTAGTAAGCATAGGTAGGCGTGTTTGTCAGCTGTTTGTCATATTCAACCAGAGGAATTTCAGTTCCCATAACGCTGCGTGTCTTGATCCTCACAGAATCTTCCACAGGGACAGTATAAGAAACCTGCTGTACAAATGCGATTCCAAGCTCCATATTGGCTTTCTGGAGCGCTGCATAGGCGGTACGGAAGGTTTCATCAATCTGAGCCTGTATATCCTTGGCTTGGTCGATCAGTTCCATCATTTCACGGATCAGGATGTTTCGTTTCTTGTCCATCAGCTCAAATCCCTGACGGGAAAGAGCCAGAGAATTTTTGGCAAGTATCAGATTACCCTTGGTGGGGAAGGTATTCGGATCCATAAACAGTCACCTCCCCTTAGCGTACAGTCTCTTTATAGTACTTGTTCAGGATTTTTGTATCGATTCGGTCGAGTTCTTCTTTCGGAAGAAGCCCCAGAAGCTCCCAGCCTTTATCAAGGGTTTCTGTGATACTTCTGTTTTCTGTTTCACCCTGTCCGACAAATTCTGCTTCAAATGCTTTACCGAAGACAAGGTAACGTTTGTCAATCGGGGAAAGTTCATCTTCACCGATAACGGAAGCCAGAGCTCTTGCATCGCCTACTTTTGCATAGCAGGAGAAGAGCTGGTTTGCAACGTCCTGATGATCTTCTCTGGTGAAGCCTTCTCCAATACCATCCTTCATCAGACGGGACAGAGATGGAAGTACGTTGATCGGCGGATAGATTGCCTGGCCATGCAGCTGGCGGTCCAGAACAATCTGACCTCAGTGATATATCCGGTAAGGTCAGGTATAGGATGTGTGATATCATCATTTGGCATGGTCAGGATCGGAATCTGTGTAACAGAACCGGTTCCGCCCTGTACGATACCGGCACGCTCATAAAGAGTAGCCAGTTCACTGTACAGATATCCAGGATAACCTTTACGGGAAGGAATCTCGCCCTTGGAGGAGGAAACCTCTCGCATAGCCTCGCAGAAGGAGGTGATATCTGTCAGGATGACCAGGATATGCATGCCTTTTTCAAATGCCAGATATTCTGCAGCGGTAAGTGCGATCTTTGGTGTCAGCAGTCGTTCAACGACCGGGTCGTTTGCCAGGTTCAGGAACATGACAACGTGATCAGAAGCACCGCTTTCTTCGAAAGTACGGCGGAAAAATTCTGCAACATCGTATTTAACACCCATAGCTGCAAAAACGATTGCAAAGTTTTCATCGGAATCACCGCCCAGAGAAGCCTGCTGTACGATCTGTGCAGCCAGCTTGTCATGTGGAAGACCATTTCCGGAAAAGATTGGAAGTTTCTGACCACGGATCAGAGTAGTCAGACCATCAATTGCAGAAATACCGGTATTGATATAGTTTCGTGGATATTCTCGCGTGACCGGATTCAGCGGAAGACCGTTGATATTAAGGTTAACCTCCGGAGTTATCGCACCGAGTCCGTCGATCGGCTGACCGATACCGTTGAAGGTACGGCCGAGGATTTCCGGTGAAAGACCGATCTCCATCGGATGTCCGGTGAGTCGGGTATGTGTGTTGCCAAGGGACATATTGTCAGTTCCTTCAAATACCTGGATAACTGCTTTGTCCTCATAAATCTCAATGATACGGCCGATCTTCTGTGTTCCGTCATCCATATGGAATTCGACGATCTCCTCAAAAGAGGCATTCTTTACACCTTCCAGAACTACCAGAGGGCCGTTTATTTCACTTAAACCTAAATATTCAATTGCCATAAAAACGTTCCTCCTGTCAGCCGTTCTTCTCTAATACTTTGTCATAAAATGCGTCGATGTCTTTTCGGTACTGTTCAAATTTGTCTAGCTGATTGTTTGGAACATCATATTTAATAGAAATGATGCGTTCAAAGATGTTGTCCTCTTTCAGTACAGAAACCGGCATGCCTCGGTTGATGAGTGCTTTGGATTTTTCGTACAGATAAAGGATGATCTCCATCATCTCAAACTGTTTTTCCATTGGAACGCAGGTATCTTCCTGATGGAAGGCATTCTGCTGAAGGAAGCCAAGTCGGATGACTCTGGCAATCTCAAGAGTCAGCTTCTGATCATCCGGGAGTACATCACTGCCGATCAGTTTAACGATCTCCATCAGAGAGCTTTCCTGATTCAGGATCGCCATCAGCTGATTTCGGTCAGCCACGAATTTTGGAGATACATGATCGCGGTACCATGGGGTCAGGTCTTCGAGGTATTCACTGTAGCTTGTGAGCCAGTGGATCGCCGGGAAGTGTCTTGCATAAGCAAGAGCCTTATCAAGTCCCCAGAAGCATCGTACAAATCGTTTGGTATTCTGAGTGACTGGTTCAGAGAAGTCACCGCCCTGTGGGGAAACTGCACCGATGATGGAGACAGAACCTTCTGTACCATTGAGATTCTGCATCATTCCGGCACGCTCATAAAAAGCGGAAAGCTTGGAAGCCAGGTAAGCAGGGAAACCTTCCTCTGCCGGCATTTCCTCAAGTCGTCCGGAAAGCTCTCGAAGAGCCTCAGCCCAACGGGAGGTGGAGTCTGCCATGATCGCTACATCGTAACCCATGTCACGATAATATTCAGCCAGAGTAACACCTGTGTAGATAGATGCTTCACGGGCAGCAACCGGCATGTTGGATGTGTTGGCGATCAGAGTAGTACGGTCCATCATCAGGTTTCCGGATTTCGGGTCGATCAGCTTGCTGAAGTCCTCCAGAACCTGTGTCATCTCATTTCCACGCTCGCCGCAGCCGATATAGATGATGATATCTGCATCGGACCATTTGGCAATCTGGTGCTGTGTCATGGTCTTTCCGGTTCCAAAACCACCCGGAACGGCAGCCGTACCGCCTTTGGCAATCGGGAACAGAGTGTCAAGGATACGCTGTCCTGTGACAAGCGGAACGCTTGCAGGGTAGCGCAAATGCGTCGGACGAGGAATACGGATCGGCCATTTCTGAGCCAGTGCAAGCTCTTTAGTGGTTCCGTCATTCAGCTGTATTGTGACAATTGGTTCCAAAATGGTGTAATCACCGTCCGGAGCTGCCTTGATAACAGTTCCCTCTGTGATACTCGGAGGAACCATGGATTTATGGAGGATAGAAGCAGTTTCCTGTGTCTCGGCGATGATCGTGCCAGGACCTACTACGTCTCCTTCTTTAACTGTGATATGTGAGTGCCATTTTTTCTGGGTGTCCAGTGAATCTACGCTGACACCACGGGAAATATATTTTCCGGAGGATTTGGCAATCTCCTCCAGAGGACGCTGGATACCGTCAAAAATATTGTGGATGATACCAGGTCCTAAAAGTACAGAGATGGCATCGCCGGTACCGGTAACGGTTTCGCCCGGGCGAAGTCCTGTGGTCTCCTCAAATACCTGAACGGTTGTCATACCCTTTTTAAGGCCGATGACCTCGCCAACCAGGTTTTCCTTACCTACATAGACCATCTCGGAGATTTTGAATCCGGAATCGCCTTTTAAGTAAACGACAGGGCCATTGATGCCATAGATGATACCAGTTTTACTCATTCTTCAGCCCTCCGTCAAATTTGAATTCTCTGCACATTGAAGCAAGATTTGCAGAAAAAGAATTATCGATAAGTATGTTTTTATGTGGAATCTCTGCGCGGATACCGCCGATAAAATCTTCTTTTGAGACCTGGAGCGGGGTACCTGTTTTCTGCGCAAGATCATTTGCTTTGGATTTGTCGGAAGAAGAGAGATAGATCTGGATCTCATCGTCTCCGGCAAATTTTACAGCTTCGTTGATCCTGCGGCAGAGATATTCATCGTATTCTGCAGTAGTGATAAACTGCTGAACCTTGGTCTTAACTTCTGCAAAAAGAGTTTCTTTCAGTTCTTCCTGTTTTCTGGACAAATCTCTTCTGAGAGTGATCTGTTCGGCAGAAAGAGCCTTGTTGACTTCACGACGGACATGGCCGGTCTCTGCTTTTATCTCAGCTTCTGCATTCTGGCGGCTTGTCTGTTTGTGATCTTCCAGTGTACGGGCAAGATGTTCTTTGTGTTCCTGGATAGCCTGTGCGGCATCTTCGCGGGCTTCGTCGAGAGAAACCTCGTAAAAATGCTGCAGTTTTTCGTCTATTGTCATGATATTGTTACCTCCTGCCTACAATTTCAGTCCGATCGCTTCATTGACATATGAAGTGATAAAATCCGGTTTACGGCCGGTGCCGTGTCTGTCAGGAATTTCAATGATCAGAGGTGTTTTGTGATGCAGACGGACATCGTCGATGATCTCAGGAAATTCTCTTCCGAATTTTTCGGTGAGAAGAATGATCCCTACTTCTTTATCTGCAATTGTATGTTCCAGAGCTTCTTTAAGCTCAGCGCGTTCATGGACGACAACACCTTCCACACCTGCCAGACGCATGCCTGTGTAGGTATCAATGTTATCACTGATCAAATACATTTTCATAGAGACGCTCCTTAAAGCTTACCAAGGATCATAAAGGAAATGATCAGTCCGTAGAGTGCGATACCTTCGGCCATAGCTACGAAGATGATGGATTTACCAAAGAGAGATCCGTCTTCGCTCAGAGCACCGAGAGCTGCACTTGCGGAGCTTGCAACGGCGATACCGGAACCAAGACCGGAAATACCTGTAACAAGAGCTGCACCAAGATATCCGAGACCAGTAGCAAGACCATCAGCTGAAGAGCCGGCAGCCTGTACGCTTGCAGTTCCTGCAAAGCTGACTACAGTGGCTACAAGAAGTACACCGAAGAACATAAAGCAGTTGGCGATGAGAGATTTTTTATAACGTTTTTTATTTTTCTCTCCAAGGAAAAAGCATCCAAAAGGTACGATAATACTGAGAATCAGTGCAATAGCTGTTGTAATCTGAATGATCATGTTCATGATGATATCCTCCTGATATATGTAATTTTATTGGATGGGACAAATGTCCCTGCGGTATTTAATTTTTATGCGCTGCCTTCATAAATGGTTTGAATTCGCGTCCGTTACCTGCATAGAAACGGCTGAAGATCTCGTAGTATTCCAGACGAAGAACCTGGATACCTACGATCAGACCTTCCATGGCACACACGAAGATGTTTCCAAGAACGACTACGATCCAGTTCGGGCTGCCGCCATTGGTAGCGCCGGCAAGCATCAGTACAACTTCCATCATAGCTGCGTGGCTGACTGCAAATGCGCCGATACGCAGGAAAGAAAGTGTGTTGGAAAGGTAGCTGAGCAGAACTTCAAACAGTTCGAAGAAGCTCTGAACAAAGAACATGCCTTTCTGTTCTGGTAAAATCTCGGATTTCTTTTCAACCAGGTTGGTGAGTGGCTCCTTAAGGAACATCAGAAGCAGCGGTACGCCAAACATAATGACCAGAATAGCTGCTGCCGGAAGTTTTTTGCCGGAGATAAACAGTCCGATGGTCAGTACGATGGATCCGTAAAATACGAGACCGGCTACAGCGTTGCTGTCAAACCAGGTTTTTTCGGTATCGCCTCTTCGGATGGAATTTATGATGTTGAATACCATACAGATGAGGATGATAAACATACCAAATCCAATTGCGATCACAAATACTGCATTCAGTCTTCCGACCAGCGGGACATCCATCATCTGGTTCATAGGCTTCAGCCATATGGCCTTGAGTACATCTTCAAAACCAAAGAAACTGCCGTACATAAATCCGAAAAAGACGGAAAATACACCGGCACAGCTGATGATTCCTGCAAGATCCATCTTCTTGGTCTTATAAAGGAAAAGTCCACCGAGGAAAAGTACAAGTCCCTGTCCTACGTCTCCGAACATTGCGCCGAAGATGAAGGAATATGTGATAGCCACAAACCAGGTCGGGTCCATTTCGTTGTATGCCGGCAGACCATACATCTTGACATACATTTCAAAAGGTTTGAAAAGCTTAGGGTTTCGCAGCTTTGTAGGCGGTTTCTGTGTGGCAGGTGCTTTCTGGTCTTCCATAAGACAGAAGATCTTTTCATCATTCTGGATATCTTTCCGGAAAGCAAGAGCGTCCTTTTCAGTCATCCAGCCACATAAAATATAGAAAGTATTCGTGTCACCAGGAGTGCATGCGGCCAGTTTGCGGATATCAAAGCTGGAAGAGCATGCATCCAGTGCAGCTTTGGCTGAAACAATCTTTGTGCTGTTGTCCTGAAGGAATTTGCGGGATGCCTCTTTGTTGGCATCCAGAGCTTTGTGAATCTCACGATGGCGGGTGTCAAGCTTTTCAAAAGCCTCTGCGGCGGTTCCATGGTATTCATTTGGAATAAAAATACGTTCAAAGTGCATGGAAGAGTATACGGCATGAACTTTGTGTGCCTGATGCTCCGGTACAAAATAAACACCGTAGACATACATTTCATCTTCTCCGCACTTGATAAACAGAGTGTCCAGGTTATCGTAGATATATTTTTCGAATTTCTGAAGATACTGTTTTTCAATACGTCCGAAACGATAGTGAATATACTTGAAATTCAAAATCTCTGAGACATCAAAGTTGAGATTTTTGAACGGACGGATGATCTTCAGCGGGTCCAGTATTTCTGCATGCTCGGACTGAAGTCTGGACTTTTCTTCTTCCAGGCGTCGGAATCCGTCCTGAACCGCCCGGACAGTTTTGATGGCCTTTTCGATATCCATCAGTTCCGGGCTTATCTGAGAAGGATCTTCCAGCTGTTCATAGAAGCTGTCGATTGTCGAAAGAGCCTCTTTGTAAGGGTTGATCTCCAGAAACGGTGACAGATTGGCAACTTCCGTAAGCTCGGAGAGAGCATTTTCCAAATGTATCTCATATTTGGAAAGATAAGTTTCGGTCATTCTGTCAATGTCTGCCTTGGGCCCGGTGATGCTTAAAAATTTCATTTTTTCAATCATTACCATACCTCCCGGGATAGTTAATTGTTACGAATATACTGCATTGCCTCGTCTGGGGCCACGCCATAACGGATACATTCAATAGCGATGGTCAGACGATTTACTTCGTGCTCTTTGTGGTACATGTAGGAATAAAGCATTGCCACGGAATAGGGATCCTTGCGGGATGCCTTTTCCAGAGTGGTACGGAGCATATAATTATAGAATTCTTCGAGATTGTGGGCAGAAAGATGATCATACTTTTTGCCGTAGTACGTCTTGCGAAAGATCTGCTGGGCTTCTTCGCGAGTGGAAGCCTCTACGAGTGCAGTGATTTCTTCTTTTTTCAGCTTGTAATTCATTGGAATCAGCAGCGCATAAATATCTGCAGGTGCCATACTGAAATAACGTTTTGATCGAGATATAAACTGCAGGTTCAGCATATCAAATTTTTCACCGTAGGCAGTGGTGATCTGTTCAAGATCCTTGCCGGAGAAAAGCTTCTTACGTACGTTCCAGATCATAGAAAAATAATAAAGATCCAGAGCCATTCCATAGTCAAAGAGAAGAGCAGTGTCATGATTCTGGATTCTGGACAAAGGTACGTAAAACTCATTTCCTTTCAGAGTATTGATAAACTCATCCATAGTCGTGCATGCTGTCAGTCTGTCCAGATCGAGCTTGGAATGTCTGCGGAAAAAATCACAGTAAGGTGAAACATCCACGGCATCTGTGCTTTTGTGATCGAACAGATTGGTCATGATCTCCTTCAGTACACGAATCTCATAGCGCCTGGAATAAAGATCTAAAAATTTGCGCTGTTCCGGATTTGCAAACTGATATATTTTGGAAAAATCTTTAAAGATCGAAGCCTTGAGCAGTTTTTCTATCTGACCGCGGTGAAGAGAATTTTCATCAAGATCCGCCCATGCTTTGGCATATTCCGGAGTACGTTTCAACCAGGCCGCTGCATGTGAGACGCTGGTGAACTGAAGCATTTCCTGAATTTCTGATTCGGATATCAGTTTACTCTGCATGGCACGGATCTTTGTTGATATTCCGCTGTAGGAAAGGAGTCTTCCCATATCGGATCACCCCTTTCAGTATCTGAGAAGCTGTTGGAATAAGTCTTCCGCCAGCTGCTGGTGATTCTGCCTGTAATACGTATCCAGATCTTCAAGCTGCTGTTCGGTCCTGTGACGGAGAGACGTTAGTTCCTGATCCTTCTGAGCTTCCAGATTATCCTTCAGCTCCTGTATTTTACGGTTGGTTTCCTGCTCCAGTTCTGCGTCAAAGTTCCTGCACTGCTGTTCCATTTCTGCCGAAAGGGCGGCTTTGGATCTGCCTGCATCTTCCATGATGCGCTGCGCTGTGATTTCAATCTCAGATAACTTATTAAGTATCTGTTCCATATTCACCCTCCTTTTCTATGATTTTTTTGGAACTTTATCATATAATACACCTTCCGTTAAATAATTGCTATACGAAATTGCACAATGAAAGGTTAAAATCTTTTGAAAAAAACAAATAATTTAACAAAAACAGTCATTTTAATTTTGAATCTGTTTTTTTCGGAAAATCATATACCAGAAAAGGAAAAATAACAGTGCCGAACCAGAGACGGCCAGACCAATATAAAAAGTATGTGGAACATATCGCAGTTCAATTTTACAGATCTCTGTATCTGCGGGAAGTTTTACTCCAAGCAGTGCATCTGCAAGTTTTACAGAAGTGGACGGTTGGCCATTCACGTAAATTTCCCAGTCTGTATCATAAGGAATCGTAAAAAGTGCAAGAGGCTTTGCCTGGGTGTTTTTTACAAATCCTGTGATGTGATCGTCACTGAAAGAAGTAATCTGCATAGAATTATCCTGCATGGATGAAAAGAACTTTTCAAACGCAGAAGAATTCTGGTATGCGATGCAGAAGCTGTTCAGGGCAGATTTAGAAGTCTGCGGAACGATCCGGACATGTACGGTTTCTCCTTTGTCAAATGAACCGATGGAGGTAATCTGATAGGAAGGGTTAAAAACATTGATTTCTTTGTCATTTACATACATTTTGAGCCGACAATAAGCCGGAGCATCAATGTAACAGAAAACGGGCTCATTTGAGGCAGCAGTGAAAGTGTAGTCAAAGAAGGCCTCCTGTTCAGGGGCAATAACGCGGTATGGATACCGGGCGCCTTCTTTAACACGTAGATTATGCAAAACAGGTGTCAGAGTTTGTGTGTCAAAAATGTTTTCAGAGGAATCATTCTGCATACAGCTGAAAAGTTGATTCTGCGTTTCAAAAGGCTGACGGGGCTTCTGCACTGTCGGGTGAAATGCTTCAGCGGAGGAATCGGCGGTCATTCCAAGAGTAAGTGCATATGGATTTTCATAAATATAAATATCACCAATCTGTCTGACAAGATGGTATGGTTCGGAGAGCATATGGCAGGAAAGCAGGTAGCGAATACCAAAAAAACAATTCATTGTATCAAATGTGGTGTTATAGTAGCCGCTGTAGGCAAACGTGCGTGGGAAACCTAAGGCTTCCAGAAAATCAAGCACCTGTGTGGTTTCGGAAGAACTGAAATGTGACAGTCCGGCATAGTCGAGCAGCATGGGGTCATTTGCTCTCTGGCGGAAATCTTTTTCTATTCGGTAAAAATCTGTATCATTTGTTCTGATCCAGGAAAGTACCTCAGAGGTATCATTGACAAATGTCTGAAAATCGGAATTATCCTTATAAGTGTAGCAGGACAGATATTGAATACCATTTCCAGTCAGATCCAGCATACACAGGAGAGACATAAGGACTATAAAAATTTGTTTTCGACAGTAAATATATGCAGTCAGGAAAATGGCAGAAACAAAAACGATTCCTGCGTTGAGAAGATATCTGCCTGTGGTCATGCCGGGGGAAACTTTTTGCATCAGTACCAGTATGGACACGATCAGAACTCCTGCAATGGCAGCCGGATACCAGATTTTGACAGTACCAGCATCCAGGTGTTCCAGGCTGTACCATGCAGTCAGGATCAGCAGGAACGAAAAGGGAAAACTGTAGCGGTACGGGAAACTGGATGGAGGATTGAAACCATGCCATACCAGATTAAAAATCTGAAAATAAAAGGAAAGACAGAGCGTAACTAACAGGAAACCGGCACCGAGTTTCTTGCACAGTCCAATACGGGAATTCATGAAAAACAGAATGCAGAGAAAAAGAATCATAATTCCACAGAAGATATTTGGCAGACCTGAAACGGTGTTGTTTTTGAAGTAGAAGCAGCCGTTGAGAAATTTGATAAAAAAATCCCTCCAGCTGAAATTGCCGGAAAAAGTAAAAAGAGAAGTGTCAAAAGTGGCTTTTCCACCGGATAATCCTTTTAGCGTTGGCAGGAGAATGAACACGGAAAGAAGACCGGCAACCAGGGAAGCCAGTCCATAATTGAATAACTGTGCGTCGCATTCTCGTTACTTCAGTGATGAGTTAGACGCACTATCTTTTTGAAAATAAGCAGAACAAATGTTTGTAAATTCTATTTACATATGGTATAATAAAAACATGGATAAAAATATGTTTAATATCAATAATAACGAATTTTCATATGGTAGATGATATGTGTATTCCCTGCAGTACCATCTGGTATGGTGTACAAAATATCGGAAAAAG
>ENA-OQCO01001152-OQCO01001152.1-human-gut-metagenome-genome-assembly--contig:-NODE-1152-length-10936-cov-1.456471_pt1 | contig 10936 bp, 9 predicted proteins | sample MGYA00242500_ERZ504582 | MGnify/ENA primary metagenome ERZ504582 (study PRJEB26092, sample SAMD00036346) | human gut metagenome | host: Homo sapiens | study: EMG produced TPA metagenomics assembly of...
TTTGGTGTTGGAGCACTGGTGTTCTCCGCGATATACGAAAGAGCAACTCAATAGGCTGGCCAATTTTGATTCACGCTTGTTTGGATTTTGTGGGGTATTTAACGTAGGCTAAATTGTCGCAGGTGTTGTGCTTTTATATTTAGAATCCGCCCAGCAGCTTTGCCTTTATGCTGCTCTCCTTTACAAACGGCTCCGACCAGAAGCGGGAATCATAGGAGTGGTTGGCATTGTCACCCCGAACATAATAACAGTTTTCCGGCACGATCAGCGTAATGCCATTCCGAACGACAGCTTCGCCGCCGGATGCCGTAATTCGCTTTACAAGCAGCCTCCCATCCCGCTCAAAGATGATAATATCCCCATCGGTCAAATCTCCGTACAGCCGTGTCCCCAGAATAAATGAGTCTTTCTTCAGTGTCGGTTCCATAGACTCAGTCGGGACATACCCGAGAAAGAGCACTGTTTTCATAAGGACAAGCAGCAGGAGTGAGGACAGGATCGGGATAAGCAGCCAGCGGTTATTCTTGAAGAGTTCCATAACTTCCTCCAAAATGCAAAACCCGCCCTCCGCAGTGTTTATACTGGGGAGGGCGGGTTTGCTGTATCGTTTTCAATTGTGCATAAATCAGAATGCCGCAAGGTCCGGATGCGACCTGAGATATTTCCTGGTGCGGGAGATTCGGGCGGCGACACATTTGTCGCTTTCCCCGAGGATGCTGCCGATTTCCGCGTGGGAATAGCCCTCGGCGCTGAGACGGATCGCCCGGATGCCTTTCGCCATCGCCTCGGAAGCGTTGGCCTCCAGTCGGTCGAGTATCATGCTCAGTTCGTGATGCTCGTCTAAACTATCTTCTTTCCCGAGCACCTCCGGGATCAGTTCGCACTCCTTTGCCGCCCGACGGTTGGCATAGATCAACGCCGTGCATATCTCGTTCCAGATTAGCCTGTATGCATACGTAGAGAAGCATCCGCCTTTATCGCTGTATGCCGCCTTGCAGAGGCCAATGCAGCCGATCTGATAGAGATCATCGTAACTGTAGATACTGTTTTGACCGGGATTATGGACCTTGTCCTTGATTACCTTCCCGACCAGCCCGAGGTTTTGCTCCACTTTTCTCTGCTGGGGTTGTGTAAGCGTCATGATGCTTCGCCTCCTTTGCATGGGCGAAATCCGGCCGGCTGTTGTTTCCTGCGCCGCTCCAGGAGCTTCTTGCTTTCGGCGATGACCTCGTTGCAGTAATATTCACCGAGAAAGCCAATGTGCGCTTTGGAAAGCGGTACCTGCAGAAGCCCTGCCAGCCACAGATAGGCGTCCTGCTTGCTCATCAAACCGCTTAGATAGAGTTGGTCGAAATAGTGGTGCGCCTGATTCCGAAGCGTGCGCAGCTCGCGGTTAGCCAATGTGCCGACGGGGATATTCGTGCCCGGATGGGTGCGGACATAAGCGTCACACCGCGGATAATTGCTGCAAACATAGAGCATGGTATGGCTGTGGTTCTCATGGTAGATGCCGTCTGCGGAGCGCAGCACAACAGTGCCGCCGCAATACTGACAGCGCATGGCGGACGGGTTGATTCCTTTCTTCCTTTTCTTGTGTTTCACGGTTCCTTTCACCTCCGTCAGGATATAGAGAAAGGCCGGAAAACTGCATGAAAACCAAGGACGGCAAAGTCGGTTTCTACATACCGAGCACGTTCCTGTCATCAAAGCAGCTTTCCGGCCAATGAGTTCAGTTGTGGCTTGCACCGTATGGATCGCTCAGTGCGCAAATCCGTAACAGTTTCTCTCCCGCGGGGAGAGTCTAACTCCGGGAGCTCTTCCGAAGTACTGAAAGCCTGAGTGCAAGCCCCTGCCACGGTTACAGCTTAGCATATAAGGATCCAAAAGTCAAGCCTTTAAGTAATGTTTTTAATTATTTTGCTGTAATATTTCTAAAAGTTTTGTATTTTGCAATTCAGAACCAGTCTGGTGAAAAGAAACGCCTCTCCAAACTGCCGCGCTCTCCAAAATGGCGATGTCAATATTCGTAATCATCCTCGTCATCGTCCTCATCATACGGCGAGCGTTCTGATGGGCGTCGGTTCCGAATAAAGCGCATGGCGACCAGCGCACCTGCCGCAAGAAGGAGCCCTCCGCCAAACAGGATAATGTGCATCACGGGAATCCCGCCGACGGTAGGATGGCCAGAATCCTGCTCTTGCACATTCTGCGAAGCGGCGTCCGCGTTCTCCGCACTGCCTGTTGTCGGCGGCTCCTGTTCTTGTTGCGTCACATCAGGACTTGGGATATCGCCCGGCGCCGGCACGGCGGCATTTAGAGTCAGGCAAGAAAGGACGTAGCTGCCGCTATTGCCCAGCTCGGTTCGTAAAATCCCGTCCTGCCCCACGGCAATCGTGCCCGGATAAAGTCCTACATCCGTCTTGAGCTGGAATTCAACGCCCGCCCATTGAGGGCCAAGCTGTACCTCAAGGATGGCGGGCTGCGCGACTTGAAGCTCCGTGCCGTCCGTGTCATCGCCGGTAGCATAGACAACACCTGTACACATGAGGATGCAGCACAATAGCGCCAGCATTACGCCGATGCCTGTTTTCATCTTTTTCATAATGACCTCCTGTAATTTGCATAGAAAAAGACGGCCTGATTTCTCAAGCCGTCCTCTCTGATGCTGTATTTTGTTTTTACTTGATCGTGTCCTTGAGCGCCTTTCCCGCCTTAAAGGAAGGGGCTTTGCTGGCTGGGATCTCGATCGTTTCACCGGTAGCCGGGTTTTTGCCCATCCTCGCGGCGCGCTCCTTCACTTCAAAACTGCCGAAGCCGACCAGTTGGATCTTGCCGTCGGTTTTCAGTGCTTCCGTGATACCGTCAAATACGGAATTGACCGCTATTTCCGCGTCCTTTTTGCTGATATTGGCCTTTTCAGCCACATAAGCGACAAGCTCTTTCTTTGTCATAGACTTTATTCCTCCTTCTGCACCCGTTTACAACCGTGCACCAATTATCCTTTGGTCTGAGCGCAGTCAGTCATAGCCTCACGAGTGATGTGGGTATATTATAGCATGAAAAATTCTGATTGCAATGCTCTTTCCGTGCTACGTTCATCACCGGCAATAACTGAGAAAGGGACACCATGTCGCTGAGGATGAAAAAGAACATCGACCCACCGGAGAAAGACATGGATGCTTTCGGCTTCTTGTATAAGCTCTCTGGCAGCGGGCAAAGCTGGGCGGAGCAACTTACCTTTACGCCAGACTGATTTTGTAAAAGACTTCGGCCATGCTATTCCCATCAATTATCTCTGACATCTGTACTGCCCGCAGGATTTTGTCCTGCGGGCAGTTTTTCACTGTTTGAGCGTGGGTTTTGCTGCAAGCACCCGCATTTAAGGCATACGCCGCCCGACCATACGTGCCGGCATTCCCGGCCCGGGGACTGCTTGACGCCCTTCTTCTCACGGTTCCGCGGCCGATTTCTTCTGCGCCTGTCGTTTTTCATATCGTTCCTCCGTAACGAATCCGGGGATGCGCGTTCAAGCGTATCCCCGGACAGGTGTTATTTACTTCTTCACGGCAATATGCTTGCCCGTTCTGCGCTTTTTCAGGTAGAAAAACGCTGTGCAGCCCACTCCTGCCGCCGCAAGCCCGAGCAGTGAGATCCAGAGCATAAGATCGGCGTCGTCTCCGGTCTTGGGAACATCCACCTTTGTCTTATCGTTATGGATCTTTACCGTCAGCGTTTCGTTTGCAACAAGCGTGATTTTGACGGGGTCTGCGATCTTGTACCCTTCGCTGGCGCTGTTTTTCAGCTCCGTGACGGTATACTCGCCGACACGCAGCTTCTCAATGAAGATTTCGCCCTTGGCGTCGGTCGTAAACGTCATATCGTAGCCGTTGGCGCCGGTGATGCGGAACGCAAAGCCCTCTTTCTTTCCGTCGCTGGTGGTCTTAATAATCTTGAGGGAGCCCTTCAGAGCATGGTTGATAAAGCCCTTTCCAGCTTCGTTCTCAACGGTGTAGGTTTTTCCGTCGGTATCGATCTCCACATAGTAGGCTTTCTCGTCCGGAATAAAGCCCTCCGGTGCGGTTTTCTCCCTTACCAGTACGCCGCCGTACTCCAGATTCTTCATCCAGTAAACGCCGGCAGAGGACTCCTCCATGGTGCCGAGCAATACATCGTCCTTGTCCAGTGCCTTGTTCCCGTTAACATCACGGTAGACCTCGAATACCGCGCCGCTGAGTTTATTCTCGGGATAGTCTGCGTCATACTTCGTCAGTGTGACGCTGCCACGGATTAGTTTGTTCGCAATCTTGATCTCAATGACCTGTCCCTGCTCCTTGACCGTTACCGGGAACAGCTCTTCGCTCAGAACGAAGCCCTTGGGCTGCTCGATCTCGCGCACGAGCCAGTTGCCGGCAGGGATCTTTTCGAAGCGGAATCTGCCATCCTCGGCGGATACGGCTGTCAGCAGTGTGGTATCCTTCGTGAATTTCGTTTCGGATGCAGCAAACAGGCCCATGACTGCACCGGAGAGTGGCTTATCGTTTGCATCAACCTTCAGACCCGAAACGGAGCCGTAGATCAGCTTATTCTCAATGGCTGCGCCCTCGTTGGCAATCAGCTTGACAAGCTTCTTGTCTTGCCCGGCGTAGTCAAACGACACCGGATACTTCGTATCGCCAAGCTGGTAATGGCTGTCGGTAGAGATCTCCTGCAGGTAGAAGCGTCCAAAGGGGAGATCCGTCTTGCACGTCGCTTTTCCGTCTTTATTCAAGGAGACCATCTCGATCAGGCCGTCCTGCGGGATGCTGCTGCCATCGGCTGCCACAAGCTTCTCCGCAGCATAAAGACCGAATGTAACGTGTGTGAGCTCGTCACTTTGGCCAAGGCCGAACAGCTTATCCGTTTCCATGGTTTTTACCAGACTGATCTCCACACGCTGGCGTTCATTGTACATATCTGCCCGAAGCTCGGTGACCGTAACCTCCTGTCCGGCATATACCAGCTCAACCGTATGCGCTTCGGTCTGAAGGGCCATGCCGTGCGGAGCTTGCTTCTCGGTGATCACATACTTGCCAAGGTAGAGTGCCTTGCTGGCAGCCATGCCGTCCGATTGCGTGGTGACGGTGTCTACGATGTCTCCGGCCTTTGCACGCAAGGTTCCGTCAGGGGTGTAAATATCCTCCGCAGCAGCGATATCAAAGACTGCTCCCGGAAGTCCGGTATTCTCATATACAGGCCGGAAGATGGATCCCTCGTTTACAACGCTGCTGAAGACCTCGCCGGTCTTTTGGATGCGGATGACGCCTTTTTGCGCCATGTTGGACTTTGTAACTGTCACGACAGCCTCTGACCCATCCACGGTAAACGGAACCGGGGCGGTATCCAGCACATAGCCATGGCAGGTTACCACCTCAATCAGCTCATAGCGGCCGTAGGGCAGCTCGCAGGGGAGCATCAGCGTACCATCGTCTGCGGTATAGAATGTGGAGATGGTCACTGGCGCCGGATAATAGACGGTCTGTGAAATCAGTTCGCCGGAGGTCAGGTCTCTGACCTGAAAACCGATGCCTGCTGCCGGAATGATCTTTCCGGTCTCAGCATCGCGTTTTTCCACGCGGATAAAACTGGTGATGGTCTGGTTGTTCAGGATATAGGAGTACAGGTGTCCGTCGGAGCTGATGAATACGGTAAAGTCCGGAACAAAGGCCTGTCCTTCCCGTCCCTCGATTTGGTGTACGGTATAGCGGCCGTAAGGCAGATCCTTGGAAAGCGCTACGCCGTTTTCATCCGTCACGAGCAGATCGCGCTCGCTATCTTTGGCTGCGTCATAGCTTCCGGCACCGGAGAGATAAAGCTGGAACATCGCGCCTGCTTCCGGCTGCTCGATAATGCCTGCATTGCCGGAGGGCTTGAACTCCGCCGTCGGTATAGATCCGTTTTCGGGCTCCGGCTCCGCTTCACTCTGACCGGGAATCAGCATATCGGCTGCTTCCGACTCAGACTCGGCCGGCGTTTCCGTGTCGGCTTGATCGGGCATTGGGGTTTCTTCCGCTGCCGGTTCGGCTGCGTCCTTTGCATCATCGGAAGCTGCAGTTCCCTGCGCATCCTCCGGTGCGGCAGCGTCCGGGCTAACAAAATATGTGGAGCCTTCCGGCGCAGAGGGGTCCGTTGCTGCGGGGATCTCGGCTTCTGTCTGCGGGGTCGGCATATTCTCGGGGGTTTCCAGTTCCGCATCAATATGCTTGATCAGGCGGATGCTGCCCTTGATTACCGTTTCGGTCACGGCGTTAGCCGTTGTATTGTGTTCAACCGTATACTGACCGGGCGCTGCACCAACGGCATGTTCCGTCGTATCGAGGAGGTACCCCTCCGATGGTTCCATTTCACGGATCGTCCAGTCGGTATCGCAGATATACTCTTTGCTGGTGAACTGACCTTTGGCGTCTGTGTAATACACATCGACAAGCTTCCCGCCCTTGTAGATCCCGTATTTAGCGCCTGACAGCGTGGCGTCGCCCTGCGGTGTTCCGGTTTCTGCGTCCGTCTTGGTTACGGTCACGGTAAACTTTTTGAGGATATTGGCAAAGCTGCGCTCTGCCACCCGGTTCCACTGGATAGATACCGACTGGGGATCAGGGATAACGTAACGAATGGCCGTATCGACCTCCTCGATGGTATATGGGCCGCCAATCAGGACATTGCGGAACTTAGCCACGCCGGTGGAGTCCGTTACCGCATACTCATCGACGCTCAGGCCGGAAAGGGATTTGCCGTACAAGCGAAACTTTACGCCCTCAACGAATCCGTCTTCCGAAGTCTTGGTCACCTCCAAAGCACCGCGCTTGAGCACGTTGTTGAAGGTCACGGTCGAGGTCTGCCCACCGACAATGGTGACCTGCTGTGAAGTCTGGGGCGTATAACGCTCAATGTCCGCTTCTGTTACGGTATAGGTGCCGGCCATGAGCTCGGATACGTCAATCGTGCCGTCGCGGCCGGTAGTCACAGTCTTGGTGATTCCGTTGCCGGAAATCGTGAAAGAAATGCCGGCCACAACGCCATCCTCGCTGGTCTTGACCAGGTGCATGGTGCCGAGCGCCTCCATCTCAAGCCGAAGATAGGCGCTGACAGGGTCTGACACATTTTCGCCGTAGGTGACAACGTCCTGAATACCGGCGCCTTTGTTGCCGTCCGTCCAGACGACCACACCGCTTCGCACGCCGTTGGTCTTGCTGGCGCTTACGCGGATATCGCCTGCAATCGGCGTATCGGAGGTGATTGTCAGGCGGTTCCCGCTTCGGGAGAAGCTGATTCCGGGTTCCGAGGAGCTGAACGAGAAATTCGACAGCACTCCATTGGTATCCGTCAGTGTCACGGTATATCGCGTGCCGTCGTATTTGAGTTCATAGCTGCGTGCGCTGCCAATGCTTCGTGCGCAGAAGCTGGGGATCTCTGCGTGACTCTGCACGTTGGCGGCCATGGAGTTATAATAGGAGCGGATCTGGCTGCGAAGCGGATGCTCGTCCCGGATATAACTCCAAACCGCGTTCTTCCCATAGCCGGATGGATCCACTTTGTTGAAGCTTGCGTCACGCTCGCCGACAACCGTCTCCCAGACCAGCAGCTGTGTAGCGATTATATGGCTTAACGCAGCTGCGTCCGAGGCGTTCTGAGAACGCCAGGATGTGGATACATTGCCCTGATAGCCATATTGCATGATCCGGCCAAGCAGAACCTTGATGGTATCCGGGGAAATGGTCGGATTGAGGTGGCTGGGGTAGTTTTCCCAAAATGTCTCATCCTTGTGGGAGAGAGTATCGCCGGCATTCTGCCCGATGCCGGGCTCGATGCAATACGAAACCTGACCGTTATAGGTGCCGATGCTATGCACCGTTGTGTATTTGCTGTTGAGAAACCGCCAACCGCCCATCAAAGATGTGGCAGAGTGGCCCCACGCCGTCGCAGAGTAGTTGCTGTCACCGTCGCGTGGGAAATCCACCATGTAAGCGTCTACCGTCGTTGCGGCAAACACAGGTGTGCTGATAGACAAAAGCGTCATCATGCACATGAGCAGGGACAAGAATGCCGAAAGGGCTTTCTTGAGCGTTTTACGTTTCATCGTTCCTTTACCTCCTGTTTTTTGCAGCAAAGAAGCGCACCGTTTCCGATGCGCTTCTCGCTGCGTGATGTGGTTTGGCTCAGGTGCAGCCGATATACAGATCGTATCGTGCTTCTGTTCTCAGCTGCGCCCAAACGCAGAAATATATGATGCCGTCTGCTGCGTTCAGTTCCGGCCGTGATTTGATATCCCGCGCAGGATGGATGGATATATCTCCGGCGATAATGGGGGTATTCCGGCGTCCTGTTGCGGTAGAGTCATAGGTGAAGCCAACTCCAACGCCGCAGTTTCACGCAAATGCAGTTCATTCATGGCCGGCTCTTCGAGTATGGCTGGTTCTGATTCCGGAGGGCTTGACGGCTGTAAGGTGTACTCCGGAGTGCCGCAGTATGGCTCCCGGCTCTCACTTGAGGCTTTCCCCGGGTACTGCCGGGAGGCGGTGGGTTTGTCCGGTACGCGGATACGCACTGAGCATTACGGCAATATACTCATCCTGCCAGATTGAAATAGCCACGATCCGCTTCGTCAACGCAGCGGCTGAGTATTTCAAAGAACCGTTCCGGCGTGAGCTCCGTATCCAGCCAGTGGGTGGCGCGATAGGAATAACAGCCGACGTCCTCGTTGATGGCGTGGCTGCCCAGCACGCTGTGCAGGTTCAGTTCGTTGGCAAGCTGCTGTTTTCGTGCGCCATCCGGGTTTCGAATCGCCTTAGCCAGGCAGACGACCAGCAGCGGGTGCAGCGGCGAGAACGAGATCTGCATATAGTAGCCGCGGTGATCCAGCGTCAGCGAAGTTTCGTCCTCCGCCTCCACCTTCATGTGGGACAGGATCATTCTGCGGGCTTTTTGCGCAAGATCCGTTCTTCTGACCTGCTCTGCGCGGGTCAGATCGTAATCAAGCATAGTTGTTCAACCTCCTTGTCATTTTCTGTTCGCTCCGGTCATCTCGGGGTAGCGATGTGTGTGATTGCGCCCCAGATCCGATTGGATTCGTTGTTGATGCCCAGAATCCGTACCGTTACGCGAGAGCCTCTGGGCGGGCGTCCGCGCTTAGGATAGCTGCACAGACAGTCGATGCCGCCGTCCAGTGAGACGAACACGCCGTTCATGTCCACCATACTGACAGTACCTACATAGCGGTTGCCCACAGAATAACGCCGTAGCGCCTTTTCATAGGGATTCTCTCCGGCCTGCTTGATGGAGGCGCTGACCAGGATACGGGTTCGGTCACTGCGGTCGATGCTCAGGATTTTAACCAGAATGCGCTGCCCGGGCTGAAAGCTGTCCTGCGCATCCAGCATACGCTGGTAGCTCAGCTCACGAAGCGGGATGTAGACCTCCAGGCCGAACAGATCCACGAAGATGCCGGCACGAATGACGGATACGACGCGAGCTTCCGCACAGATGCCTTCGTAGAGCAGATTGTTTCCATCCCGGTCTGTACCGAAATAGTACGCGCGGCGCTTAGCGGACATAGCCTCAAGACGCTGCCGACTGCAACGCCCGCCTTGGCGTCGATGCCCTTGATGATGTAATCCACCTCCGCCCCCAGGCGCTTGGTGACCATATAGTGCAGCACATCCTCCGGAAGCCTGCCACGGAAATCCTCCGGCGGCTCCACCGCCTCCTCCGCAGGAATGATTACCTTGATATCGCCATGATAAATGACTGCAAGAGAACGAGAGGGATGGTCAGCGGGGCGTTCGATGCCTTGAATGGTCCCGGTCAGGATCCGCTTGGTCTTTAAGGATTCTACCAGGTCCAGCAAATCGTTGCGGGCTTTGTCCGCTTCCGTTTCCACACTGGGGCGCTCGTCGATGGATACCACCGGCGACGCCGGTCTGGCAGCGGCGCGCCTGCGAGGCTTCTTCTCCGGAGATTCGACGCCGTCGGATGCATCCCCGGGCGGTTCTGCCGCTGCTGTGTCAGACTCACTTTTCTTAGCTCTTGGTTTTCTGGTTCGGCGGGCCGGCGGGCTCTCTTCAGGCTTTTTCTCATCCAAGTCGGAATCGGTCTGGGACGCCGGAGCTTCCGGCGCAGTTAATTCATCGGATCCGGCCGGAAATTCTCCGGGAAGTTCAGTGCCCGATCCGGTCTGGGATACCGGTGCTTCCGGGGTATTGCGCGCGGCGTCTTCGATCGGCATCCCTTCGGGATTCGCAGATTCGGAATCAGTCTGGCAAATGTCGATGAGATCAGCGTCTCCGGGTGCCCCTTCAGCGCTGAGCACTCTATCCGGCTCAGGTTCAGTTTCAGTCTGATGTAATGCGTGTTCATTGATGTTTTCGTCCGTCGCGGCCGCAAGAATTTCTTCTTCCGGGATCACCGCCGTTTTTTTCGTTGCCATTGTTTGATCCTCCGTTTCTTTTGTTTGAATATAAAAAGAGCGTCCCATTTCTGAGACGCTCATCTGTCGGTAATATGTCTTATTTGTTCAGGATATACGCCGTAAGCAGCCTTCCCGTTATCTCCTCCTGCGATGTTCCTCGTATTCCAAGTGCCTTGAGGTCAATCGGTTCTTCGCGCATAGCGGCAAGGAAGTCTTTCATATCATTGCGGATCGCTTGCGGCAAGTCAAGCGCATCATTTTCTCTCAACAGCATGCTGAGCCGGATCACATCATTTTTGTGCTTCCGAATATTTTTGCTGTCAACCTTTGCGCCGGCTTCCTTTCGCTGGCGAAGATCCAGCCACGCCTTGGCCTTGAATGGAATGAGGTGCATTGCGTCAAGAATCGGTATCCCATCTATTGTGGTTTCCCCTCGTCGTAGGAATTGGTAATACGCATCATCAGCAAAATCGCCGACAGGCTGGATATTTCATG
>ENA-OQCO01001153-OQCO01001153.1-human-gut-metagenome-genome-assembly--contig:-NODE-1153-length-10934-cov-1.162765_pt1 | contig 10934 bp, 12 predicted proteins | sample MGYA00242500_ERZ504582 | MGnify/ENA primary metagenome ERZ504582 (study PRJEB26092, sample SAMD00036346) | human gut metagenome | host: Homo sapiens | study: EMG produced TPA metagenomics assembly of...
CAGAAGATGCCGGTAGGAAAGGATCGTGTGCGCGCTTGCATAGCAGCCGGGCAGCTCGCTCAGGCGGGCGACCGGTTCGCTGACCGCCGCGTACCACGCAAGCGCTTCATCCCCGCCGCAGCGACGCTCGATGTTTTCCAGACACCGGCGCACAGCCTCATCCAGCCCGGCGGCGCTGCCCTTTACGATGACGCAGTAGGTCATGAGGTTGCAGCGGAACAGCAGATACTCGCCATAGCGCAGCAGATACGCCATCAGCTCCTCCAGCCGTTCGGCCAGCGTCTGGGAATACTCCGCCGTGCCCCTGCTTTGCAGCGTGAGCAAAATGACGGTATAGCCCTCGGCGTCAATGTCGATCTGGAGCTTTTTTGCCTGCTCGTAGATTTCCGACACGCGCAGGGTGCCGGAGGTGATCTGTTCAAAGAACTTGCGGCGGGCAAACTGCTCATATTCTGGCCCTTCCTGCTGGAAGCGGCGCAGATAGTCCTTCTGTTCTCGCTCCTCGTCGATTTTCCGGCTGACATCCTCCAGCGTCTTCAGCAGCGACGCCTTTGTCACGGGCTTGAGCAGGTACTGCTCCACGCCGATCTCAATGGCCTCCTGCGCGAACTCAAAATCGTTGTGTCCGCTGATGAGGATGATCCTTGTCTCCGGCAGCTCGGCGCAGACGAGCTTGCTGAGCGCCAGCCCGTCCATAAACGGCATTTTGATATCCGTGATCAGAATGTCCGGGCGCAGCTTGCGGATCTGCGGCAGGGCAAGCTCCCCGTCGGGCGCATCGCCGCAGAATTCAAAGCCGTACCGCTCCCAATCGATGCAGTCGCGCAGACCTTCCCGCACGACACATTCATCCTCCACCAGAAAAACCTTCAGCAATGTGATCACCTCAACCCCATTGTACCATTCTTTCCCGGCGTTTGGAAGAAGCATTTCATTTTTTCGCCTGCACCCTACGAATTGGACAGATACGAATCATCCGTGATCGGGATGAAATTGTCGATTGGGGTCAGGGTATCCCGGAACGCGTACAGTTCATCATCGCTGCATTCTTCTGTGGTCATGAGCGTTTCTGCCCACTCCAATTGATCATTCACCATGGAATACAGGTCAATGTATTCGATATGCATAGATCCCTGGCCTCCATTGTGTACAATGATGCCGTTTCCGTCATACGCATAGAGGCAATTACTGTAATTCCAATAGTTTACGCTGCTCGGAATGACATCTGTGCCGTCAAACGTATAGATATAATATTCTGATATATTTTTGCGTACAATGAGCTCCGGCGTTCCATCCTGATCAATGTCATACAGGGTATATTCCGTTTTATATCCCGAGATCTCTGCCGGATACGTCAGCAGCACCGCTCTGTACTGCTCCGCAAACGACTGGCCCGCCGGGGCCGTGTCTGCTGCGGAGCTGACCGCATACGTATGCAGATCCACGCAGAAGATCATGGGGTCGTCATAATTGGGCGTGCCGCCGTGCAGATAGACCAGCGCCTGCTCTCCCCGAGCTCAATTTCGCTGGCCCAGTAATAATTCGGGTCAAACTGCTCGATCCTTGCCAGCGTTTCGCCCGTATAGGACACCGCGAAAAAGTCCGGGCCGTATTGTCCGCACAGATAGAGCGCGGAATCGCCGAACGCGAAGCCCGTCGCTCGTCCCGCATAGTCGCTGTTTTCCCACAGGCGCGTTCCGGTCTGCACATCCAGACACACGACTGTCGTATTTTCAACATAATAATAGCGGTCACCCCGCTGTCCAAGCTCGACGACGGATATCATTTCAGTCACCCCGAACCTTGGCGTTTCGAAGCTCCATACCGTGTTTTCCGCGGCGTCATAGCCGGTAATGACGGCGTATTCGTCCACGCCCGACGGCACACGCGTCAGCTCAATTTTTTCAACCGCCGCCTGCTCCGGCTCTGTAGCAGCCGACGGTTCCGGTGTCGGTTCCGGCGTTTTTTCCGGCTCCGGTTCCGAATCGTCCGCGGTGCTGCCGCTTTCGGCCTCGTCATGCTTGGCCTCGTCGAGCTTGTCCCTGACCTGCCGGAGCACGCTTTCCAGCGCGGCTGCCCCGCTGTCATCTCCGCCGTCTGCTTTTCCGCACGCCGCAAGGCTGAGCAGAACGAGCATACAGACGGCCAAAATCATCCATCTTTTTCGGTTCATTGAAACTGCCTCCCATATTCACAAAATAATTCTGATCGTATTCTCCGCCGCTTACCGCAGGCGGTACCGGTAGAGCAGTCTGGTGCTGACCAGTTTCACATTGTCGGAGGATACTTGCGACTCACTCCAGTATGGCGTTCCATATCTGTAAAACGAATATGTATATAGTTTTTGACGGCTTGCTATCCGGTACTGCTCTTTCGGCTGCTCATAATATTTGGATGCTGTCGATATGTATGCAAAACCGAGTCCCTCGTCTGTATAAACATAATTTACGCCCGTTCCATGCCAGTCTCCGGATTCACTGTAGCTCTTTTCCGACCATACAACATAATAATCGCTGGCATAGGTTTTACCACCGCACCCTCCGGCCCATTTATAGCACGTGCCGTATCCATGCATATGCGCCGCAGCTATTACACAGGAAATAGTAATAGCGGTAAACCGTTCGCCGTTCTATCTTTTGGCCCTCTTCGACAACCACGCCATTTCCTAAATCTGTCCATTCTCCGAGGGGGCCGTAATCACCCCACGTATAGCTGCTGTCATATAGAGTCCAGCCGTCCAGTGTACTTTGGCTGCTTGTTGTATACTCCTTCTTCTGATACTGATAGCCGTTGGCCTCGCAGATGAACCGGACGGTATCTGGCAGCAAGATATGCCCATTTGCTTTCTCCGCTTTGTATTTCTGCCACTCTTCGAATTCCTTATTTGTGATTTGCTTCATGGTGGTTACCTCTCTATGCTGGAATGATACCTTGAGGTTTCTCATACTTGACATATATACCAAATATCGTCACCTGCGAATCCGCACTTTCTATACAGTTCCAGCGGTTTGGACGTGTTGTCGAGATTCCCTGAAACCGTTACAAAACTCGCTCCGATGCTTTTGAGTCTATTGAGTAATACATCCACAATCTTTTTCCCAAGGCCTCTGCCTCTGTACTCTGGAAGCACCTGAACCCATTCAATGATACCCTCCCGACAAACCTCATCAAACTCAGCTATCCCCGAAGCGGCCATTTTTCCATTGTCGACATTTATATATACACATAATTCTTCACGGAAGGTTTTGTGCTGCTTCCACTGCAGAATGTCTTGTTCACTCACGACGATATTCTCATGATTGTAAGACTCATTTATCATCTCACACAGTTGTGTTGCCTGATAATCAATCGACAAGGTGTCGTAATCATAATCTATCGGAGGCAGATCATTCAAATCATGCTTTATCCTGAAAAATCTTTGAAAATTGCCATACTGTCCATTCCAATTACTACAATGAATGATTCTCATGGAATCGGGAATGGCCAGTGTTTTGGCCTTCCAATATGGAACCGAAAGTGTTCCACATGGATTCTGAAGGTACTCTTTTACATCCATTAAATTACTCCTGATCTGTACAAATTCCTGTTTTCCCGCCGTCTATTATACCGACGAAGTATGAACATTTCTACCGATAAAAACAGCCGGGACACCCCGACTTCCACAACTTACCCCTCAAACACCAACTTACCCCTCAAGCGGAAAAATCGGCGGAGGAAAAATTAAATTGTATCAATCTCGGTGTCTTTATATCTAAAATCTCCCATCCCGGCAGACGGGTACGATACTGCTGTTCCATGCGCCTCACCTCAATTCATTGATCTTGATCCCGATCACGCTGACGTTATCCCGCCCGCCGTTCTGCAGCGCCGCGCGGAGCAGATGCTCTGTGATCTGCCGGACGCTGGTATGCTGCCGGATGCAGTCGGCGATCATCACGTTCGGCAGCAGATCGGTCAGACCGTCGCTGCACAGCAGATAAAAATCACCGGGCTTCAATGCGCTTTTGACCAGATGCGGCACGAGCGTCAGCTCGTCCGGGAAAACGCCCAGATACTGTGTCAGCGGCGGTTTTCCGTGCCCTGCACCCTCCGGCACAGGCTCACTGTCGTCAACGGACATCTGCGTCAGCACGCGGCCGCGCAGCCGGTAAATGCGGCTGTCGCCAAGATTGCAGGCATAGACCTCCTCCGCCGTAAACAGGAGCGCGGCCACGGTCGTTCCCATCCGGCCATACGGCAGCGCTTCACATCCCGCGCATACCGCATCGTTCATCTCGCTGCACGCCTGCTTCAAAAAGGCGCTTGGCCGCACCACATATTCCTGCAGCCGCTCCTGCCCGGCGCGCAGCGCTCTGGCCGCCGTGAACGCCGCAGCGTCTCCGGCCTGTTCGCCGCCCATGCCGTCGAAAACGGCAAAGCATTTCTCCGTGTCCAGCAGATACTTCGCCGTCAGAATCCCCTTCAATCCGCGGTTATTCTGCTCCAGCGTGCGGCCGTTCAAATAGATATTATCCTCATTTCTTGCCCGCACTCTGCCAATATCGCAGCCGCAGGCAACGGATATCTGATACATACGCTTCTCTCCCGTTTTTCAATATGGTCAGGCTGTTTGCGCCTTCCGCCGCTGCCGGCTGCGTTCGCTTCTTACGCGGGAGAACCGGCTGGCGGCATTGGCCCTTCTCTGACCGCTGGGGCAATCGGCAGTTGTCCAGGCAAATATTACGGTTTCCTTCTCTTGCCTTTACTTCTTTTTTGTAGTATAATCTGCTTGAAATTACATGAAGTAATGATACACGATTTTTTGTGATTTTGAAAGTGTCTGTGCATAACTCACAGCATTTTCGACATAACTTGCACGGATCGGATCATTTTATGGCTCAATATTCTCCTCTGTTTGTCGCTGTCAACGCTTTGCTCTTCGCGATGTGGGCCGCAGCCTTCTGCTGTACGCTGACGCGGCGGTTTTCCATGCCTGTCACGATTCTCGGCTTTGTCGTCCAGTACTTCATCTGGGTCATTCCGCCGTATTTTATGGCGTATGGGTCGATCCTCCGTGTCGTTTATCCGCTGATCGCGATCGTTCTGCCGCTTTTCCTGCTCTTCCGCGACAAGTGGCAGCGAATACTCTTTGTAGCGCTGAGCTGCCTTGTTTTCATGTATGTCGCAGATCTTGTTCCGTGCGCAATTATTTTTACGCCGGAACAGATGCACGCGGGCCTTGCCCTGCAGCCTCTGCCGCAGCGGCTGGCCGCCTATGCGATCTGCGTCAGTCTCGACGCGTTTTTGCTGTGGATGCTGGTGCTGTTCATGAACCGCTATAAAACCGGCTGCACGGCAGCGAATGGGCGCTGTATATGCTGTTTCCGCTCAGCCAGTATCTGCTGCTGTTCGGGTGGCTCCGGGTGTGCCTGACCGAGATGACGCTTCCGCGCACCGGATATGTCATTGCCGCAATGCTGGTCTGCATCGCGGCGGACGCGTTTTTGTATCTTGCCGTGCGCGGCATGGCGCAGCGCAGTGCGCTCAAGGCGAAAAACGACCTTCTCTCCGCGCAGATCGACCGGCAGAAGGAGCATTATGCCGCGCTCACCGCGCAATACGCGAACATCCGACGTATGCGGCACGATATTGCCAAGCATCTTGACACCATGCAGGCGCTGCTGCAGTCCGGACAGTATCAGGCTGCCGCGGCGTATTCAAACGAGGTTTCCGCGCAGGCGCAGGTGCAGGCGCATCTGGGGATCTGCGAGAATCCGATCGTTGACGCGTATCTGTTTTCCCGCTCACAGGAGCTGGAGCGGCAGGGCTTCCGCGTTCAGCTGCGCGTGCTGCTGCCGGAAGCCACCGGAATTTCAGATCCCCGACCTCATTATCGCCTTTGCGAACCTGCTGGACAACGCCGCAGAGGCGTGCCAGACCGATGAAGACCGGACGATCCTCCTGACCGCCGCTGTCAGCAAGGGCTTTTTGACCATCGAGACAGAAAATTCCTGCGCGCAGCCGCAGGCAAAAAGCGCCGCATTCCGGAGCTGGAGCGCGGCATTGGCTTTTCGATTTTTCAGGAGCTTGCCCGAAAATATGACGGCAGGTTCTCCTATCACGCGGAAAACGGCCGGTTCACAGCCAGCCTGATCCTGAAAGGAGCTTCGATTGCGCAACATTGCGATCTGTGACGACGAACCGCTGTACCGGGAACGGCTCGCGCAGTCTGTGCGCGCCCATGGAAACGGACAGGCGGCGCAGCTGCAGCTGTTTGATTCGCCGGCGGCGCTTTTGCAGGCGGTGCATATGCACGGCTATGCGCCGGACATCGCCGTCCTCGATATCCAGATGGATGAAATGACCGGCATTGAGCTGGCAAAGCAGCTCAACGCGGCGCTGCCGCAATGTGCGATCATCTTTGTCTCCTCCTTCCTCGGCTTTGCAACCGACGTTTACGAAGCGGAGCACACCTATTTTATCCTGAAAAGCGAGCTTGAGCAGCGCATCGGAACCGCGCTGCAGAGGGCGCTGAACCGGAAAGTGCCGCCGGTCCTGCACTATCCCGTGACGCAGGGCTACCGCAGCGTTTCCTGCGCGCAGGTGCTGTGTCTGGAGCGCATTCTCCGCAGAACAAAGCTCACGCTGCTGGGCGGCATAACAGAATGGACAGCGCTGCCGCCTGCGGAGCTGCTGGATGCGGAGGCCGCGCAGCAGTTCATCCGCTGCCACCAGAGCTACTGGGTCAACTTCCGGCAGATCGAGACGATGGAAAATGATTGCTTCCTGCTGCCGGGCGGCCTGCGCGTTCCCATCAGCCGCACCTACCGCAGCACTGCGCGCGAGCAGTTCTTCTCCCGCTTGCAGATATAAACCCGCACCGCCTTAAATTGGCGGTGCGGGTCGTTTATTTTCGTTCTGCTGGCTTTCCGCAGCTCAGCCGGTCACTTTTTGCAGCGCCAGAGGAAGGTGACGATCTGGGCGCGGGTGCATTCTGCGTCGGGGCTGAAGGTGGTGCGGGTGGTGCCCGTGGTGATCGCTTCCTTTACTGCCCACAGGACCGCGTCGGCGTAGTACGCGTCGGCGGAAACATCCGTGAACGGGTTGCTGCTGCCTGCCGCCGGGGACTGCTCAGAGCGCCAGAGGAAGGTGACGATCTGGGCGCGGGTGCAGGTATCGTCCGGGCTGAACGTCGTGCTGCTCGTGCCCTTCGTGATGCCGTTCTCGACGGCCCACAGAACCGCGTCATAGTAGTAGCTGTCTGCGGGAACGTCGGTAAAGGGCATGGTGCGGGATTCGGGCGCGGGTCTTCCGGCGGCACGCCACAGGAAGGTCACGGCCTGCGCGCGGGTGCAGATGCCGTCCGGGGAGAAGTGCGCGGCGTCCGTGCCGGTGGTAATGCCGTTTGCAACGGCCCAATCCACGGCGTCCTCATAATAGCTGCCGGACGGTACGTCGACAAAGCTGCTGCGTACCCGGAACTGCACCTCGATGGTGTGGGACGCGCTGATGTTCTCGAAGGTGTAGGACCGCACCGCGCCGATGCTCCGGCCATCAATTTTCACGTCGGAGACGGCATAGCCCCTGTTCGGCGTGATGGTGAAGGTCTGGTTCGCACCCGCCCGGACGCTGACGTCGCCGCTCGGCGTGATGAAGCCGCCTGCACCGGCAGTCGCCCGGATGATGTAATAGCCGGGAACGTACCCGCCGCTGCCTCCGCTGCCGCCGGTATAGGTCCAATGGGCGTACACGATGGTATTTGCCGCGAAAACGGTACTGGTCGTGATCAGCTCACCGCCGTTTCGCTCCGTGTACCAGCCGTCGAAGCAGTAGCTGCCGCTTCGGAACGCGCCGGGCAGGAACGCCAGCCTGTGACCGATGGTCATCATGCTGCTGACGGCGGGCGTGCCGCCGTTGCCGTCAAAGAAAACGACAAATTCGTTGACGGGAACCGGCTCCCAGATGGCATAGAGCGTGATATTCGATGTCACCATGATAGCTCCGTCGGCGATCACGCTGCCGCCGGCGCTGAGCGCCCAGCCGCTGAACTGCATATTCACGGGCGGGATAAAGCCGCAGGCGGGAAGGGGATAGCGGCTGCCCTCTTCAACGGTGACCGGTTCCATGCTGCCCGTGCCGCCGTTGGCGTTGAAGGTGATCGTGAACGTGGTCGGAATCACTGCGGAATCCTTCCACAGAGCCTTGATCTCGGTGTTTCCGAGCACGACGTAGCCGTCGCCCGCATTGTATTCAACGCCGCCGATCTCCCACGCCTTGAATTCCTGACCATCAGGCGCGGTAAAGCCGCAGGCGGGAAGAACATACCGGCTGCCTTCTTCAACGGTGACCGGCTCCATGCTGCCCGTACCGCCGTTGCCGTCAAAGGTGACGATGAACTCGGTGGGTGCAGGAGGCGTGACGGTGCGCTCGTAGCCGCAAACATTGCAGGTCGTATCCGCGTCATCGGTGTAGACGTGCGCGGCCTTGTCCTTGATGCTCTCGTTCCTATTCGGGCAGTCAGCATCCGTGCATTCGTGCCAGTGGCTCGTGCCGTCCTTGCTCCAGTCGCCGTAGCTGTGCTCGTGGGAGGGCGGCGTGACGGTGCGCTCGTAGCCGCAAACATTGCAGGTCGTATCCGTGTCATCTGTGTAGACGTGCGCGGCTTTGTCCGTGATGCTTTCTTCCCTATTCGGGCAGTCAGTATCCGTGCATTCGTGCCAGTGGCTCGTGCCGTCCTTGCTCCAGTCGCCGTAGCTGTGCTCGTGGGCGGGCGGCGTGACGGTGCGCTCGTAGCCGCAAACATCGCAGGTCGTATCCGCGTCATCGGTGTAGACGTGCGTGGCCTTGTCCTTGATGCTTTCTTCCCTATTCGGGCAGTCATCGTCGGTGCATTCGTGCCAGTGGCTCGTGCCGTCCTTGCTCCAGTCGCCGTAGCTGTGCTCATGGTGTCGCCTGTATGTTCTGACTGTCGCCGTAGTCTCATTTCCCGCGTTGTCAGTTGCGACCACGGTATATTCCGCTCCCGCGTCATTGTTGCCGCCGTCGGGTGCGGGGAGACGATAGGTGGGGCCGTCTTGCTCCACACCGTTGATGGTCACGGACTTGACGCCGGAAGACGTCTCTCCCGATGCAGCCGGGTCGATCACGGTGAATGTGTACGCGCCGGGCTTTCCATCGAGGGTATCCTCGACGGTGTAGCTTTCGCCGTCCGTCAGAGTTTCCATAACCGGGGCTTTCGTGTCCCTCTCAAGCACATGATCGCACACAGTGCAGAGCTGCTTTTGATTGCTCCAGTCGCCGGGGATGTGCTTTCCGTTTTGCTTGGACATTTCCGCGGCGGGGTCTCGTGCGCCGCACTTCATGCAGGCCCAGATGTGGCAGTCGTCCCTGATCGCCCAGCCAAATTCATGGCTACATGTGCTTTCCTCGCAGCGCAGCTCCAGCTTGCTGATCACTCTGCCGTAATTGTAGGCATATGGCAGGCTCAACCGCTGCAGGTCCACGCGCCCATTTTCGTTGGGGATAAGAAGCTCCGTTGTGGTGTCCCAGTACCAGTACTTCTTCGGTTCCTGGTTGTGGCGCCACTGCCACCCTGTCGCGCTCAGCCACACGGACTTCCCGTTTGAGGCTCCGATTTTGATGTTCTCTTCTATAGACATTGCAAATTCCTGATCTTGCATCACTACCTGTTAGTGCACCCGGTTCGAGCCTCTTCCGACCGCAGATGCAGACAGCGCTGTATAATCGGGACTCGAATAAAGCGGAAGGGCCAGCGCAGTCAGCGTTGTGTCCTTGATTAGAATGTTCCCGCTGTTGCCGTTCATGCCGCCGCCGATGCCCGCACCAAAGTAGCCCTGCGCCCTCACCACGCCGCCAGTGATGGAAATGTCATAGCCCGAACCGTCTCTTCCGCCACCGATTCCTGCACCGGCATAGTTACTCCAAGCTTCGACCGTTCCACCGGAAATCTCGATATGATGCGCATCTTCCGACTTGTTCTGTCCGTCTTGATCGCCGCTGCCGATTCCTGCTCCGCCTGACTCGCTGCCGGCATTCACCGTGCCGCCCTTGATATAAATAAAGCGTCCGGGGCCGCCCTGACCGCCGCCGATCCCTGCGCCTTCCGAAACGGACCGCACCATCAGCTTGCCGGAATACACATAAATCTGCTCGCCGACGCCGCCCTGACCGCCGCCGATACCAGCACCGTATACGCCGCTGGTCGCAAGAATCTCACCGCCATAGATATCCGTCGCCAGAGAGCCGAAATGAAGGTTCATGCCGTGTCCCTGCGAGAATTTCTTGATTCCGACCTTTGAGCCTCCGATGCCAGCGCCATACCTGCCGCCTTCACACGTGAGCTTTGTCCCCGTCTGCACCAGAACCCGGAGATGACCATCGGTTTTGTTTTTCTGCAGCGCGGCGAAATTCTCCGCGCCGATCAGCTCGCTGTCGTTGCCGATAAAGTACAGACAGGCGGAGGCGCCGCCGTAAAGCTCGATGGCAGGGCCGTCCTTGGGTGCCTGAAGGCGGACGCCGTCCAGAAATATGTGCGGCGTAATTTTCTTGCGCCCGCCATCGATTTTGATCCGGTATTGAAAATACCAGTTCGGATCTGCGGAGCCTTGATCAGATAGGTCTTGCTGTCCGTGATTTTCAATTCTTTTTTCTGATTTGTAAGGTACACTGTCTTGTCAAACGTCGTTGGAATGGAAAGCTTGACATCCGGTAGCTCATCCGCCGCAAACGCCGTTGTCGGCAGCAGCGTCAGAACCATGCAGCATAGGAGCAGGATGCTGAGTATTCGTTTTTTCATTGGCTTTTCTCCTCCTGTTCGTGTCGGGCGTGCTTGTCCGCCGCGCCTTTTTTCTGTTTTTCTCTGTTCCTGAGCCGGAAGCACAGCGCGGTGATCGCCGCCGCCGCGGCAAAGCAGACAACGCCTACCAGCACATAGC
>ENA-OQCO01001154-OQCO01001154.1-human-gut-metagenome-genome-assembly--contig:-NODE-1154-length-10933-cov-1.155747_pt1 | contig 10933 bp, 8 predicted proteins | sample MGYA00242500_ERZ504582 | MGnify/ENA primary metagenome ERZ504582 (study PRJEB26092, sample SAMD00036346) | human gut metagenome | host: Homo sapiens | study: EMG produced TPA metagenomics assembly of...
GTATTAATTACCCAAATTGGATTATTTAACAGTAGCCTTTTCAGGTTTGACCATGGGCTGAAGACTTTCTTTCCGTCTTCGGATGTTCTGTTGAATGCATGCATTCCAACTACCCATGTTCCCTTTGGTACGTTCTTGAATGTTGCTGTCACTGTACCTTCTTTGAGGTTCAGTACTTTGTGATTGCCATAGTGATATGGACGAGTCTCACCGTTTTCTTTCTTGGAATCTGTTCCAAGTACTACATCGTAACCAGTTGCATTTGCAGCTGCTTTGTATGTTACTTTGATAGTAGATCCGCTTACTGTTACGTTTGTGATAACCGGAGCGTCCGGTGTGATTGCGGATACAACGAATGGATATGCGCCAGACCAGTCACTGAATACTTTCTTACCGTTCTCGTCACGTTTCCAAGCGTGGCAGTATGCGTAGTATGTTCCCTGCTGTACATATTTGAATGTAGTAGAGGTCTGAATCTGGTTCTTGCTGATAGAATCATAGTTCTTGTTTGTGATGCAGTCACGGTCTGTAGAGATTACATAGTCGTAACCTGCAGCACCTTCTGTATCACCGGAAAGGATAGCAGTTGCTTTGTTGCCAACAACTTTAACGCTGCTGATCATTGGAGCACCTGGTTTTTCTGTCGGATCTGTTACTACAGCAGAAACAGTCTTAGAACCTGTATAGTTCTTGTTATCTTTTGTTGCAGTTACTGTAACTTTGTTTGCAGCAGCATCTTTTGTTACTGTATATTCATCAGCCGGAACTTCTACTTTTCCGCATTTAACAGTAACTTTATCACCATCTACGGTAACTTCTGCGTTTGCAAGGTCGAATTTGTCAATTCCCCATGCATAAGTCAATGTAACAGAATTTGGTAATTTATAGCCATTCTTAGGTTCAACTGTAACAAGAAGACTCTTCTTTTCAGTTGCATTAATAACATCTTTATTAGCAGATACATTTAATTCATAATCTGTACCTTCTACAAGTGTTCTTCCTTTTACAACAATTTTTACAGATGGTTTAACCGGAAGACCTGCTGCATATGTTCCGTTGGAAACAGATACACAGCTTGCAGTAATCTCTTCCTGAGTAATTTCAATCAGATCTATCTTGAATACATTTGTAATCTTGTTTCCGGCAGCATCTGTATAAACACCATCTTTAACACTAATACCGGAAGCAACATCTGAAGTTGTCAGATTTCCGCCAAATTTGCCCTTAGCTACTGCAAGAACGGCAGCATACTGTTTTTTATCTTTGCCTTTCTGACCGTATACATTATCAACGTACTTGATCTCATAGTCAGTGCCTTCTTTTAAATCTTTGCCTGTATATGTTAAAGAAGTTTTAGCACAGGTATGTGAGGTACCGTCGTAAGCAAATGTAGGCTTAGCTACTGCAAAGCCATCTTTATCAACATATGCAAATGCCGCATTGGTGCCATCAAGCATTTCACCACTAATCTGGAATGTTAATGTTTTAGTTCCGGTAAAGTTTTTGTTCTTTGGTGTTAAAGTTACTGTACCTTCACCTACTTTTACATTTTCTCCATAGGTTAAGATGAAGTTGCTTTCAACATCAATTTTCTTTCCGTCTAAAGTAAGGTCGATCTTATCTGGTGCAATTTCAAGAGTGTATCCTTTGTATTCCTGAGTACCGATTACGCCCTTTAATTTAGATGCATCAGCAGACTGAATAGTATACGTAATGCTTGCTGTTCCCTGATAATCAGAACCAGCATTAGCAGAAACTGTTAAAGTTGCAGTACCAGCATTTACATTATTTGTATATTTTGCAGTGTATTGATTTGGATTGACAATATGTCCGCCAATTACAACGTCGAAATCAGGTTTAACTGCCTGACCATTGTATGTAAAAGAAGTCTCTTTCAGTTTGATGTACTCTGATTTTAAAGTTGCATTGGAAATCTTGGAGTTTACTTTAAGAATACTAGTGTCAGTTGGCTTATCAAAATTGCTATTATTCTTTACTGTCAACAGTTGCATTCAACGAGATTTTCCTACTCAGCTCCCCATGCGTAAGTTACTGTATAATCTTTTCCCTCTGTTAAAGTTAAGATTTTATTTGTTCCAGGAACCTGAGCTTTTACAACAACTCCCATTGCTGTTTTATAATCTTCTGGTTTTGCACCATTGATCTTTTCAACATATTCACTTGCTTTTACATCTGTAACTGGTGTTTTGCTAATTGTAAAAGTATAGTTTTTAATGCTGTTTGCATAGCTGCCTTTTCCAATAAGGAACATTTTTGCAGTACCTGCATTTGTATTATCGGAATATGTGATTTCGTAATCACTATCCTTTATTAATGGAGTGCTGTTAGTACCAACTGTTGGAACACCAATTTCATCAGTTGTAAATGTAACTGGTTCTCCGGTATAGTATTTCACAATGCTATTAAAATTGTAAGTATCTTTTTTACCAGCACTACCTGATACTGTTGTTTCTTTAACATTAGTACCTATTTTGAATACAGCAGTATTGATATCTGTTGCAAAAATTGATAATTCAGCGGTAGTTTTACCTGTAAGCTTACTGCTTGATGTAGTTGCCTTAGGTGTAATTGTTACAGTGTATTTTCCAGCTTCAACTGCGTTATTTGGAATATCAATATCTACATAATTAAACAGAGCTAATTCTTTTTTGCTGTCTTTGTCATAAAAATGAACTTGATCTGCTGCGAGTGTTGCTTTATTGTTTGTTTTCTGAACTGGATCGATTGTAACTGTAACTGAGCTCAGATCACGTGCAGCAACTTCAGGAACATTTGTGGACTGGATTTTAGTATCGTCAGTGCCAGCAGTGCCGGAAATAGTATAGTTTTTGTTTCCGGTTTCCGGAGTGGCAAGCTCAATCTTTCCATCTCTTGTAACATTTACATAGCCGTTTTTGTCAACTTTGAGATAATCAGATAAATCAATCTTCTTTGTAGCTTTATCAACTAATGTGATGTCTTCTTTTTTTACTTTTAATACATCAGTATTAGTATTACCGCCATCAAATTTATAAGATGTATTCTTTAATGTAGCAACCATTTCATCTGCGATTGCATTTGAAGTACTTAAATTTTTTGGATTAATTTTATAAGTAGTTGTGATAGAACCTTTATATGCAGATGATTTAGGTGTTAATGTGATGGTGATCGGTTTATCAGTTACATTAACAAAATCACTGTTTTCATCATAACCTATAGTATAATCATCAGTACCATCTAATTCTGCCGGTAAACTTCCTGACACTGGATTTAATGTAGGCGTTGCCTGCTGGATTTTACCATTATACTCAACATCAGTTGCTGTTGCTTTTACAACATCTGCGGTATTCTTGGGATTTACAGTAATAGCATCTGAAGTATAGCTCCATACAACCTGGTTATCCTTTACAGCGTATACATATAATGATACTGTCTTGTTTGCGGTTGCTGAAGAGACAGTATATGGAGTTGGTGTGATTGTAGCTATATCATTAGAGAATGTTCCTTCTGTAGTAGTAGCTAAACCGCCTACAGCTACATTATCAACTTTCCATGTTGCATATACTTTTGCACCGGTAAGAATTTTATTATCTGTAACAGAAACAGTTGTGGATAATGTTCCATCTGCCCATGTCATAGTATTGTCTGCAATAGGAGTTGGTTGTGTCCCTGAAGATGAACCTGTAGCTAAGAAACCAATAGGTGTGTATGTTACAGAGTATTCATTTCCACTAACTGTTGCGTCATTTGCAGCGTTAACATCAGCTGTAGCATCAACAACAGGAGTAGCATCTGCCTCATCAGAAAATGCTTCAGCAGCCGGAGCTTCTGTAGCTACAGCAGTGTCAGATCCATCACTGAACTCAGCAGCCCATACCGGCACATTAGAAGTAGCAAGCATTGCAACAACAAGTGACATACTTAATGTCTTTTTTGCCATGCCCTTCTTTGTGTTTTTAATCTTTGTCATGATTATAGTTCCCCTTTGGGTGGTGGACAGGTTGATTTTTGAAAAAATTTCGTATGGGGAACTGATTTCAGACTTAAGGAATGTCCGAATTTTATGATTTATAAGTGGATAATTGTTGACAATCGTAGTAAAAACAGGCAGTTATTGCAAATAAATCTGATGTTGTATTGAAAAATTCTTCTGGTTTTATGCTGATTGTAGTAAGCAAGTAACAATACATAATGAGACTCATAAAATATAAAATGCTCAAGGGATCTGTCTGAAAAATTGACGGTGTCGGATCAGCAAAAATAAATTTCAACAATTGTATCTGTATTTTCTCTATTAGCACAATAAATCGGAACCCGGTTCTGTTTCTGGCTAATGACAAGCTGAGAAATCAGCAATAATTGCATACTTTCAATAAAAGGGGAAGAATAAAAATAACTCCTGCCATATAAAACAGGAGCTATTCTATATAAGACTGCAATTGTGGGAATTCTTTGCTGTTATCTCTTATGTAGTTTCTTTTAAAGGCGGCAAATGCAGATTCCCGACGGAGCAGTGCCTTTAGTTTTCGCTGTATATATCTGGAATCAGGATTTTTTCTATATGCTTCAAGATTGTCATATAGAAGGTTCATTTCCTTTGTAAGTTCATTGTAGCGCATTGCACTTTTATATGTCCGCATACCAGTATTGAGAAGATTGAAGGATTCGTAAATGAGCAGAGCAGTTCTTACTGCCATGGAATTATGTTCATCTTTGGCTGAAATTTCAGTTTTTCCATCTTTTAATTTAAACGTCATCATAAGCTCTGGATCATTTTTACAACAGTCTATAATTCCGTCATCATACTTTTTCTGATTTTTTATTCCATTGCAGTGACTGCATGACCAGAATAAATTGTTCCAGTCAAAATTTTCGTTCAGGGTATTTTCCGTTTTTATGGGGCAAAAGGTGTTCTACCTGAGGATCCTGAAGATTTTTCAGTTCGCAAATGTAGCACTTATCGTGAAAATCTTTTCTCAACCGGGATACAACATCTGGCTGTTCATAGCTTCCGGAAACTTTTTTTGCTTCTGATTCCAAAGAGGCAGGAGCGGGAAAAGAACGTTCTATTTTTACCATCAAATATCCTCCCGTTGTGCCAGTTCTTCTTTTAACTGCTGATATTCTGTGGTGATGCCAAGAGCCAGGTAATCAGGGATTTCATCCAAAAACATTTCCAACTCTGCAATTTTTTTCAAAGTCATCATCAGTAAGTTCCGGCTTCTGAACAAGGGTTTTATATTGCTGAAATTTATTTTTTAATGTATCTGATAAGGTATCAACCTGGAAATAACCTTTTACAATTCCATCGTATGGTACATCTGACAAGCCATTTTCAACAACGATATGATTCTCAAGATCGTAAATTACCACATTATCCAGGCTGTTAAGCACAAACGGAGAATGCGTTGAGACGATAAACTGAATATTTGGAAACAGGCAGGTTAGGATATGCATGATCTGTTTCTGCAGTTCAAGATGAAGATGCGTTTCGATCTCATCTATAAGTACAATTCCGGGAAGGTCAAATTCAAAAATACGTCCTTTTTTCTTGACCATACGAATCATGAGATCCAGAACAATATCCATGATGGCTGAAAATCCACTGGACATACAGTTGAAATCATAAGGTTCTTTTCCACTCTGGTAGATCATAAAGGAAAACGTATCTTCATTAAAATCTAATTTCAACGTAGTATCCTCAAATATTTGTTGCAAAAGCTTTTCAAACTGGATAAACCAATTATTTATAGAATCTGCTTTTGTGTTATTTGATTTTGCTCTTGCCAATGCTTCTGTCACTTTTAGATCTGCAAGATATTTAACAAACAAGTTTCTGGGAGCATCGTTTAGATCATAGGCATCATTTAGAGAAACTTTTTCTATATGTTCAGGTACTTCAGCCTGAAAGTTTCTGTCACATTTATAGTAAGCTAATAAAAAACTTCCATCGGCATATAGTTCTTTTAAATTTATGTCTGTCTCATTATTAAATGACAGTTTAACAGATGAATTCAGCGTATTGAAATAGGTTAAACAACGTTTTGCTGAATTCAAAGTATAAGGATCCATCTCTTTTGTTTTTTCTAAATCTAAATCTGATACTTGGAATTTCATTTTCAGATAAGCGGCAATAGCATCTAATACACTTGTTTTACCACTTCCATTTTTGCCGGTAAAAATCAGATGTCGGGAAGTAGTATCAGATAAATTGATAGTGATATCTTTTAAATGGCGCACTTTTTTTATTTCCAGTTTTGTAACAAATAATTTTCCATATTTCTTTTTCTCCTGGAGCATTACAGATTAACATGGATTCATTATAACAAATAACAGGAAGAGTTACTAGAAAAAACTATTGACAAATTAAGACAAGCGCTAGATAGATTTTGACAATGCGTGGTACAATTTGTTTAATTATCTTCGCAGCAACTGTAGATATACATACAGGGGATGGCAGTATAATTACGCAAATACCATCTGGGATGTCCTGGGATACAAAAGGACTGCCAACCTGTAGCAAAACAGAATTATAAATCGAGTAGGAGGGAGCTAATCACTCCCTCCTACTCGATTGTTTCCGAAGATAGGAAAGCGAGAAGAACTACCGGCTGGAGTCTGCTTTTGCCTGTTGTATCTGCCACGTTCTATATGCAAAATACCGCATATAAAGGCACGATCTGATAAGCTTCTTTTTGCCTGAAGTCTTCGGCAGAGATTAAATACATTTGCGTGGGTGCAGGAGAGAGAGAAGATTTATTCAGCTGCATAAGGTTCCTGCATTTCTGATGTGGGGTGGTGCGGTAGTCTATGGCAATAAAATGACTGTTTTTGGACAGTAAAAAGGGAACTTCCGCCTGGTTGCCGCTGGACCAGTAGGAGAGGGTATAGCCATTCCGGATAAAGTGCTGTGCCAGAAAGGTTTCGATACAGGCTGTACCGGCGGTGGTTTCTTCTCCTGACAGAAGCTGGAAGGCAGGGATTTTCAGTATGCATGAGCATAATCCGGTGTCAACAGGATACAGATGTAAGGAGGTTTCCGAGGTCTGCTGCAGACAGCTGTCTGGCAGGGAATGGCAAGTCCGGCGCTGATCAGCCACTGCAGGGTTCATGATAGACTTTAGCAGTAGCACCTTTTGCAATGCGGGTGTACTGGAATTTACGGCTGGTTCTGCCGAGTTGTGCAGGGATCGAGAGCCAGGCATTGCGGCAGTGGCGGGCGGTTCCTTTTGGAGCCAGGGCAGTAATATCGCTGAGAAAAAGATTAAGGAGCTTTTGCTGGGTGTCAGGTACCAGCAGGAGCTTCTTTTCTTTTTTGTATTCCATAATGGCAGCAGGCATTCCGCCGATAATCAGATAGAGACGGAACTGTGACAGGGCTTTTTCGTGGAGTTTCTTTCCCATTGGGCTGAATCGGAGAAATGATTGCGGATTTCTCTTGTAAGGGCAAACTCAGCATTGGCCCACAGAAATTCTTCAAAATCCAGTGGATACAGAGTCAGGATATCAAAGTCGTGGACGGAGAAAGAATCAGAGTTAACCACACCTTTATAGATAGAGGCAATGTGATATTGTGGAAAGTCCAGGGCAATAGAGGTAAGAAGTGTGGAAATCTGAGGAATGCACTGGATATTGTCAAGAATCAGAAGGGAAGAGGCAGGGCGCAGTGGTTTTCCTGCACAGGTTTCCAGAAAAAGCAGTACTTCCTGTGGATCATGTGGAACAGACAGATAGTCTGTAGCAGAGCGGTCTGTTTCCAGATTGATGTAGAGTGTATGTTCGTATTGCTTATTTCCGAAGTCCATAAGTAGCCAGGTCTTGCCTGTCTGGCGAAGCCCCTGAAGGATTAAAGGTTTGCGGCCGGGATTTTTTTTCCAGTATATCAGGGAATCGGTACATTTTCTTCTCATATGGGAAATCTCCTTTTAGTCGGTGACACAGGTATAGAGTGAACGGTAACGGTACAGGACAGTTATAAATGATCAGCAGAGGAACGAGTTGATTGTAGAGGAATATTTATGACATCATTATACAATGGAACTGTCGGAAAAATCTATACATAAAGATAGAAAAAAGTCGATTTACACATTTTTAAATATTTGTTATCGTAATTGTATTAACAAAATGTGATCGTTCAGGTTTTTCTGAACGGTAACAACATTGCCCGGCAAAACAACAATTATTTCATTTCACAAAGGAGGACCCCTATGAAGAGAATCAATGCAATTTACGCAAGGCAGTCAGTGGACAGAGCAGACAGTATTTCTATTGAAAGTCAGATCGAGTTCTGCAAGTACGAGTTAAAGGGCGGAAGTTTCAAGGAGTACAAGGATAAGGGTTACAGCGGCAAGAATACAGTCAGACCACAGCTTCAGCAGCTTCTGACAGATATCCGCAGAGGGGAAGTGGAGAAAGTGATCGTGTATAAGCTGGATCGGATCAGCCGTTCTATTCTGGATTTTTCCAATATGATGAATCTGTTTCAGCAGTATCAGGTGGAATTTGTCTCTTCTACAGAGAAATTTGATACTTCGACACCTATGGGACGGGCAATGTTAAATATCTGCATTGTGTTTGCGCAGCTGGAACGTGAGACTATTCAGAAGCGTGTCAGCGACGCATATTATTCCAGAAGTCAGAAAGGTTTTCGCATGGGCGGCAAGCCTCCTTATGGTTATCGGCTAGAGGAGATCCTGATGGAAGGAATCCATACAAAGAAGCTTGTGGAAGAACCCGGGGAAGCGGCAATTGTGCGGGAAATTTTTGATATGTACGAACAACCGGACACCTCTTATGGGGATATCACCAGATATTATGCGGAAAAGGGAGTGCAGTTCTACGGAAAGGAACTGATACGTTCCATGCTGGCCCAGCTTTTGAGAAATCCGGTATATGTGCGGGCTGATATGGATGTGTACCGTTTTTTCAGGAGCCATGGAACCAATATAGTAAGCAGTCCGGAGCAGTTTGACGGGATTCATGGATGTTATCTTTATCAGGGGCGGGATGCGCAGACAGATAAGCTGCAGAATCTTAAGGGTCATATGCTGGTGGTGGCACCTCATGAAGGGCTTGTGTCTTCGGAGCAGTGGCTGAACTGCAGGATCAAGCTTATGAGAAATAAAACGATTCAGGCCAATAGGAAAGCTGTGAATACATGGCTGGCAGGGAAAGTGAAATGTGGCAATTGCGGATACGCACTTATGAGTATTAAAATACAGTCCGGTAAACAGTACCTGAGATGTACGAAGCGTCTGAACAACAAAGCCTGCCCGGGGTGCGGGAAGGTTTATACTGAAGATGTGGAGAATTATGTATATAAAGAGATGGTACGTAAGCTGCGCGAAGGACAGTCTCCTGCCGCTTATACGAATTTAAAGGAAAATCCGCAGGTAAAGCAGATTTACAGGGAGATTGAGGAAATGGAAAAGGAGATTTCTCTGCTTGTGGATTCTCTGGCAGGTGCCGGAGAAACACTGACAGATTATATCAATCAGAGAGTGGAAGAAATAGACCAGATGCATCAGTTAAAGCTGGAGAAATTATCGGTGCTTGCGGAGAATCATGCGACACCGGAGCAGATGGAAAAGGTAGCATCTAATATAAGTCTGTGGGGAGAGATTGATTTTGAGGAGAAGAGGTTTACAGTTGATAAGATGATCAGGTCACTTAAGGTATTTCCCGGATCAGTCCAGATACAATGGAAATTCTGATATATAACAGTCCGGCAGAGCGTAAATTTTTGTCTTTACGCTCTGCCGGATTAGAGCGTGTCTGAAAAATTATTCCCGCAATCTGCACGCCCCACTTTGCGGGATATTTCACCCGATTCAGTTGCCGTAGCCCACTACGGCGCCCTCATCCGGGCAAAATATCCCACAAATTGTGACGCACATCTTGCAGAAAGCCTTTTTCAGACACGCTCTAGTGATGGTCTTATTAGTTTTCAGTCAGTGGTTTGTTCTTTATAAGCATTTCGCGAATTACGTTTTGCGTATATTCTCCGACATGCCTCTTATCTTCTTTGCTCAGTTCATCCGGATAGATCGGCTTACCGTATTCTACTACAACTCTTGCAGGAGATATCTTCGGGAAGTGTGCCTCGAAAATGTTGGCTGAATTGCTGATCGCAATTGGGATGATCGGGCAATTGGCTTGGTAGCGATTTTGAAGCTCCTTCATGGAATGGAAGCATGTCCAGCTCATCTTTATTTCTGTTTCGGGTTCCTTCCGGGAAAATACAGATGGAAATTCCGGATTTTACTTTGTCTACTGCGGTCAGGATCGTTTTGAGTCCCTGTTTGATGTCTTTCCTGTCAAGGAAGAGACAGTGGAGATAACGCATCCATGTGGAAAGAAGAGGAATTTTCTCCATCTCTTTTTTGGCAATGTAGCCTGTACGGATCGGACAGCGGGAGTAAGTAAGAAGTATGTCGAAGTAGCTTCTGTGGTTGCCGATATAAAGTACAGGTGTGTCTTTTGGCACATTTTCTTCTCCGATCACAGTAATCTTTGCACCGGTGATCTTAAGAATAAATCGGAATACTGCCTGGATGATCCTAAGGGAGCTGATGTCCTTCTTTTCAGGAGAAAATCTGCCGATGATCCATTCGACCAGCAGGATGGGGATGGACAGGATCAGGTATCCGATCACAACAATACAGACGAGGATAAATCGTATCATTCGTTAATTCCTTTCCGGGCATTATATAATGCTGATGCCCATATATAAGTATAGAAGTTATTATAAGGAATTATGAGATATCCTGCAAGAAATAAATCATAGTATAATGATTTTTGCTACTGTTCACACACCACTATCCCGAGACATACAAGCCAAAATTCCATTGCCGCAGGCAATTTGGAATGAATTTTGGCTAAGTTACTGTCAGATATGTAGCATAGAGTATGGTAATAACTGGGCTGTATCCGG
>ENA-OQCO01001156-OQCO01001156.1-human-gut-metagenome-genome-assembly--contig:-NODE-1156-length-10919-cov-2.624629_pt1 | contig 10919 bp, 19 predicted proteins | sample MGYA00242500_ERZ504582 | MGnify/ENA primary metagenome ERZ504582 (study PRJEB26092, sample SAMD00036346) | human gut metagenome | host: Homo sapiens | study: EMG produced TPA metagenomics assembly of...
AAACAAAAAAGATATCATTTCCGATGTACCATAACTTACATAGGAAACAATATCTTTTTATGAAAAACTTCCGGATGCCACTCCGGTTTTATTCATGGTGTAGCACGCGAGGCGCGCATGGGAATTTTGCTCAAAAGGAAGAGCGAAAAACAAGGTGTATATAAGAAGTGCCAAAAAGCACATTGCTCCGATTCCGAATCCAATCATTCTTCCGATCCTGTGACTGCACTGTCCCCATGCAAACCAAAGTTCCATGAACAGTGACAAAACAACCAGAATAGTGCCCGCTGCGAAAAATTTTTGTAATAGGATGTTTTGTTTTCTAACACTGTTTATATCGTAAATAAAGTACAGAAGAAACCCTGCACTCCCTAAAATAATCTGCTGCATTTCTATTCTCCGAATTTTGTACACAATACTATACAGACGCATAATCACACACTTTTAATTATAATAAAAGTCACTATAAATAGCAAGAATAATTTGGTTTTGCTGTACAAAGGAGATTTTATTTTCCATATAAGTGTTATGCATAATGCATAATTACATTACTGTTTTCTTGGTTGGTTTGCAGTTGTTACCATTTGATTAATGTTATTTATCTGTATTTACTATTTTATATGTAAATATATCAATTTGTAATCTTCCCATATATTTTACCAGGTAAAGATATATTGTTTAACTGAGTAATTTTGTAAAATACTTTCACCCTTCACAACTATTCACCAGCTTCTTGCCTCTCCTGCGAGCCGCTCTGGGCGGTTGTATTTCACCTTGACGTAAATATCCATGGTGATCTTGCTGCTTTCATGACCGGCAACCATTCAAAGACGAATATTAGAGCCACGAAAGCGATTTTCTGCTTGTTGGGGAAACTCCCCAATCCCCATAGAACGCTGCCTGCAGCATCGGGCTGCGCATCCGTTCCGGATGCTTTAACGGCAGTTCCCGCCAAAGGAAAAGCCGGAGTGAATCATCACCCCGGCTTCAAAAAACATTTACTTGTGCTTGCGGCCTCCACGCTTTTTGTAGTCCTCGTCTATACGCTTTTTCCAGTCTGCGCTCAGCGGGGCACTGCACCGTACAGAGCTGATTGCTTCGCTGACCACCTCATAATTCAACGCGGTTCCTTCGCTGTCGCACTGATAGTTGACTGCACGATCTGCACCGATTCCGAAATGGCTTGCGGTCTCTACTGCGTCAATATTGGCACCAAGGAACAAAAACTCCCATCCGTATTTTGCTTTCTGCCGCTCGATCATCTTCTTCACTTTTTCGCTGCTGTACCGACGGCTAGCATTTTCCATTCCGTCCGTAGTGATTACAAACATGGTGTGTTCCGGCACATCCTCCGGTCTTGCGTACTTATGAACATTTCCAATGTGATGGATCGCACCGCCGATGGCATCTAAGAGTGCCGTGCATCCGCGAACCGTGTAATCACGGTCAGTCATCGGTCGGATGTCCCTTACATTTACACGGTCGTGCAGGACTTCGCTCACATTGTCAAACAGCACCGTTGAGATCAGTGCTTCGCCCTCTGCTTTTTTCTGCTGCTCAATCATAGAATTGAATCCGCCGATGGTATCCCGTTCCAGTCCGCTCATGGAACCGCTGCGGTCTAAGATAAAAACGATCTCTGTTAAATTCTTTCTCATATGCTTGTCCTCCCAAAATCTCGCCCTTGCGGGCTCGCTGTCGCGGTATTCGCCAAGGTTTCGAGCAAGCTCGAACTTTGGCTCATTACACGCGCATATGGCTGCTCGGTTTCGTATCTTACAGCCATAGTATAGCGATTTTCTTTCGTGGAGTGGTCGCATGGAAAGCGACATTTCTTTTTCCTTATGCTCCGATCAGGCTCTGGTCGAAAGCAAACAGTGCCTCGTTGATTTCATACACATTGTAGTTTCTCCGTTCGACAAAATATTCTACAATGATATCGAATTTGCTCGAACGGGAAAGGGTAAACCCTGCCTTACCGAGCATCTCCTGCATCTGGGCAAGCGGCAGTTCCAAAGCCAGGGCAAATGCCAGCACCGTAGGTTTGGATGGCTTATAGAATTTATCCGAACGGATCTTCGAGAAGAGTTTCCGATCAATGTTTGCCTTCTTGTAACACTGAGCATCCGTCATGCCGCTTTCGTCAATCTTCCGCAGCAGCATTTCCGAAAAGCTCTCATCCATCTGTCCCAGTGCCTCTTCCAGAGATTGGCTGCTGCAAGATTTACAGATTGCTTCGGTCGGCTGCGGGGCAGGTGCAGCTTCAAAGCAGGGTTCCTCTGACAATCCTTCGAGCCGCCGGCTCTGTTCTGACCGGCTGTCGGTATGTTCATCCACATACCGGTCATCTATGTACGCCGCGATATCAGCAAATAGTTTTCCGCTAATCTGATATGCCTTTTTATCAAAAATAACGATGTAGACCATCATCTCATTCTCCAGCAGGAATGTGCTGATGGTATCGACTGCAACCTTCAGAGCCTGGTCTTTCGGATAGCCGTAAGTGCCAGAGGAAATCAGCGGAAAAGCCACCGACTGACAGCCATTTTCTTTCGCCAGGTTCAAAGATGTCCGATAACAGGATTCCAGAAGCTCCTGTTCCCGATGCTTGCCATCCCGCCACCGCGGACCGACTGCATGGATCACATATTTGCAGGGTAAACGATACCCCTTTGTGATTTTTGCACTTCCGGTCTCGCAGCCATGCAGCGTACTGCACTCTGCAAGCAGGTCCAGTCCGGCGGCACGATGAATGCAGCCGTCCACACCGCCGCCGCCCAAAAGAGAAGTGTTGGCAGCATTGACGATCGCGTCAACGCTCATTTTTGTAATATCGTTTCTGATAATCTGCAATGGCATGAAACATACCCCCATTCTTCTGATCAATGCTCTTGTCTATTGAGCCATTTCATAACGCTATCAATTCCTGTAACTATCTATCTTCCTCCACAGTTCATTCATCATTTCTTCTACTGCTTCTTCAACCCGTTCATCTGCATCTTCTCTCAATGCCAATGCCAGCGAAAGCTCATCTACAATGTTTCGTGTGGACAATTTTCGTGGATTGTATCTCCACATCTCTACGCCCACTTGCACCTGCGAATTCAGCAAGCTATTGGTCATAACATCTTTCCATTGAGAAATTCTTTCTGCCGCATAACATCTGACATTCGGTGCGTTCAGCATGGATATAGGGTCTAACTATACAGATAAGTTTTGGTATAAGAAAACCCCGGAAAGCCTTGATTTTCCGGGGTTTTGTAAACCTTTTGATATAGTCTGAGCAGTCGGTTATCGTTTGCATAACTACGAACGCCTTTTTTTCGGCTTTTTTGATGCATTTGTAAGTTACGCGGCAGTTACCGCTACTTTCTTTCCAGTTTCCTTAATACTACATCATGCGCATACAATAAAGCAACTAATTCCGGCAGCTTTTAATTTTTTCTCTGTCTTCTCTGCATTTTTGCGATCTGTATAAGCTCCCGCCTGGACTTTGTAAAGTCCGTTAATCATTCTTACAAATACGTCCTTATGCCCGGTCTTTCTGATTTTCTCCGCCATAAGCTTAGCGCCTTCTTTTCTCCTGTACGCTCCCGCCTGGACTCTGTAATACTTCTTGTCTTCTGCTCCCAGGTCGTCGGTTTTCGTATCCTTTGTATCGTAGTTGTACAGTTCGTATTTTTCGATAAGCTCAATAAGTTTCTTCGCATATTCCGGGTCTGTTGCGTATCCAGCAGCAGCTACCGCTTTACAAGCTTCTTTGTAATCTGTTTCCCCGATTACCTTCGCGTATCTCTTATACTTCTTTAAAAATGCACTGTGGTCTTTTACGGAATCTTCCCAGGTGTCATAAGCTCTAAACTCTGCTTCTACCTGTACTTTCTTTCCGTCTTCGTATTCTGTAGTTTTTCTTGTTAAGGTCTTGCCCTTCCAGTCCTTTGTAGCCTTAATTCCAAAAAGTGCGTTACCTGTCTTTGTCAGCTCTGATTTTCCCCAGGCGCTTTCTAAAATTGCCTGTGCTGTCGTTAAGCTTGCCGCTACTCCGCTGTTCTTCATATCGGCGGACGCAATAGCGCCCACCACTTCAATAAAGCTCTTCTGTTCTGCGTTCATGTTCCTTATCCCCCTACACTGCCTGTAAGCTCGATACAGCTACCCAGCTTGTAATATCTTTAAGTCGTGCTTCCTGTACTCCGTTATTTACCTGGATTTTATCTACTGTATGTTTCTTTCCGCCGCGCTGAGCTGCCGGAACTGTTTTACCGCGTGCCGATGATAAGCCTCCGTATACCGCGCCGTCTTTAATTGTTACGGTACTTCCTACTGTAATACCTTTGCTTCCCTGGTTTCCGCTGTTCCCGCTTTTCTTAAGCCCGAACTGTTCCGCGATTGCTGTAGCCACTGCTGCCGCGATCTGGTCTTTTTTCGCTGTATAAATCTGCATATCGTCTTTGTCGTCGATAAAGCATACTTCCAGCAGTGCCGAAGACGTACCGCTTGCTTTTGCTCTCGCGATCACGCGCCAATTTGTCCGCTTTACGCCCCTGTTCTTAAGTCCCAGCGCTGCGATTTTCTCTACGATCTTCATTTCTACGCCTACGGTCTTCTCTGCTGTTGTTACATAGATTTCCGTACCTGTAGTCTTCCCGTCCCCGGCAAGGTCATTTACACAAGAATTAAAATGTACTTCCAGTACATAGTCATAATCTCCAAAATTTACCTGGCAGCAACCTTTACCCAGGTCTTTAAAAGCGTTCCTGTTTGTCGGGTATAAGTCAACCTGTGCATAGTTTCCCAGTGTTTCCTTAATCTTCTGTACCATTACTACGGTTTCTGTCGCTTCTACTCCAAATTTTGAACTTGCACCCGGGTCGCCGTCCCCGTGTCCGCTGATAAGTAAAATCTTCATACCATTACGCTCCTGTTACAATCTTTCTCATAATGTCGTCTTCCGTGTCCTCTTCTGTAACTGTTACTGTATTGTAAACGTAATCATATAAGCTTGTATTACTTTCCAGCATTTTCCTAAAGTCTTCTAACGCCTGATCTAATAATTTGTCGTACTGCTCTTCTGTGATAAAAAGTGTAACAATCGGGAATCTTTCTACCAGCCATTCCCATACCATAGATCGCTTAATACGTCCCGTTTTGCTTTTCAGTTCCTTTTCTGCTTCTGTTACCATGTAAAGCAGCGCTACTTTTACTTTTTCAAGCTGCTGCTTCGGTGTCAGCTTCATAAATCTAAGGATTGCATACACGGTAAGCAGTCCCAGGATAAGAAGGATAAAAAAGTATACCCAGTTTTCAAGAATCATTTTTACAGTTTCCATAGTTTCGTACCTCTAAAAATTTTGTATTTCTGTCGGTTCTAACGCTTCGTCTATGATTGTATCTGTTTTATCTTTCATCTTCTGTATGATTCTCTCTTTTGTTTCTTCCGCCTGGTTCTCTTCCCCCAGGTCGATAAGTTTTTTAATCATTCCAAGCTGTATCTTAATTCCATTTTCAAGCTGTACCGCTTTCAGATACCACACTACAGCGGCAGCGAATACGCCGCCAGCCGTCGGAATGATATAGGTAAACACATCTGTAGGCTTTTCGTTCCAGGCGAACACTAAAGCCACTAAGCAGGCGCATACAAATAGTACACCAGTCCCCATTACAACCTTTTTCTTAAATTCTTTTTTACTCTTTTTCCTGTTCATGCTTCTGCCAGCCTTCCAGGTCTTTTATACGGTTGTTCTCTACTGATATTTTTTCAAATACCACTTTTGAATCTGCTTCTAATTTGTATACCCTTTCCGCTACGTTGTTGTGTTTATCTAATTTCTTTTCGATATAGTCTAATCTTGTACGCATTACGCCGTAAATCACGCCGATAGACACGCCATAGACTACAAGCTGTACTAACAGCCCTATCCAAAATTCGTTACTCAAAAATACTAACCTTCCTATACAGAAGACATTTTTATCAAGTCTTCCTTTCCTTCTTCTATGTCTTGCATCATCGTTAGTATAATATTGTCTTCTTCCTCTATCGCCCGGTATTGTTCCAGCTCTAACAGAAGTCTTTTATTTACCTCTGTCAAATCTGTAATTACACTGGCTTGTACTTCAATCATTTGTAAAAGATAATCACTCATTTACTTTATCCCTTATCTGCTGTTTCTCTTCTTCCGTAAGGTTTTCGTAGCTCTCTAAAATCTCTTCCAGGTCTTCGCCACGCTGCACCTTAATTTTTACACCGCGTACAATAATTTTAAGTTTCGCACCCGCCAGCATTAAATAGCACCCCCTAAGATATCCGCCATAGTTTCTACAAGCTCGTCCGTTGTTTCTACCAGTCCGTCGGTTGTCTCTTTGAGATCGTCGTACTTCTCTTCTGCTGTCTTCTCTCCCGCTTTCTCTGCTGCAATTCTCCGGGCTTCCTCAATCCATTTAGCCAGGCTTCCGTTAATACGGGCTTCCAGCTTTGCAGTTTCACGGGTGCGAAACTCAATCAGTGTAAAACGGTAGTGTTTCGGTTTTTCTTCTGTCTCTTCTACTGTCTCTACGTCTGTCTTAAGCTGTACGCGCACACGCCCCGCCTGTCTCCCAACGATAGCCGCCCCGGTCAGTACTTCCTCTTCTGTCTCTACGCCTTCTCTGATTCTTACCGCTTCCATTGCTTATTTTCTCCTTTGCGCTTTTTACGGTATCATCAAAATACTTTACTTTCAGTCCCCAGGAATCCGTATTTTTTATCCAGCCGTAATAGCTTAATACGCTTCTTGCATCGTGTCCGTTAAGTATCTGCTTCTTTCGTACCTTCCGTATTCTCCGTGTTATCCTTAAGCATATACCGGAACGCAAGGTAGTACAGTCCCGGTAGAATCTATAGCCTATAAAGTCTATTGGTCTGTTCCCTAACTTCCCTTTATCATTGGTTGCGTGTACCTGTAATTTACTCTTTATGTGTATCTTTCAAATTCCTTCCACCTGTGTTTACCAGCTAACGGGCAACCTATACAGCCTACCCTATTCCAGCCACAGCCGTAGAGCTCATTTAACTCGATTTCCTCTTTTCTTATGTACCAATATAAAAAATCATCGTCCCACTCTATCAGCGGATTTATCAACGTTTTTTGTGTCCTGTAGCAATTTTCTACTGTTCTCCTTGTCTCTGAATTATCTAAATTTAGAACAACCACCCCCCCCTTGTCTGTTAATTGAAAATTTTCATTTTCTTCTATTTTGCTTAAAAGTTCCTTTCGGGGATTCGTTATTGTAACTATCCCCTGGTTCTCTTTTCTGTTCCTGCTTTCCGCTTTTCTTACTCCGGTTACTAATTTTTCTCCTATCCCGGTATTCTCTTTCAAATCTTTACAGCAATATCTCATTTTTCGCGTTGGCGGTGTTCCATGTCTTACGATCAACTGCCACATTGTTTCTGCCGGGTAAAATATCTCGTATGGTATTCCCATAGCTTCATATTTTTGTTTTTCTTTTCTAATGAAATACACCGTTTCCGGCGCGTCTACCGTCGTATGGTTATGTCTTATCTTGTATTCCAACCCATACATATTTTTTGTCTTTAATGCTATGTGTTTTAATACGCTACTATCCTTTCCGCCGCTATCCGATATTACGCACCCGTTATTACCGCACATCATGTGCAATATTTCTATTGCTTGTTTTTCTTGTTTTTCCATATCCTTTTCCATTCTGCCAGGCAACTTCCGCCGCGTCTTGCTTTTTTCTCTGCCAAAAGTGTAGTAAAACATCTATCCAATTCCCCGCTTGTCAATCCTGTAGTTTCTGCCAGTCTGTCTACAAAGTCGCAATAATCTTTACGAGCTTCTTCAAAGCCTTCCTTTGCTAATATTGCTTTCTCAATGTTTTCCAGCTTTTCTAAGCCTTTGGCTTCTACTTGTTTCCAAATTTTAAACTGTTCTTCACTCACTTCTCTACCGTCCTTTCTTCGTTCGTGCTATAATCATTTTGAGTAGTTTCTCTACTCAGCTTTTGCGAAAGGGGGTGTACCACATGAGAGATACAGACCCAATCACAAAAGAGGTGTTGATTGCTGTACTTACTTCTACATTAGTTGAGGTTCGTCCCGAATTTGACGATAGTTCTTATAATGCTATCGTTAAATTCGTTTCTGAACTCGAAGCGCGTTTAGAGGTTTCGTAGCAATCAAACAGGTACATAAGATGTCCTGTTAGGAACTTCCGAAAGTTTAAGAAGTTCCGGGAAAGCTGCTGTATTAAGGGTACAGCGGCTTTCTTTTTTTATAGCTTTGTTGCTATGCGATAATTATATATCGCTTTACTACAGTTTGTCAACACTTTTTATTTATGTTTTTGTTGCTTTGCGATATTTATTATGGTATAGTTAAATTACTTCATAGAAAGGGGGTCTTATTTAGTGAACGAACGTCTAAAGCAGCTCAGAAAAGAGTTGAACATGAAGCAAGGCGACTTTGCTACTGCTCTATCCATTTCACAAGGGCATTTGTCAGACATTGAAAATAACCGTAAGGAAGTATCTGATAGAGTTATTAGTATTTGTTCTTTGAAATTCAACGTAAACGAAGACTGGTTAAGAACTGGTAACGGGGAAATGTTTAACAAAATGTCCGAAGACGAAGAACTGGACTTATATGTAGGTCGTATCTCCGGCGGTGCTGATGAATTTAAGAAGAACTTAATTAAGACGCTTTGCAAATTGTCAGAAGACGAATGGGACGTACTTAAGAAAATTATTTCAGAAATGAAATAAGGGATAGACGTTATTAACGCCTACCCCTTCAAGCCCAGGATATAAAAGTATATCTTTCTTAATAGTTTTTCTTCCTGGATAGTGTCTATAAGGTTGTGCAGCTTCTCACGCATTATAGTTAAGCCCCCTTCCTTTTGACAATATCCATTATATTCCTATTTTTTCTGCTCGTCCCGGATTTAAAAAACATTTCCAGGATTGTGGAAATATTTACAAGAATACCAGGTATAAAACTGAGATATGATATACTATTTATATTCGGAATCGTACAGATCGCTCATACGGCAACCTAAGCCTTTGGCTATTTTTTCCAGGTTTGCCAGTGTTGGCGAAGTTTTACCATTTTCAATATTGTTTAAAGTGGACTTGCTTACGCCAGTCATTACGGCTACAGCTTCCAGCTTTAAGCCTTTGGCTGTACGCACTTCCCACAAATTTACTTTTAACATCGTCCTACCTTCCTTTCAGCGTGATAGGATAATGTTATTATTGACGGCTTACCGCCGTACCTATGGTATAACTGAATATTGAATTATCTAACCTTTATGAAATTAAAAAAGCCGTCCCGGGCTGCCACCCGAAACGGCTACGCGATACCTATAAACAAGGGCTTACAGATATAACAATACGCAATATGATTATATCATAAGCCCATATTTTTAAAAAGGGCTTATTTTTTATACCCTTTTTTAAGAAAGGCGTGATTATATGAAACTACCGAACGGCTTCGGAAGTGTCTACAAGCTCTCCGGCAACCGCCGTAAACCCTATGTAGCAAAGAAAACGAAAGGCTGGGATATTAACCCGAATACCGGGAAGGCGAAGCAATTATACATAACTGTCGGCTATTATGCTACCAGGAAGGAAGCGCTTACCGCCCTGGCAGAATTTAACGCGAATCCTTACGACGTAAACGCCGCGAAGGTTACTTTTGCCGATGTATATGAGCGTTGGAGTGATGAACATTTTCCGAACGTCAGCGAATCCAACGTAAAAGGTTATAAAGCTTCCTGGAAGCTCTGCGTCAAAATCACTTCTATGCGCTTCGTCGATGTTAAATTAGATCACTTGCAAATGGTTGTTGATGAATCCGGGAAGAATACCCCGACACTCAGAAAATTAAAGGTTATGCTTGGACTTATGTACAAGTATGCTGTTATACATGAAATCATACCGAAAGAAAGAAATATGGTTGAATTTTTGAATATTAAAAAAGCCGGAAACCCTAACGCTATGAAACGTGAGCCATTTACCGGCACGGAAATAGAAACGCTTTGGAACTTCAAGGACGGCAACCCGTATTATACTGTTATGCTGATATTGATTTATACAGGTGTCCGTATCGGGGAATTGTTGGAACTGAAAAAGGAAAACGTACACTTAGAAGAACGCTGGTTTAAAGTACAGGAATCCAAAACCGACGCGGGTATACGTTCCGTTCCGATTGCTGAGAAAATCGTACCATTTTTTGAGTACTGGTTAGCCCGTCCATGCGATTACCTTATTTGTACGCCGGAAAACGAACCCTTCAAGTATCGTAATTACTATGATAGTTATTGGATACCGTTACTTATTAACGCCGGAATGGGTAAGCTCGTAAAAGAACCGGATAAGAAAAAGCCTGTATTTTACGGTCATCGACCACACGACACGCGGCACACTTGCGTATCACTCTTGACTGCTGCCAAGGTTGACGAAAGAACGACACGAAAGATAGTAGGGCATAAAGGACAAGGCGTAACGGAAGTTGTGTATACACACTTCCAACTTGCCGAACTACTGGAAGCAATCAACAAGATATAGTGTTAGTTACCTGTTTGTTACGTGTTAGTTACCGTCAGAAATTTGTACTTTTTTGTGGTGTCCCTTAAATCTTCGGACATAAGAAAAACCCAGGAAATATAAGCATTTCCTGGGTTTGTATCTTTTTCGTTGTCTCTCCGTAATTATCGCTTGCTGAACTGCGGAGCGCGACGAGCTGCTTTGAGACCGTATTAAACATCTCTATGGTGCGTTTTTCCTTGATATTACGGGCTTTTTTCGCATTTTCTGTTGTCGGTTGTCCTATTCCTTAACCATAGAAATCGGTAATTTTTCATCGAAATTCTCCTGGTTCAAAGCATCATTCACTACCTCGAAAAGTTCCTCTGGTTTAT
>ENA-OQCO01001157-OQCO01001157.1-human-gut-metagenome-genome-assembly--contig:-NODE-1157-length-10900-cov-1.283672_pt1 | contig 10900 bp, 11 predicted proteins | sample MGYA00242500_ERZ504582 | MGnify/ENA primary metagenome ERZ504582 (study PRJEB26092, sample SAMD00036346) | human gut metagenome | host: Homo sapiens | study: EMG produced TPA metagenomics assembly of...
CTCCTGCTGGACGACGGCAGGCTCCTTGTGCAGGTTGCCGGAGCCGACGGCGCGGCCCTGCAGTGTACCGTGGTGCGGGGCGGCACTCTGCAAAGCCGCAAAAGCCTTGCGGCGCCGGGGCTGGCGGTAGCCTCCCCCACGTTGACGGAGGCAGACCTGCAAAACCTGCAGCTGGCGGGAGCCTGCGGCGTTACCGGGGTGATGCTGCCCTTCGTGCGGGGGGCCGAGGACATCCGCACCCTGCGCCGGGCGCTGGAACAGGCCGGGGCCGGGCAGATCCGCATTTTTGCCAAGATCGAGAGCCTTGCGGGGGTGCAGGCCCTGCCGGAGTTCCTGCCTCTTGTGGATGAAGTGGTCATTGCCCGCGGGGACCTCGGCAACGCCATGCCCCTGTGGGAACTGCCCCGGTGCCAGAAACAGCTTTCGGCGGTCTGCCGGTCTGCCGGGGTGCCCTTTATGGTGGTGACCCAGATGCTGGACAGTATGTGCAGCCGGGCGGTACCCACCCGCGCCGAGGTCAGCGACATCTACAACGCCGTGTCAGACGGTGCCTCCAGCGTGATGCTCACCGGGGAGACTGCCGCGGGGCAATACCCGGTGGAGGCCATGGAGTATCTTGTGCGCACTGCCCGCACTGCCTTGGAATAACCAGGATGAACCGCTCGTTTTCTACGGTGGTTCTTGCAAAGATTATACCACATTCGCCACCAGGGTGGCAATGAGACAGCCGCCTGCTTTTTACACAAACGGATTGTAGAACCGCCCGAACCGGATGGTCACGGTGAGGCTGAGGAGCAGCAGGAGCACCCCGACACCCAGCGCGATGAGATCGCGGCGGACGAAAGGCCGCTGGGTGTACCAGGTGCGCTTGTTCTTTTTGCCAAAGCCGCGCAGTTCCATCGCATTGGAGATGGTGTCGATGCGGTTCAGGCTGGTCAGGATGAGCGGCAGCAGGATGTTGACGGAGTTTTTGAGCCGCTTGAAGAAGGGTTCCTTTCTGCCAAGCTCCACACCGCGGGCCTGCTGGGCCTGGCTGATGCTGTGGTAGTCGCGCTGGATGTCCGGAATGTACCGCAGCGCAATGGCCACCGAGTAGCCCACTTTGTACGAAATGCCGATGCTATTCAGGCTGGCCGCAAACTCGCTGGGGTCGGTGGCCGAGATGAACAGGATGGCCACGGGCAGGGCCACGAAATACTTGAGCGAGATGTTGCACAGATAGAACAGCTGCTCAGCCGTCAGGTCATACCGCCAGAACAGGTGGCAGAGCACCGTGCGGGTGCCGTACAGCGTCGTGCCCTGGTCGGGGTCGAACAGGAAGATGAACAGGTTGTTCAGCAGCAGGAATACCAGCATGAACACCAGCATGAACCGCACCTCGCGGAACCTGATCCGGCTCAGCTTGAACGCGGCCAGGCTGACCGCCAGCAGCACCAGCAGAACCCAGGTGTTGTAGGTAATCATGCTGGCAAAGGTGAACAGCAGAAAGAACGCCAGCTTGGTGGTGCCGGTGAGCTTGTGAATGACGCTCTCCCGCGGGAGATAATTCAAAACAGTTTTAGCGGCCATGTTCCCGCACCTCCCGGTCCTGCGCGATGAAGCGCTCCACAAATTCCTGCGCGGGCGCAATGCCGCAGCGGTTGGCCAGCGTGTAGAGGCTGGTCTCCTTCAGTGCGGCCTGCCGGATGAGGGCGGGGTCGCACAGAACGCCCGCCGGGCTGCGGTCCGCGATGAGTGCACCGTCGCAGAAGACCAGCGCCCGCTGGGTGTATTCGAGCATCAGGTGCATGTCGTGGGTGATCATCACGACCGTAACGCCCTGGGCGTTCAGCCCCCGCAGGAACTCCATGATGTCGGTGTAGTGGCGGAAATCCTGGCCCGCCGTAGGCTCATCCAGCAGGATAAGCTCCGGGTCCAGCGCCAGTACGCTTGCGATGGTGACACGCTTTTTCTGGCCGAAGCTCAGCGCCGACACCGGCCAGTTCCGGAAGGGATACAGCCCGCAGATCTTGAGCGTCTGTTCCACCTTTTCCCGGATCTGCGCTTCGGTCAGGCCGGAGCGCTGCAGGCCCAGTGCCACTTCGTCGTAGATCATGGTCTTGGAGATCATCTGGTTGGGGTTCTGCATCACATAGCCGATGTGCTGGGCACGGCAGCGGATGTTCTCTTCGGCCAGCGATCTGCCGTTGAGGAAGATCTCTCCCGCATCCGGCGTCTCGAACCCGCAGATGAGCTTGGACAGCGTGGATTTGCCCGCGCCGTTCCGGCCCACGATGCTGACCATCTCCCCTTTGCCGATGGAGAAGCGGACATTCTTCAGGGTCGCCTGCCCCTTCTGGTAGCCAAAGCTCAGGTCCCGCACTTCCAGCAGCGGTTCCGGAGCCTGGGCCGCTTCCGGCTGCGGATAGGCAGTGAACCAGTTCCGCAGGGCCGTGGTGTCGGCTTCGTTCAGGACGAGGCTGTCCACATGTGACGGATGCTTTTCCGGGGTGATGTCCACGCCCGCATAGCGCAGAGCGGTCAGGTAGAGCGGCTCCCGGATGCCGTTTTCGGTCAGCAGATAGGTGGAAAGCAGCGCGTCCGGGCGGAGGTCGGCCAGAATTCTGCCCTCGTTCACGAGGACGATGCGGTCCACGCTCCGCCAGAGGACGTCCTCCAGCCGATGCTCGATGATGAGCACGGTGGTGTCGGTCTTTTTCTGGATCTCGTCGATGAGCTCCATGGTCTGCTTGCCGGTGGCCGGGTCCAGGTTGGCCAGCGGCTCGTCGAAGAGCAGGATCCTGACCTGATCCACCATAACGCCCGCCAGACTGACCCGCTGCTTCTGCCCGCCGGAAAGCTCATGCGGTGCATAGCCGAGGTGGTTCTCGATGCCCACCAGCTCCGCAGCGCGGCGGGTGATGGTGTGCATCTCCTCCTGCGGCATACAGCTGTTTTCCAGCGCAAAGGCGATGTCCTCGCCCACGGTCAGGCCAATGAACTGGCCATCCGGGTCCTGCAATACCGTACCCACATGAGCCGACAGCTCAAAGATGCTGCTGTGCGGCGCATCCACGCCGTCCACGGTCAGGGTACCGGTGCACACACCGGGGTTCGAAAAGGGGTTCAGGCCGTTGATGCAGCCCGCCAGCGTGCTTTTGCCGCTGCCGGACGGACCTGCGATGAGCACACGCTCCCCCGGATAGATGTCCAGGTCGATGCCGGTCAGCGTGGGACGCTTCTGGGCGCGGTACTGGAACGAGAAATCTCGGAACGAGATGATGGGTTCGTTACGTTCTGCCATGGGCAAATTACCTCAGCTGTTCAAACAAAAAGCCTTTCCTCCGGCGGATGGCCGAGGGAAAGGCTGCGGGTTCCATCCAGGATTGCTCCGGCCGGGATCACTCCTGGTCGAGAGAGCCCTTCTTGGCGATGGTCCTGGTATAGGCCAGCACCAGCAGGCCGCCCACCACCACAGCGGTGATGATGTTGGACACAGCGGCAAAGGCACCCTGCGCAAAGACCTTCTTGGCCGGCTCGGCGTAGATCAGGATATCCAGCACCGGGGCCACCACGACCCAGGCCAGCAGATGGGCTGCGACGTTGGCGACCGTAAAGGCGGCCATCTTCTTTTTGCCAAACTCGCCCTCCTGCAGGTCCAGCTTTTTGGCGAACAGGCCCACCACAACGCCCACGAGGCCGAAGCGATGACCCAGCTCCACCAAGGGCTGCCGCCCCAGGACAGGTCGATCAGGGTGTGGCCGATGAAGCCGATCAGACCGCCGGCCACCGGGCCGTACATCGCGGCCAGCAGGGCCAGAACGGCGTACTGCAGGCTGATGTTGGTGTTGGGCACCGGGCTGGGAATGGCCACGAACCGGCCCAGAACAAAGAACAGGGCTGCGCCGATGCCGACGGCGACCACTGGTTTGATGCTGTTGTTGTTTTTCATATTCTTTCGCTCCTCTTTTTTGCGCCGCAGTGTGCGGCATTTTTTCAAGGCATTGTCAGTATACGACAAGCCGGGAACCTTGTCAATGGACAAACGGCTCTCTTTGCAGAAAAAACGCAGGTTCTGCCATTTCAGCGGGAGCTTTGGGGCTGCGGCACCAGTTTGCAGACCAGCCGGACCATCACCGGCGTCAGCGGGAGCCACACCAGTGTGCACAGCAGGTTGAACAGGGTGTGGGCGTTGGCGATCTGCCGCGCCAGCACTTCCAGCTCCGGCCCCTTGGGTGAGACGGCCTCCACCAGTCTTGTCATCCAGGGCAGGGCCAGCAGGCAGACCACGCTGCCCGACAGGTTGAAGCAGCAGTGCGCTGCCGCCGTCCGCCGGGCATCCGTAGGCTGACCCACCGCCGCCAGCACCGCCGTGATGGTCGTGCCGACTGTTGTCCCCCAGCAAAATGGGCAGGGCACCGGCCAGCCCCAGCACACTGTGGATGCCGTCCGGCCCGGCCTGCTGCGCGGCCCGCTGCAGCACCGCGATGGTGGCCGAGCTGCTCTGCACCACCAGCGTCATCCCGGTGCCCAGCAGCAGCCCCAGCAGCGGCGTATGCCGCACCTGCGTCATCCAGCGGAGGAAGACCGGGTGTTCGGCCAGCGGAGCCACGCGCCGGACAAAACTTCGATGCCGTCGAACAGCAGGCCGAACGAAAACACCGCCAGCCCCAGCTGCCGCGTCCGCTCCCGCCGGGCCAGCAGCCAGACCAGCACCCCCGCAAACAGGATGGGGAACACCCAGTCCGCCAGCCGGAACGCCACCAGCTGGGCCGTCATGGTGGTGCCCACATTGGCCCCGAACACTACGGCCACGGCCTGCGGCAGCTCCATCAGCCCGGCGCTGACAAACCCGATGACCATCACCGTGGTGGCCGAGCTGCTTTGCAGCACCGCTGTGACCAGAAGCCCCGCCAGCACCCCGGTGAACGGTGTGCGGGTGACGCGGCGCAGGAACCCCCGCATCCGCTCCCCTGCCGCCTGCTGCAACGCCCGGCTCATGTTCTCCATCCCAAATAAAAACAGCGCCAGTCCACCGGCCAGCCCGAATGCCGCCCGAACGCCTTCCCCCCATGTGTCGTCCTCCTCTCGGTGTGGATAACACAAAAATACTCGCCTTCCGGTGGGAAAGCGAGTACATTTGCAAGGGAGCCGGTCATTTGTCCGTCCGGACGCAGCGCAGGGCATACCGCGCCTGTCCGCCTGTGGTGCAGGAAAACAGCTCTCTGCAGGTCTTGCTCTTTTTTGGGGGGCGTTCTTAGTTCGTGCCGGTCAGCTTGAATTTGTTCAGGGTCTGGATGGTGGTCACGATGACATTGACGTTGTTGACGATGGAGCTGCCAGCAGAGAAGACGCGGGCGATGTAGTTGAACAGGGTGCCAACGTTCAGGAAGATCTCCAGGCCCCGGTATCGGTGATCGAGCCACCGTTCAGGTAGACCATCTCGTTCTCGTCGATCGCGGCAAAAGCAGCGGGCATCTTGATTTCGTTCATAACAGGGATTCCTCTCTTTCAAACATTCGATTCGTTTTTGTGTTTCAGCAATGCAGGCCGACTCAGCCGTGCATCGCAACCAGTGTCACGACCAGGACCGTCGTTCCGACGATCAGGATCTCGCCCAGGTGGTCCTCCAGCCGGAAGGTGCTGGCGAGCTGTTCGGTCGCCTCCGGCTCCGGCTTCGCGGTGGACTCGCGCGACACAGGCGTCCAGTGGGCATACAGGGTCTGCCCATCTTCCTGGAACTCGTACTCCGCCGGCTTGATCTTATCGCCGCCCACAAGGTCCGTATACCAGCCATCGAAGAGGTAGCCTTCCATGGTGGGGTGGGCAGTCTGGAAGTCCGGTAGCTCTCCGTGCCGTCCGAAGTTTTGATGCGGTAGACGAAGACGTACTCCGGGGTGCCGATGCCGCCCTGCCGCTCCAGATAGATGGTGTAGTAGTTGGGGTTGTCCGCAAATGCCAGCGGCGTCACGCAGCAGAGCATTGCCAGCGTCACCACACTGAGCATCAGTCGCTTCAGGAATTGCTTCATCGTTGCTGCCTCACTTTCCAGTCTTGCCGGTGCCGGGCAGACTTTCTCTATATAGGTTATACGATAAACACAGCATTTTGTCAATCGGAACTGCGCAATTTTCGCATTTTCATGTTTTCTGAAACCGCAGCCCCCGCACCGTGCTGCGGCATCAGGGCGCTGCGAGCAGGGAAACCACGGCAGCGGCGCAGGGTCTTCGGCAGAATGCCGCCTGCCAGGTGATGTGTTCCGGCTCCACCGGTTCAAAATAGCAGGAGGAACACGCCGCAGCCACACCTTCTGCCTCATCTGCACTCCCGCGCACCGTGCAGAACACCGCCGTCGGGCCGTCGGCCCCGCCAATGACAGCGATGGCCGCATCCCCTTCCCCCTGCGGTTCCAGTCCATACTTCTTTTCCAACGCTGCCCGTTCGGGTGGCAGATTCCGGGGTCGGCGGCGCGGGTGGTCCCCCTCAGCGCAGTCGGAGAGGAAGAAATTTTCGGGCAGCCGGGGTCAGGCGGTAGGTCATCATACAGAAGCGGTTGGGCCACTCCCAGCCATCACAGTCCGGAAGTTCCAGCGTTTCCGACCGGACATCCAATGCAGTCAGCTGATAGGTCTGTGCGTTTCCCGGTTCGTGCAGCGTCACCGACCCGCCCACCGCAGGGGTCCGAAACCGTTCCGCCGGGTGTTGTTCCAGTTCCGCTTCCAGCCGCACCTCCAGGACACGGAAGCGCTTCGGGCAGCTCTTCCGGCTCCGGGTCGCCCAGGGATAGCTTTCCCGCCAGAACTTCCAGACCGTCGTTTCATCCAGCCCATAATGCCGCAGGAACGCTGCGACTGTATCATCGCCGGCCATCTCTCCCGGAAGATAACCCACCCCGCAGCCATCGCGGGAATGCAGCCGCATCCCATTCAGTTCCAGCTCCGCGCAGAACCCCACATTCAACGGATTTTCCTGTTCCATCTGCTGTTCCTCGGCTCTGGTCAGAGTGCGGCTGCATTCGCCGTCTTCGGTCAGGCCCCATTTTTCCATATAGGCCCGCAGTTCTTCCTGCGGCACCTCCATCGCAAAGTCCACGACCAATCCCTGTCGGCACCGGTAGACCGCCGGGATGCGCCACTTGTACCCATGCCATTCAAATTCGTGGTCCACGCGCAGTTCCTCGCCGGGGTCGTTTCCCTCCTGTGTTCCCCAGAAATTTTTCCCAAAGCAGACCTTCCAGCGGCGGTGTTCGTGTCTCATGGCAGTTGTCCCCTTCCGTTTTTCTCTATTTTAACACCATTTCATCGGCCCCGCAATTTCTTTGCGAATTTTTGCCGTTTCCAAGCCGCCTGCCCCTACACAAACGGCGGCGGTTGTGCTATGATAAGGCTGAAAAATCGGTTTGGCATTGCCAACCCATGAAGAGGTGTCGTTCATGTCTGATCTGCTTGAGACCCTGCGGCAGGAGGGCGTCGATTCCGCGCTGCTCGCCGCTGTGGAAGAATACCGCGCAGCCCACCCGCTGGCCGAGGCGCTGCGCACCCGCATCCCGGTGTCGGCCTTTACCTATTATGGTAAGGACGTCTGGGAGCAGGCTCTGGCCGCGCTGCTCTGCGGCGAGAACCTGCTGCTGGCAGGCGGCAAGGCCACCGGCAAAAATGTGTTGGCCGAGAACCTCTCCGCCGCCTTCGGCCGCCCTGCGTGGGACATCTCGTTCCATGTGAACATGGACGCAGCCTCCCTCATCGGCATGGATACGTTTGAGGGCGGCGCGGTCAAGTTCCGGCCCGGCCCGGTCTACCGCTGCGCCCAGTGCGGCGGGTTTGGCGTGCTGGACGAGATCAACATGGCCAAAAACGAGGCGCTGGCCGTCCTCCACGCCGTGCTGGACTTCCGCCGCGCCATCGACGTGCCCGGCTATGAGCGTATCCCGCTGGCCGAGGAGACCCGCTTCATCGCCACCATGAACTACGGTTATGCGGGCACCCGTGAGCTGAACGAGGCGCTGACGTCCCGCTTTGTGGTCATCCAGATGCCCACCATCACACAGGACAACCTCGAAAAGCTGCTCCGTGCCCAGTTCCCCGACCTGCACGCAAACTATGTCCACCAGTTCGCCCTGCTCTTCCTCGACCTGCAAAAAAAGTGCGACAGCGCGGAGATCTCCACCAAGGCGCTCGATCTGCGCGGGATGCTGGATGCGCTGCGGCTGATCCGCCGGGGCGTCCCGGCCGGGGCCGCGCTGGATATGGGCATCACCAACAAAGCCTTTGATTCCTACGAGCAGGGGCTGATCCGGGACGTCATCGCCGCCCGCATCCCGGCGCAGCTCACTGCCGTAAAGCTGTTCCGCTGATGGAAGCGCAGAGCTACACCGCCGAACAGCGGCGCGCAGCCAATCAGGTCTGGGCGGCAGCCGGTGCCTATGGATTTGAGCCGCTGTTCCTTGCACACAACACCGACGGCACGATCGATTTTTACATGAACTGCATCGTGGGCCTAGTGCACAAATATTACGGCGACGATCTCATCCGGAGCCTGTTCGGGCTTTGGGATGGCGACATCCGGGAGGCCGAACTCGACGACCTGACCTGGCTCTACCTCGAAAGCGCAGCCTATGCGCTGGAGCTGCCCCGCCGCCCGGTGCTGGCCGAGCTGCGCCGCGCCCATGCGGACTACTTTTTCGGCCATCCAGTACAAGCTCTCCCGGCAGGAGTGGATGGCCAAAAACCAGCTCGTCTACACCATGCAGGCAGACCGCTGGCGCACCGTGCAGGGTCGCCGCCCGCCGGTGATGACCCCTTACGAAGCCGACCTTGCCGCCGCGCTGGCCCCGCAGACGCCGCCGGAACCGGCTGCGCTGAAATCGGCCCTGCTGGCCCTCTTTGCCCGCGCGAAGCTGTTTGACGGCACCGTGCACAAAAAGGCCGCGCTCCACCTGCATCTCGAAGGGCTTCTGGCTTCGCTTGCCACCAAAACGCTCCCCACCCAGATGATCAAGACGGACCGCGTCATGGTCGAGCACTCCAGCGCGGTGGATGCCGCCGGCAGCGGCGGGCTGACGGTGGACAAACGGCTGGCCCACATCACCCTCCGGCAGAACGCCGCCGAGGACCGCGCCTACATCGAGAGCTGTTTCGGGCGCTCCCTCTACCCGCCGGAACGGCTGCACAAGGCCGAGCAGGAGCTTTGCACCGGCGATCATCTGGGGTGCCATCTCTGGTTCGCCGCCGGCGTCCCCAGCCCCGAACAGGCCCCCACCCCGGAGGCAAAGCATCTGGCCGAACAGGCGCAGCTGCAGGCCGACCGGAACCGCGCCTACTACGCCAAGAACCGGGAGCTGCACCGCAGCGTCGTGCTGCGGCTGACCGAACAGATCCGCAACTGCATCCTCGTGCACCAGCAGCCCCATGCGCGGGTGGCCCGCAGCGGCAGTCTGGACCCCGTGCGGGTCTGGCGGGCCCCTGTGCTGGACGATGCCCGCGTCTTCCGCTGCGCTGAGGAGGAGAACCAGCCCTCCTTCACCGTAGACCTGCTGCTGGATGCGTCGGCCTCCCGCCTGCACTGTCAGGAGGTCATCGCGGCGCAGGGCGTCATCCTTGCCGAGAGCCTGACTGCCTGCGGCATCCCTGTGCGGGTCAGCTGCTTTTCCAGCCTGCGGGGCTACACGGTCCTGCGGGTGCTCAAAGGCTTTTCGGACAAAAATCTGCAGAACATCCACCAGTATTTTGCCTCCGGCTGGAACCGCGATGGCCTGGCCCTGCGGGCTGCGGGCGACCTGTTGGACTTTGCGCCCGGCCCCGCGCCGCGTCATCTGCTCATCCTGCTGACGGACGCCTCCCCCAACGACAGCCGCCGTGTGCCGCCCTCTTCGGAGAACCCGCTGGGGCACGACTACGGCGGGGGCGTTCGGGTGTGGACGATGCCGCTGCCGAGGTGCGCACCCTTCGCCGCAAGGGGCTGCGGGTCTCCGCTGTCTTCATGGGCGAAGACCGTTCCATCCCCGATGCCGAGCGCATCTACGGCAAAGATCTGGCCCGCATCCGCGGCATGGACCAGCTGGCCCGCGCGGCCGGGCAGCTCATCCAGAACGAGATCCGCGAGCTGGGCGATTGACACCTCGCACCAAAAGACCGGGACTGCATGTTTGCGGCCCCGGTCTTTTGGTTACAACCATAGTGTTTATCTCTTTCCCCAATGCGACTAAAAATATTTTTGCAATCTTCAAACTTTTTAGTTGTAATTTGTGACAACTTATGCTATAATACAGCCAGAAAAGAACGAATCAATGGTTGTACGAGGAAGGAGACCCGCTATGGATGCCAATCGTTACTTTGAGCAGATGCACCAGGTCATGTCCGCACAGAAGCGCGATTTCTCGTTGATTTTGAGCGTAAAGGTGCAGGACCTTGGCGGCGCGGATGCCTACATCGAGCTGCGCCGGAACGCATCCGGCCGCGCACGGGTCTTCTATTCCACCATGGGCCGCCGCAACCTCAACTTCCAGTTGTTTCGCAAGGGTTGGCAGTTGTGCCACAACGCATCCGGCGAGATGACTGGCCGTTTCCCCACCAAAGCGGACGCCCTGTTGGACGCAGCGGACTTTTCCGCCTGCATCCGGGACGATGCCTTTGACCCGGCTCGCACGGAATTTCTCGTAAACCAGCTCCGGCGTCTTTCGGACACCTCCTGCCCTCCCCTGCCGCAGTCGGCCCGCGAAGGGGCACTCATCACCGTGGACAGCTTTGTGGGCCGCGGCGGGCACTGGTGCTATTGGAGCACGCAGGCCGCTGACTGCCTGCCTCTCGCTGCGCTGCTCTGCTGGCTGGGTGATTTTCTGGCCGGGAGCGAGCGCCGCACCCTGCAAGCTGCCCGCAGGCCATCGGAGCTGGCCGCGCAGTGGCAGGCGGAGCTTTGGCTCGCC
>ENA-OQCO01001158-OQCO01001158.1-human-gut-metagenome-genome-assembly--contig:-NODE-1158-length-10896-cov-2.676386_pt1 | contig 10896 bp, 7 predicted proteins | sample MGYA00242500_ERZ504582 | MGnify/ENA primary metagenome ERZ504582 (study PRJEB26092, sample SAMD00036346) | human gut metagenome | host: Homo sapiens | study: EMG produced TPA metagenomics assembly of...
ATGCCTTGCGCGTCTCAGCCGACGACATCGCCGTGGTCTCCAAGCACGACACGTCCACCAACGCCAACGACCCGAACGAATCCGAGCTGCACAACACGCTGGCCCACGCCATCGGCCGCACCGACGGCAACCCGCTGTTCGTGATCTCGCAGAAGACGCTTACCGGCCACGCCAAGGGTGGTGCCTGCATCTTCCAGGTCAACGGTCTGACGCAGCTGTTCAAGTCCGGCGTGATTCCGGCGAACGCGGCGCTCGACTGCGTGGATCCGAAGCTCCAGCGCGACGACCACATGGTCTGGGTTAGGAAGCCCCTGCGCATCGGCGGTGGTGAGGACGAGTTCGGTCGCGAGACCGCTGGTCGCCCGGTCAAGGCCGGTCTGGCCACCTCGCTCGGCTTCGGACATGTTTCCGGCTTCGTGGCTCTGGTCCATCCGGGTGCCTTCGAGGCGGCCGTGGCCAAGGCCGATGGTGAGGCCGCACTGGAAGCTTGGCGTGAGCGTGCCAACGCCCGCCTGGCTGCCGGCCAGCGTCACCTTGAGGAAGGCATGATGGGTCGCGCCGCGCTCTACGAGCCGATCGACAACCGTCGCTTCCGCGAGGATCACCGTGGCTACGACCACCACGAGGTCGAAAAGGCGATGCTCCTCAACCCGGACGCCCGCCTCGGTGCCGACGGCTACTACGAGGCCTGATTCCTCTGGCTCCCCTCGGTTGATGGGAGCCAGTAGCGCACCGGATCTCGGCTCCCCTCTTTGAGGGGAGCTCCCGCGAAGCGGGTGAGGGGAGTTCCCCCTGGAGCTTTCTCGCTGGCACAAACTCAGTGAGAGAAATATGCAGAACATACGAAATCCCCTCCCTCGGAGTGAGCTTTCTGCGTTTCAAGGGGCTGATTTGGCATTCGCCGGAGGTCTACTTCCGTTTCAAGGGGCTGTTGCCCAAGTAGACAAGGCGTAAAAACGGCGGAATGGCGTTGGCGTTATGCTGCGGATACTCGTGGTATGGAGGATGACCAGCCCCTTGAAACGGAAGTAGACCTCCGGAACGGTCAAAATCCGCCCCTCGAAACGGAGATAGACCTCCGGGGCGGGGCGCGGATGTTTTTTGGACGGCTAGGCAGCCAGCCCAAGATGTTTGCGGTATTGCGCGAGGTCATCCGGCATAGTGAATCTTTTCCCCCTGAAATGGAAATCAGGCCCCAATTCTGATGAGGTGTAGAGATTACGCGCGAAGCGGTACACAATAGGAAGCATGAATACTTGTGGTTTGGGGCATGACGTGGTGGATGTGGCCGCATTCGCCGAACAGTTGGCGGAGCCGGGGTCTCGCATGCGTGCGCTGTTCTCCGTGCGTGAGGTGCGGCAGGCATCCGACCGCGCGCGCCAGAAGAATGACGGGGGAGGCCGTCCATCTGGCCGCCAAATGGGCGGGCAAGGAGGCGTTCCTCAAAGCCTGGTGCGATTATCTTGGCGATGCCCCTATCCGTTCACGCTTGATAATTTCCCGTGGCCTGAAATCGAGATCTTGGACGATTCCCGTGGTGTGCCGCATGTGTCTCTGGGTAAGGGGGCGGCGTCAGTCTTCCAAACTGATTACGCGAATTCGGCTGCCGGCGCTCGCTATTCCTCTGCCTATTCCCCTGCTTCCGATAACGGGCCTTATGCAGTGATGCAGGAGCGGCGGAATGCGCGTTCGGCGCAGCGCTCGACTATCGGTGCGGGGTCGATGCCGCATATCCATATTTCCCTGAGCCACGATGGTTCGATTGCCTCCGCGGTGGTGACGATTTCTGTGGAATAGCGCCCGAGGCCCCCGAGTGCTACATGCTGTACAACGTCTCCATCATGGTTAACCTGTGGGGCGCGCTCACCAGCCGCGACGTGCGCCTGCTCAAGAACCAGATCGACAAGCTCGACTCGCTGCCCGAAAACTGCTGGTTCGTGATTCTGAATGCGATGGGCGCCGACCTCCAACCATACGAGTCCCAGCTCATCCATTTGTGATTTCGACGGTTTCCAGCTCCCCTCTTTGAAGGGAGCTGTCGCCGTAGGCGGCTGAGGGGAGTCCTCGGCAAAGCCACAATCCATCAACTAGATTGGCTGGTCCTGCTGCAGCCACACGCGTTTGCCATCCCCGAAGAAATATGTATAATAACTCAAGTCGCCAAAAGCGACGCTTAACGCGGATGTAGCTCAATGGTAGAGCCTCAGTCTTCCAAACTGATTACGCGGGTTCGATTCCCGTCATCCGCTCCACTACAAAGGCGGAAGTCGCAACGGCTTTCGCCTTTTCTCATATGCGCACACGTATGGCGCACTCACGGTACAATACCGTCCTAGCATGGGCGTCGCGTAAACACGATTGCCTTCAAAGAAGATGGTCGTGACTGTGCTGGAATCAATGTTCGGTGCTATGAAGCGAAGCGTTGGTTGTGTGTCTAAGCTGGCCGCATTGTTGAATGAGGCTCAACTTCGGGGTGTCGTTTTATCGGCTGTGATGTTATTGTGGCGCGACACGCCAGCTTTATAGGCGATGAGTGGTGGCATCAGATGAGTTCGCTTGTACGTCTCCATTCTTTGTTGAAATATGTTATGCAAAGTGTGTAATTGGCATATGAAACTGTCATATTTGATGTGTTGCGTTGCGTTTATGTGAACTTATTTTCATTGTGCATATCGTTATCAATTTGTTATCAAGGACGATCGCGAGTGAAATGCGTTCATTTATACAATGGCTGTTGCATGGCTGCCCTTGAGGGACGTTCCTCTGGCATGGCTTTGCAATGAGCCGCGATGTGGTCGTAACCAACGTGGGATTCGATTGTGCGGCGAAGAAAAAATGATGGGGGGGGGAGTCGCCCTCCATCATTCAGGAAAGGGAACTGAATGGTTTATAACATTCACATATTGCAAACAAGGAAAACCGGTCGTGTGGTTGCTGCTGCGGCTGCATCCGTGCTGTGTTGCATGGGGGCTGTATTTCCAGCGACTATCGGAGTGACTGCGGCGTCGGCCGATGAACCCGTCGAATTGGTCGTCAACGGCGGATTCGAAGACGATCTTAATGGTTGGAAGTCTGGAACGGTGTGGAATAGCTCCGCATCGTCCATTGCCGTCACTGCGGATGATGTGCATGGTGGCAGTGGCGCCTTGAGCGTTACTGATCGTACATCCTCTGATGCTGGTGCAATCCAGTCTCTTGATGGCAAGGTGGAAAAAGGACAGACATATACCGGAAGTATGTGGGTCAAGGCCACGGAAGACGGTGAATTCAATATCACTGTTTGTTCGGGTAATGGTTCCGGATGTGACCAGATTGCGACCGGAACGGCGAAAGCGGGTGAGTGGACACAAATTTCAGGTACTGGAACGTTAGGTGGTAGTGGTGATTTCACCAGTCCCTCGCTGGTGATTGAAAACAAGTATGGCACGAGCAATGCCGACTTCATTGTCGACGACATTTCCGTAACCGGTTCGGATTCTGGTTCCTCATTCGTGCCGCCGACTACGGGTACGGCAACGGCAGCCAAGGCTTTCGGCGACTATTCAAACCCGATTATCGATTATTGGTATGGCGCCGATCCGTGGGCTATGGAATACAACGGACGCGTATATATCTACACTACGGGTGATGGCACTTCTGTGAATGCTGATGGCTCGTTGAATTATGACTATGAATATGACAGTACTGGGCAGATCAAGGACAATTCGTTCGCTCAAGTAAAGACCATCAATGTTCTGTCCAGTGATGACATGGTCAATTGGCGTAATGAGGGTTACATTCGTGTGGCTGGAGAACAGGGGGTGGCCACCTGGGCCAGCAATTCCTGGGCTCCTGCCGTCGCTCATAAGACCATCAACGGTAAAGAGAAGTTCTTCCTGTATTTCGCCAATGGCGGCAGCGGTATCGGTGTGCTGACCTCGGATTCTCCTGTTGGTCCGTGGAAGGACGAAACCGGTGAGCTGTTGATTAAGGGCGGTACTCCTGAATCCGCTGGTGTGGTCTGGCTGTTTGATCCCGCGGTGTTCGTGGATGATGACGGGCAGGGCTACCTGTATTACGGAGGTGGTGTTCCGACAGGCGAGGAAGAACATCCGAACACGGCTCGCGTTATTAAACTGTCCGATGACATGCTGCATACCGAAGGTGAGGCTCAGGCCATAGACGCACCTGCCATGTTTGAGGACTCCGGGATTGCCAAGATAGGTGGTACTTATTACTACTCGTATTGCACTAATTTCAGCCATGACAACGTAATTGATGGTAACACGGTCGGTTACGGCAATATCGCGTATATGACTTCAGACAACCCGATGGGGCCGTTCACTTATCAGGGTGAGATTCTGAAGAATCCGAGCACGTATTTCGGTGTTGGCGGCAACAATCATCACGCGATGGTTCAACTTGGCGACCAGTGGTATATGACCTACCATGCGCAAACGGTGGCAAAGGAATTGATGAACGGCGGTAATCTTGACGCGGCGCATGGCTACCGAAATACTCATCTCGATCCGATTACGGTTAACGAGGATGGTTCCATTGCCGATATTGCAATGACATATGAGGGTCTCTCTTCGGTGAAGAATCTGGACGCGTATCAAGATGGAGGCATTCCAGCTTCCACCATTGCATGGGATTCCGGCATTCAGAACGCATATGACCTGACTTCTGGTGTGCGCGTGGTCGATATGACTACAGACAATTCCGAAGGTCAGAAGCTCAGCAATATTAATAATGGTGAGTGGACGTCTTTGGCGAATGTCGATTTCGGGAATAACGGCGCCTCTTCGCTGACTGTGACTGCAGCTGGCAAAGCCGGAGGCATCCTTGAGATTCGTCTTGATGATCCGGATTCCGAACCTGTGGCTTCTATTTCGATTCCTGCCGGTGATGGATCCGAGTACGCCGATTACACGACCACCCTTGAGGGTGTGACAGGGGTGCATCATGTGGTGTTCTCCTTCAAATCCGATGGTGGTGCGAATGCTCAGGATGAGCTGTACGACATCACTACGTACACTTTCACGGAGTCGCAGGATGAAACTCCTTCGACTCCGGTGGACAAGTCTGATTTGCAGAGCGCAGTGAATGAGAATTCCAGCCTGAACGCTTCCGATTACACGGAAGAGAGCTGGAAGGTGTTTGCTGACGCATTGCAGAAGGCTCAGGCGGTATTGCAGGATGAATCCGCTACTGAACAGCAGGTTCAAGATGCGCTTGCTGCATTGAATAGTGCACGTGCCGGTCTGAAGCTGGCTGATGATTCCACTGATGGCAATGCCGACGGCTCCAATGACGATGGCGTGGATTTGGCACAAACCGGTTCCTCTGTCTTGCCTGGTGCTGTGATTGTCGCTTGCTTGGCTCTCACTGGTGTGATCGTAGCGCGAGTGCGTCGCGAGATGCGCTAGTTACCTCTTGGTAATGCGGTCATCCCGTAGCGGCAGCCTCGGGATGACCGCACATGAAACCTAGAACTGGTACTTGTTCAAGCGTAAGTTTTGGCAGTGGTAATGTCCATCACTTATCCATATGCGGGAATGTCTTATCGTCATTCATTGCTGATTTGTGCGGGCATGCTATTGGAATACGCACTCGATGTTGAGTGCTTATCATGAAAGGTTAAAAGACTTATGAATTATTTACGACAAAAAATTTCGGCTAGTGCTATCGCGGTGTTGTCGACTTGTGGGTTGATTTTGGCGCCAATGCCGGTCTTTGCGGATGATTCAACGCCATCTTCAACGCCATCGGATGGCAGTTACACCACGACTGATAGCGGTGATGGCACGTATTCCATTCCCATGTTGAACACGGATGTTCCGGATATCAGTGTTATTCGTGTGTCGAAGGACGATCCGAATAACAAAGACGGTCGTGATGTGTATTACATGGTGAGTACCACTATGGAGCTCAGTCCCGGATCTCCAATTATGAAATCCTATGATCTGGTCAATTGGTGGATAGTCACGTACGTGTATGATCGCATTTCTATGAGCGATGCTTCATCCTTGCGCAATGGAGCTAGCTCGTATGGCGAAGGCGAGTGGGCTCCGTCGCTGCGCTATCACAATGGCCGCTTCTACGTGTTATTCAATACGAACAACCTTAATGGCGCTTATATCTACTACACCGATGATATTGAGAATGGTCCTTGGACGAAGATTGCCCTTAATCGGGGATTCCATGATCCGTCATTGTATTTTGATGAGCAAGGGAGTCCTTGGATTATCTCCGGCGTCAACCAATATAGCTGTCCGATGATTTAACCACGGTGGTGGAGAGCCATGAGAATATCATCTCTGCCGAACAGTTCACTGATGATCTTGGTGAGACTCCTACCGGATTTGAAGGATCTCAGACTTTCAAAATCGGTGATTATTTCTATACTCCAACGATTTACTGGGGCAAAGACGGTCGTACGGTGATGCTGCTGCGCACCACTGATTTGCTTGATGGCTCCAAATACGAAGCCAAAAAGTATTATCTAGGTGCTTTCGCACAAGGTAGCCTTGTTGAAGTCGACAACGGTGATGGCACGACGTCTTGGCATGGATTCTTCTTCCGAGACACATATCCGACCGGACGTATTCCCGGTTTGATTCCTGCAACGTGGGGTGATGACGGATGGCCTGTGTTTGGGGACAATAATCAGGTAAGCGCGTCGGACACCTACGACAAACTGATTGATTTGCCTGCTGATTTGGAGAATCTGGTTCGCCAGCGTTCCCTGGTCAATTCGGACGATTTTGATAATGACGCGCCTCATCAGTCTTATCAGGATCAGGATTGGTGGACTCTGGAGGAGCCTCCTCAGGTTGACGATTCTCTGATTGGAATCGAGCTGGTGGACAATGGCGATTTCGAAAACGGGACTGAATCGTGGACCCCTCAGTGGAATGGTACGCTTACCGCGATTACGGATGGTTCTCTTTCTGGAACCACGAGTCTTGCTGTGACGAATCGTGGCGAATACAATGGCGCTGGCCCGGGTCAATCTATGGATGGAAAATTGCAGCAGGGCGTGACATATCGTGCCAGTGCAACGATTCGATACGACCATGAGATGGACGGCGTCGATTCATCGGCTGTGACTTCCCACCTGTTTTATGTGGCGATTCAATATGCAGACGGCACAATTAATCGTGTGGCCACAGGAACAGTGAAACGTGGGGAGACGACTACTATCACAGGTGAGTTCTCCATCCCATCCGACGCTAATGTGGAAGGTTCCAAACTCATTGTCGAAACCGCGTGGGGTGCGGAAGGCACGTGCATGGATTACGTCATCGACGATATTTCCCTGATCGGTCTTGCTGATGAGAAGGAATATCCGGTCGCCGAAGAATACCAACCCAATGGTTCGAATCTTGATTTGGTATGGGAATGGGGACATAATCCAGATAACCGATATTGGTCTCTCACTGATCGTGAAGGCTGGTTGCGTTTGACCAATGGGCACAAGGTTTCCGCCACGGCCAAATATATGAAAGGCACTTATGGCGACCTGACATATTTTGAAACCGCCCGTAACGTTTTGTCGCAGCGTACCTTTGGCGGATCCATGTCTGTGGAAACCCACATGGATGTCAGTCATATGAAGGATGGAGACACCGCAGGCCTCGCTACATATACCCGTAGTTTTGCCTATGCCGCTGTGCGTCAAGAAAATGGACAGCGAACGTTGGGCGTGGTCAAGCGTGTCTACGACAATGGCGTGAAGGACGCGGACGGTAATATCGTTGACGATACGATTGATCGTGACGCTGAAGAGGCCTTTGTATCGGGCGGCACAGTGACATTGCCAGATGATGCGACCAATGTGTGGATCAAGTCGGACAACACACTGGATAATGCGAGTGGTAAGTTGACGATTCAGTATTGGTACAGTCTGGACGGTAAGCAATGGTCCAAGCTTGGCGACGAGCAGGGGCCGCTGACTTACGATTGGAGCTTGTCGCACTTTAAGGGGTATCGAATCGGCTTGTTCAATTACGCCAAGGAGAATACGGGTGGTTATGTCGATTTTGATTACTATGACTTGAGCGACGTGTTGACTTCTGACGGCAAAGCTGTGGATACGTCTAAGCTGCGTTCGGCCATTGATCAGGCTGACTCTCTGCAGTCTGCGGAATATCCTATGGATGAGTGGGATAAGATGCTCACGCTACTTGATAAGGCAAAGCAGGCGTTGGCATCCGATCCTTCCACGCAAAATGAGGTGGATGCCCCGCAGCGTGCACTGAGTTTGCAGCTCGCGCAATTGGCGGTTGACCGTCAGTCTGGTGATGGCGGAAATCCTGGTGGTGGTGATCAGACCGGTGACGGTAACCAGTCGGGTAACGGCGATCAGACCGGTGATGGCGGCCAGCAACAGTCTTCTACTGCTGATGATAATTCATCTGAACTGTCATCAACTGGTTCGTCCGTAACACCGATGGTGCTGTCTGCAATTGCCCTGATGCTGGCTGGCATCAGTGTCATTCGGATACGCCGCTCTTCGCGCTGAAATATCGCCGCAGCCTGTTGGTTGCAGCGATTGAATGTGCGGAATCAGTGATGTGTCGCAATGGTGGGTTGTGCGAATGCTCGGCAACGTGGATTCGTACAACCCATCCTGTTATGTTGAGACCGCGGCGTGAGACATGGTGGAGCATGACATCGGCGTAGAATGTGCGATTTTGGAAACAAAGGAGCTGGTGTGTGGGCGGCTGGCAGTTTTCATTTCGAATCGACGGCGTTCTCCTGATATCAAGTATGGCTGTGTATCTATGTTGCCGTTATGTGGTGATGTTAGCGGAGTGAGTAATTCGGATATGGTTCGCCCTTATGAACATATGTATGGCTTATGTCGTCCGCCGAAGCATGGTTGCGATTAGCGAAAAATCAGGTATTGCGGCGTTATGTCCGGCGCCATGTCATTATCGTATGGCGCACTCACGATACAATACCGTCCTAGCATGGGCGTCGCGGCATGAGACGACGCATTGTGCAGACAGGTGTGGCGTCGAACAACGAACGCGAGGTAAACGTAGATGGCGGTGAATTCCAGCGTGGAGAAACAGCCGGTCGACCAGCAGGCGAGCGGTGAGGTGCAGGCTGAAATCGATACGCGGTCCGATGGTGTTTCGCCCATGCCCAACGACGTTTCCAAACATAACGATGTTTCCAAGCATCCGGTGGCGTCCATTCCCGAATCGACGCTGTCGCTGGCCGATATTGAGCGTAAGCGCTCGCATCCTGCATTGTGGCTGGCTTATGCGCTGCTGGTGATTGCGGCCATTGTGGTGCCGTATTGGTGGGGGCGTGCGATTGCGGTGAACGATACGCAGTGGCTGCTTGTACTTCGAACGAGTGGCGCGAGGCGGAGAGTGCCGCGATTACGGCGAAAGCCGGCAGCGAATCCGATTTCTACGTATCCCCCGAACGCCGCGCCATCATCTTCCCCATCTCCCGCAAAGAGCAGAACAACGATTTACGTGACCTGCTGATCGCACAGCAAGTACGTCGTATCGATGAGCTGGAGCGGCAGGTCGATATGCTTGAGGCTTTGCTGTATAGCGGGCGACGGGGGAGCAGGGCATCATCTTTCTTGCTTCCGAAACGCGAATCGGGCGAGCGGGGCTTGTCTGCGGGCAATAATGACGTTGCTCCCGCGGATTCGGATAAGGAGAATCGTAGCGAGGATCATGGTGAGGGCCATGGCGAGTAATCGATCGTATCGGAGACTTGCCTAACACACACGCTAAGATGGGCATCGCAATACATGGCAATGAGCAGGTAATCGGCGAGGCGGTGCATGGAGCAGGAATCCAACGAGCAAGAACCTAACGAGGCGACGGAAATCGTAGGCGGCAAAGTAGAGACCGTCGAGGTTTCCAAGCACCCCGAGGCTTCCATACCCGAGACCGATTTGTCTCTGGCGGATATCGAGCGCCGTCGTTCGCATCCGTTGCGTTGGGCGCTGATTATTCTTGCCGTACTGTGCGCCATCATCGCGCCGTACTGGTTCGGCCGTTCGTTGGCGGTAAATAATACTGACTCCATTGTGGCCGTGCTCGGGGGAGTGTCTCCGCAAGGCATCGCACTGGTCGGTTGGGTGGCCGTGGTGATTGCGTACGTCGGATTGGCGATGGCGGTGGTCGTCTCGCCGTCCTGGCCGTGGTTGATCGTGTTCGTGATCGGGTTGGCCGGCGAGCAGTTCATCGCGGGACTCAGTATGCTCAATCTCAATTTCTGGTATTCCACGTACGTGGTCTACGGCAAGCAGGCCGGCCTGGCGAATGCCGCGAATCTGGGCATTATGGGTGCGGCGATCGGCATCGCCGTATATGCCCTGATGTTCGTGGGTCTGCTGGTGATTATCCGGAAGACCTCACCACTGAACGTACTGACCAAAAGCTGGGCAAGTTTCATTCTGTACTTCGTGATTGAAACCATCGCTCTGCTCGTGGTGTTGTTTGGCGGATTGCTCACCACTGTGTGAGCGCACGTGAGTCGCCGTACGTCGCTCAGTACTCACCGCTCACTGCTCACCGCCGCGCAAACCGTGTGCCCGATGTCTATTTAGAGGTGCAACACCCTTGTTGGTCCTGCAATTCTAGCAGTTCGTCGGCGAATGCCTCGGCGGGCGTCCGGTAGTCCAGCACGCGCATGGGACGGTTGTCGGCCTCGTCGACAATCTCCCGCAGTTCCCCGGCCATGCCCATCCGGATCTCGCTGCGTTCGGGCAGATACCGGCGGATCATGCCGTTCCCGTTCTCGTTGCCTCCCCGCCGCCGGCTGGAGTACGGGTCGGCGAAGCACGTGTCCATGCCCGGCCCGTCGCGCAGTCGCGTGTGGCGGGCGAACTCGGTGCCGTTGTCGTGCGTGACGCTGACGCGCGTGCCGGCGCAGCGG
>ENA-OQCO01001161-OQCO01001161.1-human-gut-metagenome-genome-assembly--contig:-NODE-1161-length-10878-cov-1.392057_pt1 | contig 10878 bp, 15 predicted proteins | sample MGYA00242500_ERZ504582 | MGnify/ENA primary metagenome ERZ504582 (study PRJEB26092, sample SAMD00036346) | human gut metagenome | host: Homo sapiens | study: EMG produced TPA metagenomics assembly of...
GCAACTTACACTGACTGCCGGTAATAATCGGACGAGGGAGAGGAAAACCGATCCTCCGGTTGAGCCTGATGAGCTGAAATTCATAACAGCAGAGGCGGAGTATGATATTGAAGGCGGAAATATATATCTGACATGGAAAACAACTGAACCGACCGGGACATTTGAAATTTTAACGTCGGAGGACGGAGAAAGCTTCAATGTAATTGATGTGCTTGAAAATGCTGAAAGCTATACATATGCTCCTGCCGAGTTTGAAACCTTGTACTTTAAAATAAGAGAAACATTCGAAGAACAGACTGCCGAAAGCTAAATGCTGACGTTGGCAAAAACGGAAGAAGAAATCGACTGGAACGATACGACAGATACCGACGAGGACGGACTTCCCGACGTATACGAGCTTTACTATTACTGCACAGACCCGGTAAATCCTGATACGGACGGCGATGAAGTTTCTGACGGAGATGAAATTGCTTTAGGATTAAATCCAAATGCCGCCGCAACAAACGGTATTCCTGATAACGAAAGAACCTTTGAGCAGACAATAGAGCCGGACGACCCTGCGTTTACGTTTATCAATACGGAGGATAATCCGTATAAGGTTTCCCTTGAAGTAAAGGCAGCCGGAGTGCTGACAAACAACCTTGAGGCCGGAGTCAGCGGCTATTCGTATGCCATGAGAAACGAAGCCATACTTGGAACAGCGCCGGAATTTGAGTATCCGGAAAATCTTAAAATAGACAGCGTAACGGTAAACTTTGCCCTTGACGAAAGCGCAGCGGCTAATACAAACGGAAAATATGCGGGCATATCGGACGAATTTGCAGGAATCAAGCGCTTTAATGTTTTCAGATATTTTGAAGAAAGCAACATGCTTCTGCCGATCGAAACGTTTCACGATACTGCAAACAACAGGGTTTACGCCAATACCGGCGAGCTTGGCACATACTGCCTTGTTGATATGGAAATTTGGCTTGACAGTCTTGGAATCGAACCGCAGGAAAAAAAACCGCAGGCGCGGATAATGTCATTGAGTAATTCTGAGGATATGCTGAGTTCGGTTCCAAAGGGAAGCGATTTGGATATTGTGTTCGTTATTTATACCAGTAATGGATTCCTCAGCAATACAAAAACAGATTTGTTGAATACCTCAGAAAAAATATTCACTGAATCAAAGCAAAGAAATATTAATACGAGAATATATTATATAAGCTATTTGGGAACGCCTATACCCAATTTAAACAATAATACGAATTACGCTGAAAACACCGAGGATTCCGAGGCAATAATAAAACGCGCGCCCGGAACAAAGGCGGATACAAAATACTATGAATTTTACAGGTCAATGAATTATATCTATAAGAATCTGCTTGGTGAATTTCGTGAAAACAGCTCACAATATTGCTTTGTAATTGATGAATTTTGTTATCCTGAATGCACGCTTCCAATAGGCTCTGTGACTGAAATACAAAATGCCGGCGTAAAGCTGCAATTTATATATGATAATAATAATGAAAATAAGAATAAGTATATATCAATGGCAAACGGATTGCCGTGCCGTCAGCTCGACATTGCAAGCGGTTTTTATTTCTGCGATTTTGTAGTCAATCAGTTATTTGATGAATCGGTCGAACCGCTACAGATAATATCGTCTGCAGGGCTGACGAAGCTGCCGGAGGACTTCGGGGAGATTTCAGCGAACAGCGGGCAGGACTATGACAAGGACGGTATTTCCGACGCAGACGAAATATATTTTGAAGCGGCAGGCAGCGACGGAAGCAGGCTTGTTACTGTGAACGCGGACGGAACTGTCGAACTGCCGAGCTTTAACGAGTGCGTTAAGGCGGGGAACACTTACGTGCAGTCGGGGCTGGAAAGATTTAAGAAAAGCGCCGATGAAAGCGTGCTGAGGCAGCTTGATATTATCAGGGTACTTCCGATTAAGTCGGATCCGACAAGCGAGGACGGCGATGGTGACGGATATGTAGACGGAGCTAAAGATATTAATGGTGATGGCAAAACCAATGACCCGAGACCATTAAAATGTGATGTATTCAAGTATTCATTACAGCCTGACTTTGTACCCATTATGGAAACTGATGGGAATCAGGCTTATGGAGGTAATCAAAGTTGGTATGGTCCTCAAAATTCAGCATTCAATAATGTAATCTACAATGGCGGGTGCGGCCTTATCTCATTTTGTGATGTCCTTGCTTATCTTGATCGAAGCGGTAAATGTCCCGGAATTACTTCTCTTAACACAACTGGAACTATTTCTCAAGTTGATTATATGGCATACATTGATACAATATACAGTAAGACTTTGATGCCAATTAAAGTACCGGGGTTTATGTCTGAAGGAACCGGAACATGGGGCACCACTCCGTCTATGTATTATAAGGCATTTAACACACATATGTTGCTCAATTTAAATAATTCGCACATATTGCCTTATACAGCAAATGCCGTATTTTCTGACCCTGACAAACTGTTTAAAAAAATAGAAAATAGAATTGAAAACGGCTACCCCGTGCCAATGTTTATTGAGATGTTTACAACAATTCCATTTTATAATACGAACATGACTGTATATGATTCAGGCGTAAGTTATCATTGGGTAACTATAACAGGAATTGAAAGAGATGATGTGACAGGAGAAAAAATATTTCACATTTCTTCATGGGGAAAAGAATTGATTATAAAATATGATGATTGGTATAATGACGGTTTAACAAATAACACCGTGCTGCTATAATCATAACAGGGGAAGCTGTGTTTATGAAAAACAGAGTTATAAAAAGCAAACGCAAGATACTGATAGTCTTACTAATATTTCTTTTGATTACCGGCTCGCTGTTGTATGGAATCAATAAAGCGTCGGGGCGCTTCTGGAAACGTGAAAATAACGCAGCATTAGCTGCTTGGGAGATTCGTTTTCCAAATTCAATGTCGAATATTAATGAAAAATTCGGAAATGATTTGGAGGTTGTAAGCGTTTCCAGAGGCAGTATATCTATCATTTATAAGAACAGTACATGGTTTGAAAACAAGTATAATGTTTCAGGTAAATCTGATGCAGAATTTTTGAAAGATATTGCCGACGAATGGTTTGAATGCTTTCGTGATGAGATATCTGCTGAATTGGAAAAGGAGGATACATATTTTAGGTGGCCTGTTGTAATATCTTTTAAACTTGAACCCGGAAATGAATATGAAATGTTAACATTCAGATTTGATGGCTTTGATGAATGCACTGTGCTGCGTCATGAAAAATATTAATTTATCAGTTCTATACTTTTTAAGAATTTATTTAAATTAGTATTTAAATAAGCTGTATATTATAAGCCAATTAAACGGAGGGAAATAAATGAAACGTTTATCAGCAGTAGTGTTGGCGGCAGTTATATTGAGTATTGTGGCGTTTGGCGGAATAATAGCATATGCGTATGAGTTTATAGGCTCGGAAATTTATTATGAAGATAATACATACGATGTGTATTGTTCAGAAAAATACGAGATAGATCCTTATAATGATAGCTGGTATTTCTATAATAGTGAAAAAAACGGTGAGATTACACTGGAATGTAAATTTGATTACAGCCAAGGCAGAGAGAAGGTACCTGACAGCTTAACCGATAAAAAATACGGTAAAAGGTATGTTACTTCAATAAGCGGAAGCTGCGGTATTAAGGAATTCGACCTGAATCCTAAGAATAAATACATGAAGCTTGTAGATAAGTAGTATTCAGCAAGGACGGAAAGATACTTATGTCCTATACTCAGTACGATGAGAGAACATCGTATGTTATTCCTGATGGGACTGAAGTTATAGGAGACCATGCGATAGCATACTGTGATAATATTAAAGAATTAATAATCCACGACAGTGTGAAGGAAATACAAAGCTATTCGTTTGCTACAATGGACGCTTTGGAAAAGGTAAACAGTATTCCGTCAAAGGTAGAAGTATTGCATGGAACATTTACAAATTGTCATAAATTAAAAGAAGTGTATATACCTGAAGATTCAAAACTAAGAAAGATAGGAAGAATTCTTTAAAGGTTCAGGTATCAGCGAATTGACGTTACCCTCGTTTGAAATTGAAATCAGCAATGACGCTTTCGGATATTTCAGCAGTGGTAAGGTTATGGAAAATATTAAGCTGTACAGCTATGTAAAGCCGGATGTAACCGTTAATTATTTATCTGATACTTCATGCAGGCTGGAATGGGAGAAAATACCGGAAGCTTCATACTATGAGGTATATCAGAAGATGAGCGACGGAAGCTATAAGCTGCTGAAAAAGACGACATCGTCAAAATGCAGAATAAAACAAAACTTAAGAATAACAAGGAATATGTATTTGCAGTTAAAGCAACGGCAAATATAAAGGCGGTTGAAGATGAAGTATCCGATGAATATATTATATATCCTGAATACTATACAATTGAAGTAACCAGGTCAGACGATGTTAAGGTGAAAATCTAAATAGAAAAGGCAGTGAGATACTGCCTTTTCTACTATAATTATCTTTTACATTCTATGCTTTTCACCCTCTTTTTTCTCTCTTCCTCCACAAGCTTAGAAACATAATTCCCCTTAGAAATCTCATTATAGGTTTTGGCAATATCAGCATAAACCTCATACAACTGTTTGCAGTTCTCAAAGCTGTTTTTGAGAGTTGCAATTTTTTGTCCGTTTCCTTTTGCAGAGCGTTCAGATGTTCAAAATCCTCATGCCCGTTAATGTTATTGTTAATCATAGACTGCCTGCAAATATTCAGCTTTAAATTCTCGGAAGGAGATAGCGAACCCTTGTCTGCAAGAGAAAAATATTCCCTCGCTTGTTCCGCAAGTCCCTTGAGCTTTTCCTGTCTGACTATAAGACGGTTTAATTCATTTTCATAATCGGTTTTAAGCCGTTCTATTTTGCCCTCAAGCTCACCAATGGAATGAACCCCATAATCATTGGGAGCAGCCACATCCCCTGTTTGTTGAGGCCTTATGAAAAAAGATTATGTAGAATATCTCGCAGACATATTGGCTCACGGCTCTGCCGAAGAAAAGAAACAGTTATACAAAGAGAATGCTGGCGAAATCAGAAAAATACAGGAGCGCCTTGACAAACTCGCCACCAATCAGCGTTCTGTAAAAAGAAAAGCTATTTGAAACGGAGGTTATTATATGTTACAGTTTATTGCAGGATTAGTAATCGGAGGTACTGTCGGTTTATTTACAACTGCTTTGCTTGTTGCTGCAAAGAGGGGTGACAAGAATGATTTTTGATGAGGTCGCAAAAAGAAAAGGCTTGAGCCATGAAACAGCATATAAATATGTAAACGGTGTAATGGACACCATACGCATTGTACTGCTGCAAAATGATGAGGTTGAAATCGGCGGATTTGGAACATTTACGGTAGTTACGGACCTCAAAGGAAAACGTACTCCTGTTTTTGAGGCAGGACAAGTTTTAAAAGACGTTGTTAATAGTCAAGGAGGATGATATATAGTGGAAAAGAAGATAATCAAAAAATATGGCGGATGCGAGATTACAATTTCCTTTAAAGAAAAGTCTGTTGAGCTGCCCGAAAAAATAAAATGGCTCTTAATTGAAAGCTATTGTGATAGGGTTAATATTGAAATGACTGCCGATAACAATACATCAGATGATTTAAAAGCAGCATAAAATTATTTTTTCAATTTCTCTTGACAAAGGATAAACATTCTGATATAATGCTTTAAAGCGATGAAGTGAAGCTTTTGAGGAGGTCAATTATGGATACAGCTTATACATTATATAGGGTTTCAACCAAGAAGCAGGTTGATAAGCAGAAGGACGATATACCAATGCAGAGAGAGGCTTGCAGAGATTTTGCGGAGCGTATGGGCTGGACTATCGGAAAAGAGTTCCTTGAAAAGGGGGTATCAGGGTTTAAGGTGTCGGCTAATGACCGTGACGCTATTCAGGATTTGAAAAATGCTGCTCTCAAGGGAGAGCTCCAGATATTGCTTGTATTTATGCTTGACCGTATCGGACGTATTGACGATGAAACGCCCTTTGTGGTGGAGTGGTTTGTAAAGCATGGTATAAAAGTATGGAGCGTTCAGGAGGGAGAGCAAAGGTTTGAGAACCGCGTTGATAAGCTGATGAATTATATTCGATTTTGGCAGGCTTCGGGTGAATCGGAGAAAACCTCAATGCGAATTAAAACCCGTATGCAGCAGCTTACCGCGGAGGGAAGCTACACAGGCGGTCCCGTACCCTTTGGATATCAGCTTGAAAAGCGGGGACGGCTTAATAAGAGGGGAAAGGAAATATACGATTTGGCTGTTAATCCTGTTGAAGCCGAATGGGTTGTGCAGGTGTTTGAAAAAACAGTAAAGGACGGTTACGGATCATATAGGGTTGCAAGTTTTCTGAACAATAACGGTGTGCGTACTCATAATGGATCTAAGTTTCAAAGTAACACCATAATCCGCATACTTCGTAATAAACTTTTTTGCGGTTACATTGTATCAGGTGAAGCGGTCTCTCCGCATATGAGAGAGTTGCAAATAGTAGATAAGGAACTTTTTGAACAGGCACAGTATATACTTGACCAGCGAGCAAAGAAAAATGATGATGAACGCCGTATTGCGATGACAACAAAAAGTCAGACTATGCTGTCGGGTATTATGTTCTGTGCCCATTGCGGAGGCAGACTGACTTCAAATGTATACCATGATACCTATACAAGAGCTGACGGAACGGTCAGGACGGGTGAGTACCTCAGATATATTTGTTATCATAAAAGCAGGAAGCTGTGCCAATGCGACGGGCAATCTACATACACAGCTAAAAAAGTTGACGCAGCGGTATGCGGGGTAATGATGGACATATTCGGAAAAATAACGGGCGCTCCCGATGAAATGGTGCTGAAAAGAAAATTTGACAAGGAAATTGCAGGCTGTAAAGCAAAGCAGACAAAAATAAATATGGAGCTGCGGAAATACACAAATCAGCTTGAAAAGCTGAATGCTGAGATGCCGTACACGCTGAAGCTGGGGACAGGGCGTTTAATTCTCCCGAACAGTTATCGGCGGCTATAAACGCTTTAAATCAGAAGCTTGAGGACAGAAAGTTACAGCTTGAAGCTTTGCAGAATGAAATGGCGAACAAGAAAGCTTCAATGGAAAAGGTGAAGCGTCATACGAAAGATTTACCGGCTGGGCAAATGAATTTATGCTTGCTTCCACAGAGCGTAAAAAGATGATTATTTCACAGCTTGTCAGCAGAATTGAAATTAGCAAGTGGTATAAGATACATCTGGAGGTGAATATGGACTATGAGCAGTTCTGCGAGGGGTGGAACAATTTGCAAAGTGCAGTTGATATTTAAGGCAAAGCAGGCAGTAATTACGGTTACTGTCTGTTTTCTTTTTATCATGCTTGACAATTGTGATAAGAATGATTATAATGATAAGAAAGAGCACATAATACATATGAGGTGAGAGCTATGAATTTAACGGAAAATCAAACTACCGAATTTAAAAGAGAATATATTGACGATATTAAAAAGACGGTAATTGCCTTTGCAAATACGGCCGGGGGACGGATTTATATAGGAATTGCCGATAACGGAGAGGCTGTCGGTGTGTCTGACGCCGATGAAGTTGTGCTGAAGGCTTCAAACGCCGTTCGTGATTCTATACGTCCCGATGTTACTATGTTTGTTTCTTATCAGATTGATAAGATTGATGATAAGGATGTTGTTGTGCTGAATATTCAGAAAGGAACGGCAAGTCCGTATTATCTTGAAAGTAAAGGAATACGTCCAAGCGGTGTGTACGTTCGTCAGGGAGCTTCGTCCGTTCCTGCAACAGAAACTGCTATTCTTAAAATGATAAAAGACACAGACGGGGATAAGTATGAGGAAATCCGCTGTACCAATCAGAATTTAACCTTTGAGTATGCTCAGAAAGAATTTGAACATGCCAATGTGGAATTTGGAGATAATCAGAAAAAGTCGCTGAAGCTTATCAATGAGGATGGAATGTTTACCAATCTTGCTCAGCTTCTGTCGGAGCAATGCTCACATTCAATTAAAGCCGCGGTTTTTGACGGAAAAGAAAAGATGAATTTCAAAGACAGAGCAGAGTTTACGGGCTCGATTTTAAAGCAGATTAACGACGCCTACGAATATATAAACCGCTATAACCGAACACGCTCGGAGTTCAAGGATATTCACAGAATTGATATACGGGATTATCCTATGGAAGCAATCAGAGAGGCGCTGCTAAATTGCGGTTGTTCATCGTGATTATGCTTTCAGTGGAAGTATTTTAATAAGTATTTTTGATGATAGAATTGAGTTTGTATCATAGGAGGACTCGTAAAAGGAATTTCCTATGAAGATATGCTGCTGGGCGTTTCAATTCAAAGAATGAAAATTTAGCAAATGTGTTTTACCGTCTGAATCTTATTGAAGCCTTCGGAACAGGCATACCAAAGATTATGCGGTGTTACGCAGAGTATTCGCAGACACCTGAAATTATTGTTACGGATAATGCATTTAAAATTATTCTGCCAAATAAAAGCGATAATAACAGTTCATCTGAAAAAGCTTTTCCAATGAAGAAAAAATCATGCGTCTTGTTTCGGAAAAGAAGTTCGTTAACAGGAAAGAAGTTGAAAATCTGCTGGATATTTCACAAGCAAGCGCAGCAAGAATTCTTAGAAAAATGGTTGATGAAAACAAGATTAAAAAGGTCGGCAGCGGAAAGAATGTGTCATACATCAAATGAAACGCTGAAAGTTGAAATTATTAGCTGAACGCTCATGGCATTATAGCTGTGAGCGTTTTTATATGCATTTCGTGCCGAAAAAATGCCCATTTGTCGGATTTGTATTGCTTTTTATCGAAAAATGTGATATATATAAATTGGTTATATGTTGATTTTATTCCGAGGATGCTTTGTTGAGAGAATCTCTTTTTGCTTTGACATAGCAACGTGAGTGTAAATTTGCGTTGTAGTAATTGAACTATGTCCCAGAAGTCGTTGTATGTAACGTATATCCACATCTTCCTCAAGCAATAGGGTTGCAAAAGAATGACGGAACATATGGGGAGTGATATGCATTCCGCTGTTAGCTATAGCAGCATATTTATTTATCATAGCTCTTACAGATTGTTCCGTAAGACGCTTATGTAATCTGTTTACGAAGAAATATCCGGTAGAATTTATTTCTTCTTCGAACATTTTGCGGTAATTGTCTACAGCACTTCGCACATTTACATTTTCAATTTGTATTATTCGTTCTTTAGAGCCTTTGCCGTAAAATTTTATTATATAATCGGTTAAGCTGATTGATGTTGATTTTAATGAGCATATCTCGGAAACCCTTGCTCCTGTAGCAAAAAGTAACTCTAATACTGCAATATCCCGTGCAGCGGTTTTTTTGCTGTATTCTGAAGAAGCAGATGAAAACGCTGTATATGCTGCGGCTAAAATATCTTTTATTATGCTGATTGGAATGGTTTTGGGAAGAAGAATAGGTTCTCTGAATGCTGTTTCTATTTTGCTGAACGGATTGGTATCTATAATATCTTCAATCATCAGATAATGAGTTAAGGCTTTAAGCGTTGCGATTTTCCGCTTAACTGTTTTAGGCTTGTATGTGCTATGTAAAAACACAAGGTAATTGCAGAGAACTTCTTTATTAAATTCATTTTGTGCGTGTAATGCAAATTGCTTTAAATCAATTGAATAAGCATTTATTGTTTTGACATTAAGTGATTTTCTGTTTTGGCAATAGCCTAAAAATGCTGTTATTTGGGCAGATAAATTGAACATATGTAATGTTCCTCCTTACAAGTGATGGTTTAATTATATATTGTATCACTTGTTTTGTCGATTTGCACTAAGTGGAGTAAATGAGATTAGTAAAATATTTCGTTAAAACGGGTGTATTTTTGCCAAAAATTGTTGCAAAATATTAGATTCTGTTGTATAATGTTATTAAAAGAAATTTGAACACCAGATAACTCTTTATTATCATACTTCAATTTAAAAACTTAAAAAGGATTAACTATCATGTCATTTGATTCTCATAAGTATGCTAGAGCATTTGAACATTTAGCATGTAAAATTATTGAAGAAGAATTAACCGAAAGCATCTGTGCTTCTGGAATAACACAAAAAACGAGAGACGAAGGTATAGATTCTATAATTTATACAAGCGATAATTTTATCACTATTGAAGCAAAATTAAGGCAAACATTTAGCTCTTTGGGGTTAAAAGATGTTGCATCATCTGTAATTTTTTATCTTTTAAGATTAAATGACCAGCACTATATAGTAACAAATGCATATCTAACTGCAGATACAATTAATATTCTTGACAAGCTTAATACAAAGAAAAATTGTGCCATTCATTATATTGACGGTGATAGTACAATAAATGCGTTGAAAAAGCTATAGATAAATTAGATTCCGAGGAAAAAGAACTGGCACAAATTTTACTATCAGAGTTTAAAAATTGTAAGAAAATAAGAAAAAATCGTTCATCTAAAAAAATAATAAAGCAACCGATTAAACTACTAGATACTCAAAAAGCTTTTTTAAATTTACTATTTAATGATATTCTCAATAACAAAAAGTGCATTATTATCTCAGGTAAAATTGGAACTGGGAAAAGCACATTGGCTCATATCACAGACAATCAGATGGCTGAAAAATACAGCACAATCTTTATTGACTGTCAACAATATAATACTATTGAATCTTTTATATATCAAATCTCTAATATACAAATTTGGAATAAATATTAACGAACTAATACAAGAATACATTCATATCAACGAAATCTAATAGTGCTAATATATTACAACATGCGATTTTTT
>ENA-OQCO01001163-OQCO01001163.1-human-gut-metagenome-genome-assembly--contig:-NODE-1163-length-10871-cov-1.281552_pt1 | contig 10871 bp, 12 predicted proteins | sample MGYA00242500_ERZ504582 | MGnify/ENA primary metagenome ERZ504582 (study PRJEB26092, sample SAMD00036346) | human gut metagenome | host: Homo sapiens | study: EMG produced TPA metagenomics assembly of...
TGAGTTTCAGGGGGCTGAATGTGTTGAATAACGGAGGTGCCGCAGTAAAGCAGGCAAAAATCTCTGAAGAAATGATAACGGCAATCAGAATGGAGACTTTTACAGAAGTCAAGGAAGGGGTAACGGATTATCCTGTATTGGATTTTGACAGTAGGAGGCTGGAGCTTCTACATGCGGGGGTGCAGGAAACTCTTAAACATAGTGAAGTAAAGCCGGCGGGAGGCGCGGCATATAAAGCTGTAAAGCGTACAATGGATATTGTGATTTCATTAGTCGGTATTATAGTTTTATTTATACCAATGTGCATTATGGCTTTAATAATTTTCCTTGACGATAAGGGTAATCCGTTTTTTTCTCAAACAAGAATTACAGAAAACGGTAAACCGTTTAAAATGTATAGCTTCGTTCTATGTGTATGGATGCGGAAAAAAATTTGCTGAAGAGCAGAAAAAGAATAAATGCGATGGTATAGCGTTTAAAAGCGATGAGGATTCTCGCATTACTCGAATTGGCAAATTCATAAGAAAAACTTCTATTGATGAGATCCCTCAGCTTTTGAATGTGCTCAAAGGCGATATGTCCATTATAGGTCCAAGACCACCGCTTCCGAGAGAAGTAGTCTTGTATACGCCGGAGCATATGAATAGACTGCTTGTTAAAGGCGGGTTGTCATGTGTTTGTCAGGTCGAGGGAAGAAGCGATATGGAATTTGATAAATGGATTGAAACAGATATTGAATACATAAAAGAACGTAGTATCGTTAAGGATATATCTCTTATTTTCCGAACTGTTTTTGTTGTTATCAGGGGAAGAGGCGCAAGATAAAAATTTGATTAGAATAATTCCTTTTTTTCAGATACTTTATAAGTGTCTTTAAAAAAGGAATTTTTTATATTATAAAGAGGATGTTGACATTATTAACCGATCTATCATTTTAAGGAGGGCGTATAGAAGAATGGAGTTTTATGAAATTAAGGAAAATAAAAAGCAATATCTTGATCTGCTTTTGCTTGCAGACGAACAGGAAAATATGATAGATAAATACCTTGAACGGGGCTCAATGTTTATTATTGATAAATATGACGTTAAAGCTGTCTGTATTGTGACTGATGAAGGCTGCGGAATAATTGAAATAAAAAATATTGCTGTCAGACCGGAATATCAGAGGCACGGTTATGGAAGAGCCATGATAAATTATATTGCAAGACGTTATTCAGAAAATTACAGTATTATGCAGGTCGGAACAGGAGACAGTCCATTAACCGTACCGTTTTATATAAAATGCGGTTTTACAGAGTCGCATAGAATAAAAAATTTTTTCAGGGATAATTATGATCGTCCCATAATTGAGCGCGGAGCAACGCTTTGCGATATGGTGTATTTTCGTAAAATAATAGGTTGAATATATGATAAAAAAATTATTCCGTATGAAAAACTCAGTAAAAAAGAAAAGCGTCGACTTAATAATCTAAAATGCAATGACTGGTCAGGTATCGATCCCGTTACTTGCATTGCGGATACCGAAAGAAAAGATATAAGAGGTAATCTAAATATCCTGATAATTATCAGGATATTTTTATACTAAGGGGAATTATTTAATGCAAATTGCACAATACGGTATATTATTATTCGTATAAATAAACAAAAAACATGATTTTTTGTAGAAACGTATTGACTTTTATAATAGAACGGTGTATAATGCAATCAAGGTAAACGATTACCCAATTATGCATTTTACTTTTATTGCAAATGGTACAGTATTCTCAAAGATATAATTTAAGGAGGAGTAATGAAAAGTAAGGATCATTCGATTGCCATTCCGGAGAAAAAAATATCAATGGCAGAAATTGCTGTAATGGCGGACGTTTCGATCGCAACTGTTTCACGCGTCTTAAATAAAAACGGCAGGTATTCTGCCGAAACTGAACAAAAGGTAATGAAGATCGTTGAAAAATATGGCTACCAAATAAACCAGAGCGCCAAAAGTTTAAGAACCAGCAAAACGAACAGTATCGGAGTTATTGTTCCTGACATAACAAATGAGTTTTTTGCGAATATAGTCCGGGCGATCGAGAAATATGCTGTTCCGGAGGGCTATACAGTTTTTGTGTGCGATTCAGATGAAAATTCTCATATGGAGGATTTACATATTTCATCTCTTGTTTCAAGAGATGTCGACGGTATAATTTATATAAGCGTTAAAGAAGATGTAAAAAAAATATATGAGGATTATAAAATACCGGTTGTATATATTGACAGAAGACCTGAAAATGCAGGTACGCTTGTAATATCCGATAATGAGTCGGGAGGCTTTCTTGCAACTGAGGAATTGATAATGAAAGGCTGCAGAAATATAGTAGCCTTGAAGGATAAACAGAATTTTTCGACCGTAAGACACAGATTCAGCGGTTATTTAAAGGCTTTGAATAAATATTCAATACCGGTAAAAGATCAGTTTATTATTAAGACAAATGTCACTTATTATGATTCTAAAAATGCGATGTTGGATTTCATTAATAAAGGATATGAATTTGACGGAATATTTGCCAATAACGATATTATGGCAATAGGCGCGCTGCATGCTTTAAGGGAAAATAATATAAAAGTACCTGACGATGTAAAAATAGTCGGATTTGATGGCACCTCCTTATCGGAAATATGCGATCCTCCGATTACTACTATAATTCAGGATTTCGATAAAATCGGTCAGCGCAGCGTAGAACTGTTATTTGATCTTATTGACGATGTGAAATTATCAACCGTGGATTATATAATACCAGTTAAAATAGCTTGCCGTAAAAGTACCTCATGTAACTGAATAGAAAAAACAAAATGTTTTGAACATTTTGTTTTTTGGCGGTAATGAGTAAACGATTACCCAATATTATGTATAATAAATCAAACGTGATTGTTGAAATAATTTAGTGAAAGGAGCAGAATATGGAAGCTGCTAAAAATCTTGTTGAAATGAAAGGCGTTGTGAAAAAGTTTCCCGGAGTTACTGCGTTGAATAATATATCCTTTAATATAAGGTCGGGAGAGGTTCATGTTTTACTTGGCGAGAACGGAGCCGGCAAATCAACGCTTATGAAAATTCTGAGCGGCGTTTATCAGCCTACACAGGGAAGTATTGTGATTGACGGAAAAGAATTTTCCAGACTTACTCCTAAAGAATCTACCGAGAACGGTATTAGTGTTATATATCAGGAATTGAGCGTTATAAACGAGCTTTCTATTCAGGAAAATTTATTTATCGGAAAGTTACCTATGAAAAAATTAGGACCTGTAGAGGTTGTCGACTATAAAACCATGAATAAAAGAGCTTTGAAGCTTATGGCAAAGGTCGGCTTGAAAAGAGATCCGAAAACTCCGGTTGAGGCCATAAGTATATCTGAAAAGCAGCAGGTTGAAATAGCTAAAGCTCTGGCGTCAGACAGTAAGGTTCTGGTTATGGACGAGCCTACGGCTTCACTCACCAACGAAGAGGTAAATCATTTATTTAGCGTAGTTCGTCAGCTTAAGGAGGAAGGGAAGGGGATAGTTTTTATAACTCATAAAATGAATGAGATTATTGAGCTTGGAGACAGGGTAACAGTTTTAAAGGACGGCGCTTATGTGGGGACAAGAAATGTAAGTGACGTAACAATAGACGATCTCGTGGCAATGATGGTAGGCAGGACGGTTAAGCATAATTATCAGCATGAAGAAGACCATGATTTTGAAAAAGAAGACGTTATATTTGAAGTCAGAAATCTTACAAGAAAAGATGATTCGGTAAAAAATATATCTTTTAAGCTTCATAAGGGAGAAATACTTGGATTTTCAGGACTTGTAGGTTCCGGAAGAAGTGAAATGATGAATTCAATTTTTGGAGCCGAGCCTAAAAAAAGCGGAGATATTTATGTTAGAGGCAAAAGGGTGAACATAAAAAATCCTTATTCGGCAATAAAAAACGGACTTGCGATGGTTACTGAGAATCGACGCGAAACGGGTTTTTTTCATAATTTTTCTATCAGAGATAATATTTCTATTCTGCCTTATATCAAGACTTCAAAAGGCGGAGGCGTTATAGGTCTTACAAGCAGAAAGTTTGATAATGCGTCTGCCAAAAAGCAAAAATCAGATCTGAATATTAAGTGCGCTGACGTAAGTCAGAATATAACGGAGCTATCAGGCGGAAATCAACAGAAGGTCATATTGGGAAAATGGCTCGCGGCAGATTCTCAGATAATTATTTTTGACGAGCCTACCAAGGGTATAGATATAGGAAGCAAGAGCGAAATTTACGCTTTGATGAGAAGGCTTTCCGACGAAGGTAAGGGAGTCCTTGTTGTATCTTCAGAGCTTCCGGAGCTGCTGGCTGTATGCGACACAATTGCAGTATTCAGAGAAGGTGAAATTGTTGAAACCTTCAAGCACAAGGACGCTACTGAAGAAAAGATAGTTTACGCCTCCACTAACGGCGAATAATTGATTATTTATGAGAAATGAGGTTACATTATGAATAACATATTGACTGCGAAAAATCCTATTGAAAAGCGAAGTGAAAAGCTTACATTCAATACAATCTGGCAGAAATACGGAACGATTGGAATTCTTGTTATTTTACTGGGAATACTTGCGGCAGCTAAACCGAATGTATTCTTTTCCGCAAATACTGTTCCGCAGATACTTGCTCAAAGCTCTGTTAATATACTTATTGCACTTGGAGAATTTTTTGCAATACTGATTGCCGGAATCGATCTTTCAGTCGGATCGGTTGTAGCCTTGACAGGTATGATGACGGCTAAAATGATGGTTGCAGGTATGCACCCCGTAGCAGCGGTAATACTGGGAGTTTTACTCGGCGCGGCCTTAGGCCTTATTAACGGTGCGCTGGTGAATGTGACAGGACTTCATTCGTTCATTATAACACTTGGAACGCAGGCTATTTTCAGAGGCGCAACGCTTATAGTTTCCAATTCCAGCGCCGTATTCGGATTCCCGGCAAGCTTTACCAAATCAATATCAGCTTCGGTATTAGGAATTCCAGTTATTGCGATAGTTGCTATTATAGTAGCTCTGATACTTGCTTTTCTGACGATAAAAACAAAGCTCGGACGGAATATTTACGCCCTTGGAGGAAATAAGGAATCCGCATGGTATTCAGGTATAAACGTTAAGCTGCATACGCTGATAGTATTTATCATTTCCGGACTTTGCGCCGGTATTGCGGGAATAGTATTACTCGGAAGGGTGGGCTCTGCCGAACCGGCTGCGGCGACAGGATTTGAAACATATGCAATTGCGGCGGCTATTATCGGAGGTACAAGCTTCTTCGGAGGAAAAGGTAAAATTCACGGCGTAGTAGTAGGCGGCCTTATAATCGGCGTTATCAATTATGGAATGAATATACTTTCGCTTTCAAGTACCCTGCAGCAGGTTGTAATGGGCGCATTGATTATCGGATCGGTTGCTCTTGACAGATTTGTCGGAAGTAAAAATACGTCAAAGTAAAATAAAATTTATGGAGGAATTTATGAAAGCTATGTTTAATCCCTCGCTTATGTGTATGGACTTGCTTGATATTAAAAAACAGACGGAAATATTAAACGAAAGATGCGATTTGTATCATGTTGACATTATGGATGGTCATTTTGTAAAAAACATAACACTTTCTCCCGATTTTGTAGCAGCCTTTGCTAAAATTGCAAAAAAGCCCATAGATTGCCACCTGATGTGCGAATATCCTGACGATTATATTGAAACGCTGGCTAAGGCCGGAGTGACTTATATATGTCCTCATGCAGAAACAATCAATTCTGACGCATTCCGTATTATTAACAAGATAAGGGCTTTAGGATGCAGGGTTGGAGTAGTTCTGAATCCCGCTACACCTCTGAGCTATATACAAAATTATATTCATAAGCTCGATAAGATAACGATAATGTCAGTTGATCCGGGATTTGCAGGACAGCCGTTTATCCGTGAAATGCTTGACAAAATTAAAGAAGCTAAGGAGCTTAAAGAAAAAAACGGTTACAAATATCTTATTGAAGTTGACGGTTCCTGCAATGAAAACACTTTCAGAGAACTTTCACAAGCCGGTACAGAAGTATTTATTGTGGGCGCTTCAGGACTTTTCAGTAAGGACAAGGATCTTGCGAAGGCTTGGGATAAGATGATAGAGTCTTATAATAAGGCTGTAAAAACGGAGGTGGAGCTTGATGAAGTACGCTCTCGGAATTGACATCGGAGGCACCAATTTCCGTATAGGAGTAATCGGAGAAAACGGGGAGCTTATCGGTTTTGAAAAAAAATCAAGTAAAATTTTTAATGATTGCGGCGTTGTAGAAATACTTGAATCGGAAATCAGCAGTTATCTGAAAAAAAACGGAATGGAAGGAAAAATATCCGCCGTTGCGATAGGTATACCGTCAATTGTAAGTAAAGACAAAAAGACGGTTTACTCGACGCCTAACTTAAAAGGTTTTGATAATATCAATCTTGGAGATCCGTTGAGCAAATATTTCGGAATACCGGTATTTATTGACCGTGATGTAAATTTTCTTTTGCAGAGCGATATTGCAGGTCTGGGACTTGACGCAGACAAAACTATACTTGGCTTTTATATTGGAACCGGATTAGGCAATGCTGTTTATATAAACGGAAAATTTCATTACGGGAAAAACGGGGCTGCCGGAGAGCTTGGTCATATACCGTTTATAGATTTAAACGAATTATGTACCTGCGGAAATAAGGGCTGCGCAGAGCTGCGCTGTTCAGGTAGGTATCTGGAAATGTTAGCTGCGGAGCATTTTCCAGACGTTGAAATTAGGAATATATTTAAAAAATACAGCTCTCATCCTTTAATACAAAAATATGTCAAAGATCTGGCAATTCCGATAGCGGCGGAAATAAACATACTCGATCCGGATTATATAATTCTTGCGGGCGGAGTCGTTTATATGAAGGATTTTCCGAAAGAGCTTCTGGAAGAGTCTATTCACTTTTATACGAGAAAACCCTATCCGGAGAAAAATCTGGATATCAGATTTTCTCAGCATACGCAGCAGAGCGGAGTTATTGGCAGCGGAATGTTCGCCTTAAATTCAATAAAAAATAATTTAAATTAAGAGAGGTTAATTACTATGAAAAAAAGATTCTTTAAAACGCTTGTTTCGTCAGTTCTGGCGTTGAGCATGGGCTTTGGACTTGTTGGCTGCGGAAACGATTCCGACAGCAAATCGGCAAACGCAGATTATGCGGTTATCCTTAAAACATTGTCGAACGACTTTTGGGCAACTATGAAAAAGGGTATCGAGGATAAAGCTAAAGAGCTTGGAGTTTCAGTAGATATTTTTGCGGCTCAGAGTGAGGACGATACAGAAGGGCAGCTCAAGATACTTGAAAATTGTATTAACGTAGGCTATAAGGCAATCGGAGTTGCGCCGCTTTCACCGACAAATCTAATTAACGGAATTGCTCAGGCAAACAAAAAGGGCGTTTACGTAATGAATATTGATGAAAAAGTAGATATGGATACATTGAAGAGTTCGGGGGGAAGCGTTATTGCTTTCGCAACCACTGATAACGTCAAGGTCGGAGAAAAGGGAGCAAATTATATTATTGAACAGCTTGCAGACGGCGGAGACGTCGCGATTATTGAGGGTAAGGCAGGAAACGCTTCAGGCGAGGCAAGAAAAGAAGGCGCTACAAACGCTTTCAAAGCGGCGGCGGGAATTAACCTTGTAAGTTCTCAGCCTGCCGACTGGGACAGACAGAAGGCTCTTGACGCTGCGACGAGCATTATTCAGATGAATCCGGGCTTAAAGGCTATTTACTGCTGCAATGATACAATGGCTTTAGGAGCTATTCAGGCAGTTAAAAATGCTAATAAATTGGGAGAAATCATTGTAGTCGGTACCGACGGAGCCGCTGAAGCTCTTCAGAGTGTAGAAGCCGGCGAGCTTTCAGCGACAGTTGCTCAGGATTCAGCCGGAATCGGAGCCGTATCTCTGGAGCAGATGGTAAACGCGGTTAAGTCGGGAGCAGAAATAAATCCTGACAATGTGCCTGAAACTATTCCGGTGGATTCATATATAGTTTCAAAAAAATAATTAAATCTTAATTTAATAAGGACAGTGTTATAACTGTCCTTTTATTTTAAAGGAGGAATTTTATGAAAATAGCGGTTGGATGCGATCATGTAGGCTTTGAATATAAAAATGAAATAATTTCACATTTAATTGAAAAGGGTATTGAAGTTATTGATTTTGGAACAAATAATACGGAAAGAACCGATTATCCGATTTACGGCGAGGCAGTTGCAAGGGCTGTGGCGGGAGGAAACTGCGATAAGGGAATACTTATATGCGGGACAGGAGTGGGGATTTCTCTTGCCGCTAATAAGGTAAAGGGAATTCGCGCAGTGGTTTGCAGCGAACCGTATTCAGCTTTGCTTTCACGTCAGCATAACGACACTAACGTACTTGCAATCGGCGCGCGGGTCGTCGGTATCAGTCTTGCATTTATGATAGTAGATTCTTGGCTGAGCGGAGAATTTGAAGGAGGCCGTCATCTGAATCGTGTAAAAATGATTGGTGAAATAGAAAATAAGGATAATTAGCCGTTTATATTAACCCGTTTCTTAAACAAGAAACGGGTTTTTAATTGTATATTAAGAAAAAAATAAAAATACGTCGCGATCTTAAATAAATGATCGAAATCGGGCTTGATTAGTTATCTTATTTGTGCTATAATTATTTTATCAGTCAGCGTGTATTTTCAATTACATTACAAGCTGAAGGTAGATTAAGCTTAATGGGAGGGGATACGGAATGTATCCCTGTTTGTTTTTAAGGAGTAAAGATGGATAATAAAAAAGAAAAAAAGCAAAGTATTTTTGAGACGGTCAGACAGGTAGATGAAAATGAAAAGCGAAAGCTCGAAGAAAAAAAGGCGGCTGCGGCAAAAATTGAAGAAAGAAAAAGAGAGCAATATAATAAAACTCTTGCTGAAGAAAGGGTAGAGCTGTTAAAAATAAAGCAGGGCTTAATTACTGAATCTGATAAAATAGATTTGTCTCCCGATGATGAAAAACAATATACCTTTTGGGAAAAAATAAAGAATTTTGTTTATCATAATAATGGTGGCTTGGAATTACGACGTTTTTTGTTCTTATTGCGGCATTTTTAGTTTATGACACACTTACAACAACAAAATCTGATATTAATATAATGCTGCTGTGCGACGATACGGAGTTTATACTCATTATCAGGATATCGGCAAATATTTTGACAGCCTGACGGAAGATTATAATAATGACGGTGAAAATTATGCAAATGTTTTATATATACCGATATCAGACGATGAAAATGCTAATACAAAAAGTCTCAGTCCATACGACTCTAATCTGATTAAATTGTCATCGGAATTTCAGATGGGTGAAACTATGCTTGTTATTGCGGATAAAAAATCGGCTGATTTGATTATTCCTGATGAAACGTTAATTAATCTTGAGGAACTTTATCCCGATAATCCTAATATAAAAGGATACGGATTTTACCTTAAGGGAACAGACTTTGCTTCTGAAATAGGCTATGAAGAAAATGATATTCCTGATGACCTTTATATAGGAGTGAGAAAGTTGATAAGAATCTTTCCTCTGCAAAGAAAACAAAGGAAAATTATGATCATGCTTTGATTATGCTTGAAAACGTAATAAATGATTTATCAAATTAATGATAAAAAGCCTGTACATTTTATCATTATTTACAAATTGTGCTTATTATATTGACAGAATGCTATTAATATGATAAAATGTTAATGCAATAAATTTTTATGGGGGTTATTTTTTATGAGTAAATTTTGTATGCAGTGCGGAGCTCAGATTGACGATAATGCTGAGATATGTTCATCCTGCGGTGCAGCGCAGACGGCAAATTCAGTCGGCGGTAATGGTGAAGCTACTGGAAACAAAAAGTCGATTGTTCCTGTAATAGCAGTTGCAGCAGTTATTGTTGTAATAGTTCTTCTTGTTTGTAAGCTTATTTTCGGCGGAGGTTATAAGGATCCTATTGATAATATGTTCAAGGGAATGGAAACGGGAAAGGGAAAGTATTTTTATAAGGCTCTTCCGGAGTTCCTTTTGGAGGAACAGTTTGAAGATAAGAAAAAAAGCGAAATTATTGATGATCTCGATGAATTGGCTGAAGGAATTCTTGATAATCTTGAAGATGAATATGGCGATGACATCAAAATTAGTGTAAAGTATAAGGATAAAAATAAGATAGATAAGGACGATCTTGAGGATCTTGAAGAAATGTACGAGGATAATTATGATTCGAAGGTGAAAATTTCCAAAGGATACGAAGTTGAGATCAAGGCGACTATCAAGGGTGACGACGAAAAGAGACGGATACAACAACGCTTAGTGTTTATAAAATAAACGGCGACTGGTGTATAATGAGTTTTGAAGAGTTTTAAAATCAGGGCTGTATCATTTTGATACAGCCTTTTTATGTATTTAAAAACTAATTATCAGTATTATTTGAAGGCTTTTATTTGTCAAAAATAAGCTTTAATAGCTATTTAAATACATTGAATAGAATTGAAAAAATAGCAAAATATACCAGATAGATGTGAAAGCGAATAATTAATCTCATTTATATGATAGAATTTTATATCATATATTAAAAACGGAGGTTATATTAATGGCTTTTTACCAAAGGCTGAAAGATTTAAAAGAAGACGCTGATTTGACGCAGGAAGAAATTTCTGAAATAATTGAAGTATCAACTAATCATTATGGTAAATATGAACGGGGAGAAACAGACATACCATTCTCAAAAGCGATAATATTAGCCGATTATTATAAAGTTTCTCTTGAT
>ENA-OQCO01001164-OQCO01001164.1-human-gut-metagenome-genome-assembly--contig:-NODE-1164-length-10870-cov-1.458531_pt1 | contig 10870 bp, 19 predicted proteins | sample MGYA00242500_ERZ504582 | MGnify/ENA primary metagenome ERZ504582 (study PRJEB26092, sample SAMD00036346) | human gut metagenome | host: Homo sapiens | study: EMG produced TPA metagenomics assembly of...
AGCAAAATCAACGCATCCATAAAGGGTTTGGCCAATGTGCTGACACACTTGAAAGCTTATTTGATTAACATTCTTCAACTCTACTTGAGTGTTTACACATAATTATTGACAGTATCGAAAAAGAAGGATATTCTTATGAAAAGTATAGTTTTAAATTTAACACAGAAATGTAATGCAAAATGTGCTCATTGTTGTTTTGGTTGTTTACCAAATTCTGAAAATTATCTAACTGATTTTGAAATTGAAAAAATTGTTCAGTATGCCGAGAGTCATGAAGATGTAAAAGTAGTATCATTAACAGGTGGAGAAGCTTTATTAAGGAAAGTGAAAGTATTAGAAATTACAAAAAGACTTTCTTCAGCTGGCAAAGAAGTTACATTGATTTCAAATGGCTTTTGGGCTACTAATGATCGCACTACTCGAAGAATTCTTACGGAATTAACTGAAGCAGGGTTAAAATATCTAACGATTAGTTTTGATGATTACCATGCTAAGTATATTCCAGTCGAAAATATTAGAAGACTACTTACAATTGTTAGGGAGTTCGAGATGGAAGTAGCAATGAATATGGTTGCTGATAAGACTAATAATGGGATTGGTTTACTGGAGCAATTAGGAGAGAGTATTTTGGGGTTCAAATTACAGTTGTACCAGCTTCACCAGTTGGACGTGCAAATGGAATAAATAAAGATGATTTGTACGTTAAGAATATTTCTGAGTTAGATTTATCTTGTCCAGCAACTGGTTGGGAATTTGTAGTACATCATGATGGCTATATTTACCCTTGTTGTTCACCGTCTGTTTTCGAGAGTGAACTCAGACTTGGAAATATTGCTGATTCTTCTATAGAAACTCTTGAGAAAAATTTTTATTCTAATATTTTACTTTATATTTTGAAGGAGGAAGGGTTAAGCTGGTTTATTGAAAAAATGAATTTAGATATTTCAGATATGAAGTTTGTGTCAACATGTGAAATATGTAAATATATTTTCTCAGATATTGATCGTATTAACTCTGTTACAGACGACATGAAATTATATTATGATGAAAACTTTGAAAGTATATAAAGATGATAATTATGAAATTTTTGGAGAAGATGACCAGTATATTGTAAAAGATATACAGGAGCACAAGTACTATAAACTTACTGCTACTGAGATAAAAAATTTCAATTTAAAATTTAAAAATAGAGATGAAAAAATTTCCAGTTTAAACTTATTTATTTTCTTTATTATACTATTTTCTTTAGAAATTTTTAATATATATATCGTCCTAAAATCTGTTGTTGGAGAGATAGATGAGATTGATTTTATATACTCTCTATGCATATATTTACCTATGTTTATAATTTTACATGAGCTAGGTCATATTTCATTTTTTCATCTATTTGATAAAAAAATTGATAAAGTTGGTTTCAAATTTAATTATATTTTCCCCTCTTTCTTTGTACGAATGAATGATACATATTTACTGAGTAAAAAAGAGCGTTTAATCGTCCACTCAGGAGGGATGATGTTTAGTCTTTTGATAAATACGTTTGTATTTCTATTAGGTGTTATGTTAAATAATGTTCTTTTGGTATATTTAGCAAAATATATGTCAATTGATATTATGTTTAATTCTTTACCGATGATGAATTCAGATGGGTATAAAGTTATTTTATCGTTGAAAGGAATGGAAGAAAAGAAAAATTTTGAAGAAAATAGGCGCTTAATTCAAATAATAAAAGTAGTAAATATTTTATTCGTTATCGTATATACTATTTGGTTTATTTGGAGTTTGTAAAAAAATTTTACTTGTTTCAGTGAGTGACCTGTCCTGCACAGTGTGGAGGAAAATATTATGAAACAATCAGAAAATATCAAACGTGAAATGAAACCTGTCCTTAGCGACATGAATTTTGAAAAAGTTTTAACCAAAAAAAATGAGTTAGATAATGTAAATGATTTATGGTATTTTGTTAAAAGTTCAAAAAATAGATGGATTGCAGGTTCTGCCCATTAACTAATTATTTATTTTGGGACAGGTTGCTTTCTGAAGCAAGTAATGGTTTGGAGGATGAGTGATGATAGTAAAAAATTATAACTTGGTAATTGGGAAAAAAGTTTTATTGAAAGACTCAGAGTTATATTTCGAGGAAGGAATAATAAATCATGTAATAGGACGAAATGGTTCGGGGAAATCTCAACTTGCCAAAGATTTTATTTTAAATAGGGGAGGATATTTTTCAAGGAATATTCCGGATCGAACATTAGTCATTTCGAGTTATTCAAATTTACCCAAAGAATTGACTCTAAATGATGTGATAAAAACAGTAAGCTGGTCTTTATCTGCTGAGATTTATAGATTACTAGGTTTAGAAAATGTGCCAAATAATATTCCATTAAAAAAATTAAGTGATGGACAAAAATCAGAAAATAAAATTATATATTTTATTATCTAGGAATAAAGAAATTATTATTCTTGATGAAATTACTAATGCGCTTGATAAAGCTACTGTTAATGAAATTCATATTTTTTACAAAAATATAGTAAAAAGCATCCAGAAAAAATTATTATAAATATTTCTCATGATTTGAGTGACATTCGAACATTACATGGAAATTATTTTATAATCGATAATCAAAGATTATACCAAATTTCGACAGCGGACGAAGCAATAAAATGGTATTTAGGAGAAATTTGATATGTTAAAAATGGAATTTATTAAGTCGTTTAGAAATAAGACATTACTTTATATTTTTTCTTCTGTTATTTTATCTTATATTTTGGGCTATATTTTGCCTGTGGGAATTGATAAAGTTAGTAAACTTAGTATAGGTGATTTTTATTTCAGTACATACACAGTTTTTACCCAGTTTGGTTTTTTGTTATTTGGTTTTGTAATTGTCTATTTTTTTAACAAGGACTATGCTGATAAAACAATATTATTCAGCTTCTTCTCAGGTATTAATTCACTGAAATTTCTTTTTACAAAAGTGACAGTACTTCTATTTGAATTTGTTTTTCAATTTTTATTTCTAATATTTTAACGGCATTGTTCCTTCGTTTTAATAGTTTTCATTTTATGTTTTCTTTATTAATGTTTTCATTAATTGTTCTTCAATATATCTTGATTGTTGGCACCATTAGTTTAATATTTTCAAATTTGTTAATCTCATTAGGGGTATCACTTGTTTATTGGATACTGTCTATCATTCTTGTTGCAGTAGGAGGTTTTTTTAAACTTGTTGCAATTTTTGATGCTTCCAATTCTTTATATGTTTTAGTTGAAAAAATATTTTCTAAAGGGGAAATTATTCAAATGCACGACTTTGTTGTTGTAATCCCTTATATATTAATTCTAATTTTTCTAAGTTTATTTGTTGGAGTCATTTCTAATAAAAGATGGCTCAAAAATGGTCTACTATAAATAGAGAAAATTTATGCTAAGGATTATCGGATTACCTAAGTTAGGTAGTCCTTTTCTTTATTGTGATAACTTTTTCAAGTTCATCTTGTTATCATAGTGCTATCTTATGGAAAAAGGAGATAGCACTAGTGATGTTAAACAAAATGAAGGCTCGGCTATTGATTGGTTTGGGTGGTTTAGCTGTGACTAGCTTTATGGTGATGATGGGCTACACCATTGGTTCTCAGTCTGTCACCAATCACACGCAGAAACAAATCCAGTCTGAGGCTCAAAAATTACTGACCAAAGAGAAAGAAAAAGAGAAGGTAAGCGTCCTCTCTGATGAGTTAGTCAAGGAATTTCTCACCCAATACTATACTAAGGAAAAGCTGGGCGAGAATAACAACCGTATTAAACCCTATATGACAGATTCTGCCTTTAAGGAAGAGGTAGCTCGTCAAGAAGATTCCATCAACCAGTCTATAAAGACTATATGTTGGATTATCGCTTTGAGTCTGCCAATATCTATGTCAATACAGAAGCAAATGAAGCTTTTGCGGAAGTGTCTTATCAGGTTGTTTACGTGTCAGATGTCAGTGACAAGGCTCAGAAAAGTACACAGACAGAAACGACCTCTCTTAAACTATCTTATGCCAAATTGTCAGATAAACTCCTTGTCAATCAGGTAACCATTTGGAAAGGCAAGCTAGAGGACTTGAAAGAGTCTTCTGATGAAGTAAATTCAAGCATTCCAAAGATTCAAGGCACTACTACAAGTGAGACCAACTAGCAGGAGTTCATCTTCTGCTTTTTTTTGATAAGGAGATGAGATGACTAGAATTGAAAGAATGAAACAAAAGGCGATTTTAGACGTAGCAGAAAGTCTAGGTTATTCATTTAAACACCTATCAGGGCAAGTCTATGAACATCCAGAACACGATTCCTTTCGAATTTTTGCGGACACCAATACCTTTAAATGGTTTTCACGTGACGTACAGGGAGATGTGATTGATTTTGTTCAGTTAATGACGGGAGTTTCTTTTAAAGAAGCCCTGTCTTACCTTGAAACTGGAGACTTTGAACAAACTAAGATCGTCGAAGAGACTTACCAACCCTTTCGTTATTATCTAAGAGAAGAACCATTTGACCAAGCACGAACTTACTTAAATGATATTCGTGGTTTAAGTGATGACACTATCAATGCTTTTGGCAGACAAGGTCTATTAGCACAGGCTCATTACCAGACAAAGACCTTTCAGGAATCAGTTCTTGTCTTTAAGAGTTACAATCATCTTGGCCAACTCGAGGGGGCAAGTCTTCAAGGGCTTGTCAAAGATAATCAGAGACATGATCGAGGTTACCTCAAGAAAATCATGAAAGACTCTCATGGCTATATAGGGATGAGCTTTGATATTGGAAAACCGAAACGCCTTATCTTTTGTGAATCGGTGATTGATATGATGAGTTATTATCAACTCCATCAGAAGCAGTTATCAGATGTTCGTTTGGTTTCTATGGAAGGCTTAAAACTCTCTGTGATTGCGTATCAGACTTTACGATTAGCAGCTGAGGAACAAGGCAAACTTGAGTTTTTAGATACTGTCAAACCAAGTCGATTAACGCATTACCTTCATGCTATACAAGAGACGACTACCTTCTTTCAGACGCACCCAGGCTTATTAACCTTGGCTGTTGACAATGATGAAGCAGGGAGAGATTTTTGTCAGAAATTATCTGAGAAAGGACTTCCCACTGAAACAGACTGTCCACCATTACAGGAACTGGAAACTAAAGCAGATTGGAATGATATTGTAAAATATCAAAATAATTATTCTCTAAAAGATGTGATCCAATCGGCCAAGTTACAAGTTATCCGAAGCAATCCTCCGCCTAGAAAAAATACCGCTTTAGAGTTGTGATAACAAAATCAAGTTTCTTAGCTTAATCTAGAAAGTGATAAGGAGGACCCCCTATGAGTGTGATTGAACGCTTAGCTGAAAGAGTGGCTAGGCAAGAGGAAAAAGTTGCGAAAGAAACGGAAAAACTAGAAACTTATCGCAGTCAATTACAAACAGCGATGTATCAAGCCTTTATCAAACGCCAACAAAACAGTCCTTGGACATTTGATGAAGCATTGACGCAAGCCTTTGGCCAAGATGAACAAAAACCAATACCATCAGATAATAGAAATGAGGAATAACACATGACAAAAGACTGGACCTTTGACCAACCCTTAGATGATAACACACCGACATCTTCATCGGAAGAACGTGCGAAGATTGCAGCACTATTTCATAAAGAAAACCAAGAGGGCACTGAAGATGTTGACTATGTGGCAGCCTTTGAAATGGAACAACAAAAAGCTAAGGAGAAATCCGTTTCACAACCAAAAACTCAAGAGCAATCCACACCAAAAGAGGTGTACTCCTCAACCATTACAAACGACTACAAGAAACATCTAGCCGATGTGATGGCTAAGAATAATGAAGACATTCTTCAAAGTCAGAAGAAAATCGAAGAGTTGCACCAGTTGATTGATGACAAAAATAAGCAAAATAAGAAATTACAAGCCATTTCAGAAGCTATTGATGACTTGTAAGTACGAGCAGTCTTTACAAGGGCTGCATTTTATAAGGAGATAAGATGAGGTTATTCCAAAAGAAAAGACACAACCAAGATAGTTTTAAACGATTTATTCATCGTCTATCAGGAATGTCTGAAGCCGACTTACATAAGGTCAACCAATTATTGGATGTCGTTTTTGACGCTACAAGTCAAACTTTCCGAGATGAAAAAAAGTCTCCTGAAACTTTGCCAAAAGAACCTATCCTAGATGAGACCATTACTGAAGCTAAGAATACACTGAAGACTGAGCAACTTGAAAAGCGGATAGAGCAGTTTAGGCAGGCGAAGAAACCCAAAAATGAGTAAAAAAGATTAGGCATTGATGATGGCCTAATCTTTTTGTCTGATACTTGTTGTTCGTTGATACACATATTTTTTTGTCAATTTACTATCATTTAGGTTTTCTATGTCAAAAATGAAATAATGATCACGATTGTCTTTAGCATTTTCTTTGTTGAGTTTGAAATAGTTTTTAGCAGATTTCGCCATTGCCAACATGATATCATCTGTTAGAAAAGTCAATGGGGTATCAAGTGCTGAGTAGCGATAGAAGTCACTTTCAAATTTACGGTAATTATCACTGAAGTAGTCCATCTGCAATTCGTTTTTATAAAAGTCAAGCTGATTCATGGTAGCCCTCCTCAACTAATGTGATAGCTATAATATCTGCTAAAGCGATAGCGATATGTCCGTCACTGGTTTTTAGAATGACCTCATTTGTTGAAAGGGTCGGAATGGTTCCGATAATATTTTGATAGTCATTTTTCTGTCTTCTAGTCACCTGTATGGTCAATTGATTAGCGTAACTCTGACTGAGTAACATTAATTTTTGATTCAGCGATAGGTCAGAAAGGTAACTAATTTGTTTATCATCATCTGATAAGGCAGAGGTGTGTTCCGATAAAAAGAACCCCATCCACTTTTGCATGTTAACGTCTTGATAGTCTCTTGCGGATTGAAATGGTAAGTATGATCGGTCAATCATTGTAATCCCTCCAAGCCACCTGCTGAGTGGCCTCCTATTAGTTTACTTCTTGCAATATTCCTGGAACTGTCTAAGAGGGCAGTTCCTTTTTGAACCGCCAAAAAACCGAATTGGTCTCTAATATGGTCAATAGTTCGCTGTAAGTTTTCTTCTTTTTCGGTTGCTTCGATATCATCAAATAATGAGATTAAGGCATATCTTTCATCGACAAATCCTGAGTAATTGACTGCAATACCCCGAACGGCTCCTGACGTGTATTTTTTACGAAAAAGCGTTAGCACGGTATCGGTAAGCAGTCGTGTATGATTAGTGGGTTCTATCTTCATTTGAGCGTTGATTGGCTGTTTCATTTCTGTTTTAGAGTAGGTCACAAAGATGGAAACAATAGTAGCTTTCTGATGTTCTCGTCTCATTCGGATGGCAACTTGTTCAGCCATTTCACTAAGAACAATCTCAATATCACGCTGCTTGACATAGTCACTAGGTAGCACCTGAGAGTTGCCAAGCCCGTGTGATTTTGGTTTATAGGGTTGATGAACATTACTCTCGTCAACACCATTAGCATGAAACCACAACTGGAGTCCAACCTTTCCAAATTCTTTTTTCAATCGTTCAGGATTGCTATTGGCTAGTTCCTTGATAGAGGTAATCTCTAGTTTGTGAAGGCGTTTCTCTGTTCTAGAACCAATACCCCAAAAATCAGTTAGATGAGGGATTGACCAGACTTTGGTTTCTACATTTTCGTAGGACCAATTGGCACGCATAGTAGGTGTTCGTTTGGCTTCATTGTCTAAAGCGAGTTTGGCCAATAATGGGTTAGCATTACTCATACCAATGGTAGAATAGATACCAGTCTTTTTCCAGATGTCATGTTGTAGTTTGGCAGAGACTACGTCTAATTTTGCCTTTCTATCCATCTGTTTATCACTTACAAAGTAATTGAGCGATGAGGTTAAATCAATAAACCCTTCATCAATGGAGTAGGGGAGAATATCTTCAGGAGCCGCATAATCTTGGAAAATATGTTGAATGTCAATATTTTTTTCGATGTAGCGATCCATTCGAGGAGGGACAATAAGCCCAATGTTCAATATAGGAAATATAGCGTGGTGATATGTCTAAGCCTTGACGTTTAGCATTATAGTGGTCAAATTTTCTTGTGCTGATGTCAAAAGGTAAATCATAGGCACGTCCAACATTATTTTTTCCAAAGACTTTTTTGAACATGGGAGAAGAGGCTAAAATTAAGCCTCCAGAGTTATCTGCTCGACTCATGACACAGAGAGAGGTATGGAGGGGATTCAATCCTCTATCCACACATTCAACCGAAGCATAGAATGATTTCATATCAATGAAAGCTATATCAGACTGAGGTTCTTTTGAATAATCGATATAGCCCATCATCTTATCCTCTTTTAAGCATTTCTAATTGTTCCATGAGTTCTTGAATATGATCAGTAATATCATACTCTTTGAGATAGGGTGTAAAATAGATACGATTGTCTTTGAGATAAATCATTTCATTAACATTAACTGTCATGCTTAGGCTCCTATAACTGGCATAAAGTGGCTCACAACAAGCCCCACGATACGAGGATTGTCTTCATAAGGAATCCATTTATCCGGGTAGTTATCGTTGAGTGACACCATTCTAAAGCCATTTTCTTCTCGATAAAGTTTTTTTATATAGACAGAATCATTCCAAGATAGGGCGTAGACTGCACCATCGTAATCAAAACCACTAGCACGAATAAGGGCTATTTCACCATCAAGATAGATGGGTTCCATAGAATCTCCTTTAATCCAAGCAGCGATATCATAACCATACTGTTCTTCCTCAGCATAGACGGTCTCTGTCTCGTATTCATCAAAGAGTGATTCCCCAAGACCAGCAGAAAGTGAAACATCAGATAATACTTCCACAGCAAACAATGGAATAACATTATCATGTGATTCTTGCGCTTGAAGCAATCCTTCTGCATACTTATCAATCTTTCCTTGATTTTCTGTAGAGAGATGGAGATAAGTATTCACAATCTTGTATTCCGATTCAAAATAGGTTGTTGGAACATCAAGTATTCTTGCAAGGGCAGAAAGATTTTTTTGATTAGGAACAGATTTACCAGATTCCCATTTATTGTATGAAGCTCTATTGATTTTTAACAGATTAGCTAACTCTGATTGAGAATACTGCTTTTCCATTCTACGTTCTTTAAGACGGCTACCAGAAAACATAAATCAACCCCCCCTGTTGCTTTATTATGCAACAATTATATCAAAAAATTTTTAAGATGCAAGTATTGATCTTTCTTAATTAATGATTCAAAGAAAATTTGTTTATTTAAAATAATCATTTATTGCTTGTCTAAGACCAACACTCTAATATTAAAGTTTTTTTTCATTGTGTTAGGAGTTTATAATTGAATTATTTTTACAAATTTTTGTGGAGGTGTTTTGCTTATGTTACAATTGTTTTAAGAAACATTTTGATAATTTTATTAAGTTACATATTACAATTTAAATAGATTCAATTGGAGGAATTAATATGGAATTGTCTTATCATGGTAGTGGTGCTGTGGAATTACAGGGTAAAAAAGAGAGTGTCACCTTTATTTGAATGATGAAGATGGTGGAATATTGCTTGAAATAGAGGTTAAGGAAGCACTTCCTAGTACATTGGAATTGCCAGACCAAATTACTGAGTTAAAAGTCGAATTATCAAATGGTGCAAAATTTGTATTATTTGATGTATTTCGTTCTAAAGGGGTTTCAAGTAATGTTTCATCTAGAACATCTGTTTTTTCTTTTGGTGCAAAATACTATGTGAGTGGGTTTCGGGATTTAAAAAAGTTTCAAAATAAATTTAAAAGTGTATTTTTTGAAATTAGTGGTGTAATGAGGTGGGGAGGAAAATCTGCATATTCGATTGGAGAAAACTATGGTGTTTATAATGATTCTGATAGCGGTACATTAATTTATGAAGATGATAACGTGAATATTAAATATCATGTTAGGGGTACGATGCTTCCTGTTCATGAGTCTGAATTATTTAAAGATAAAATTGAACTGATTCAAAGAACGTTAATTGAGATTGAATTCTCAAACGAAACCTTTTTAGATAATTTTTTTAACTTATTTGAAAAGATTAAAAGATTAATTGAATTGACACTTGTTGGAGAAATTGTTGTTCATAAAATTCAAGGGCTATCGAATTTAGAATTTGATTTATATGATAGTGAACATAAATTTTCTAGAACATTGGATATCATTAGCCCTATTATCAGAAAGGATAGATTTAAGGGAAACTATTATGGTAGGTATATACTAAAATCTTTTCTTTTAGTATGATTTGCTAAAAAATAATAGTTTTAAAAATTATTTAGCTTCTTATCATAAATTAAAGCCAGTGATAGAGCTTTATATGGAATTGCTATATATGAATGGAATATCCCAAGTAAGACTATTTTTAAATGTTGTTCAAGCTCTAGAAACTTATCATGCTAGGTTTAAAGCAGGAACCATGAGAGAATTTAAAGACAGAGTAAAAACATTAACAGATGGTCGAACAGATGGTATGGAAAGTTTTCTATTGGCAAAATCAAAGAGTTTTATTACTCTTGAAAGTAGGCTTGCTGATTTAATGCTTGCAGAATATCAGGTATTTTTTATAACTGGTGACATTAGTATGTGGGAGTTTCCATTTATCGTTGCTAATACTAGAAATTATTATATTCACTATGATGAGTCAATAAAAGAAAGAGGCAAAGTTCTATCCGAAGAGGAATTAACAATCTGTAATAATTGTTTGTTGATAATTTTAGATTACTATATTTATTCGGAATTAGGTTTTTCGGATCATCAAAATTAAA
>ENA-OQCO01001165-OQCO01001165.1-human-gut-metagenome-genome-assembly--contig:-NODE-1165-length-10865-cov-1.667070_pt1 | contig 10865 bp, 12 predicted proteins | sample MGYA00242500_ERZ504582 | MGnify/ENA primary metagenome ERZ504582 (study PRJEB26092, sample SAMD00036346) | human gut metagenome | host: Homo sapiens | study: EMG produced TPA metagenomics assembly of...
CGGATCACCCACGCGGTCGCAATCCGGGTCAGTTTGCCAGCAGCAGGTCAGCGTTGCACTTCTTGGCATACTCCATGCCCAGTGCCATCGCCTCTTTGATTTCCGGATTGGGGTACGGGCAGGTCGGGAAGTTGCCGTCCGGCTGCTCCTGCTCCTTGACCACCGTGATGTTGGTGTAGCCCATCTCCTTCAAGGTGCGGGTCACAGGCTTCAGACCGGTGCCATTCAGTGGGCTGTACACGATGGCCACATCCTTATTAACCTCTTCACCAAACAAAACCGACTGGCCCTTGACCTGTTCCACAAAGGCAGTGTAGACCTCATCCGGGATGTACTGGATGCTGCCGTTTGCCATGCCTGCTTCAAAATCACTGGTCTTGACGTCTGCAAAGATATCCAGTTTCTCGATCTCCGCCAGAATTTCCGCAGCGGCCTCAGTGGTGATCTGGCAGCCGTCCGTGCCGTAGACCTTATAGCCGTTATACTTGCTGGGGTTGTGAGAAGCCGTCACCATGACACCTGCGGAGGTGTGCAGATAACGGGTCGCAAAAGACACGGTCGGAACCGGCATCATGGCAGGCCAGATATTGACCTTAACACCATTGGCTGCGAACACGCCCGCAGCCACCTTTGCAAACACATCGCTCTTGATGCGGCTGTCATAGCCGATGGTCACAGACGGAGTTTCAAAGTTCTTTTTCAGATAGTCGGCCAAACCCTGCGAAGCCTTCGTCACGGTGTAGACATTCATTCGGTTGGTGCCTGCGCCAATCACACCACGCAGACCACCAGTACCAAAAGCAAGGTCACGATAAAAAGCATCTTCAATTTTGGCTTCATCCAGCGTTTTCAGTTCAGCGGCAACATCTGCATCCGCAGTTGCATTCACCAGCCATCGCTCGTATTCTTTTTTAATATTCATAATTCATTTACTCCTCCGGCTCTTCTCGAACCAATCCCTTAAAAGTATCTTTATATCTATGTACACATCCGTATGCATAGTTGTCAAGATATACTAGATTGTATCATAGCTAAAAAAAATGTGCAGCCCTTTTTTAGGCTCAATAGCTCTGAGATGAAGGCTTTTTATGATGCAATCGATATTTTGATTGTTCCAAGCAGGCAGGATCCATTACCTACGGTAGTTATTGAAGCAATGGCACGAAAAAAACTCGTATTGGGTTCTAATACGGGTGGTATCCCAGAGCTTCTTGGTTCAAAAAGATATTTATTTAAAGTTGAAGATTCAAGTTCAATAGAAACTATGCTGTCTGAATACTGTAACAAAGATACATATGAATTCAGTAGCTATGTAGAAGAGCAGTGGCAACGGGCATATGGAATGTTTAGAAGCTTTAGTAAAAGAACATATGTTAATTCAATTATTTCGGAAAAGTTAAAGGGGGATAGAGTATAGAACAATGATTTATTGGGTATTTGCTTTTATAGCAACAGGTTTGGCCTATTTATCTGTTCATGTAAAAGGCAGAAAGCTAAAAGTAATAGAAGGACAGACAATTGTTTATCCGGATAAGATTTTATTTGGATTATCTTTTTTGGTGTACTTTATTCCGGCAGCAGTTCGATATGGAATCGGACAAGATTATTTTTATACATATGCTCCGACTTTTAGGTGGATCGCGAATGGTGATATAAATTTAGAAACGCATTCTTTAATTAGATATAACGAATGGGGATTCACAGTACTCAATAAAGCAATTGCCTTTTTTACATCGGACTATCAATGGCTCTTTGTAATCACTGCGTTAATTTCCCTTGTTCTTGTATATAAGAGTATAAAAAAGATTCTGTAAGCATTCCATTTAGCGTTTTGATGCTTGTGCTGGGTTCATATTATCTGGCTAGTTATAATTTTATTCGACAATGCATTGCAATTGCGATATTTGCATATTCGCTGAAGTATGTTGAAGAGCGAAAATCTGTTCAATACTTTATCTGTGCAGCACTTGCAACCACTATGCACACAATTTCAATCATATATTTTCCATTCTATTTCCTTGGAAATGTAAAGTTGAAAAAGAAACTCTACTACATACTGCCAATAGCAATTATTGGTGGACTGGCTGTATCTTCGCCTATTGTAATTAGGATTATTTCGTTAACCAGGTTTTCAAGAAATATTAGCTTGGGACAGCATTACAATTTGTTTTTATCAGCAGTTGTCCTGCTAGTATATTATGCTACAATCGTTGGATTTGATGAAAAAGATACAAGATATAGAATGTACGCAAATGCTTTACTAATAGCGGCATGCTGTATTGGTGTAAGTTCTTTTACAGGTGCGACAGATCGTTTGATATATGCATATTATTATATAAATTTTTTAAGCATTCCACATATTTTTAAATATGCTAAGTGGGGTAAAAACGCGAAGCTAATAAAACTGGCGATTATTGTAGTGCTAATCAGCTTATGGATATTTGAACATATATATTATGACCAATTTTCGGTGCTTCCGTATGAAAGCATAATTAAATGGTAAGGGAGAATTATTATGAAACCATATTTGGTAGATGTACCAGTAAAGATTAACATTTGGACACGTCCGGAGTGTCAGCGCAAGCAATTTGAAGTTATTAAACAAGCGAGACCAAGTATTCTCTTTGTAACATCAGATGGCGGTAGAAATGAAAGAGAATGGCAGTTGATTTATCAAAACAGAAAGATTTATGATGAGGAAATTGACTGGGATTGTAAAGTTTATAAATTGTATATGGATCATAATCTTGGAATGTATGCAATGGGTGAAAAAAGGACAGAATTAATTTGGAATACAGTTGATAGATGTATTATGTTAGAGGATGATATATTACCATCAGTCAGTTTTTTTCAATATTGCGCAGAACTATTAGAAAAATATAAAGATGACGAACGTATTGAATGCATATGCGGAATGAATCATTTGGGGAAAAGTGAAAATGTTTTGTCCGATTACTTCTTTTCTAGGCAAGGTTCTATTTGGGGATTTGCGGTTTGGAAAAGAACAATCAAAGGAAGAGGTGATTTCTCATATTTTTATGATTCATATGTAATGGAATTATTGAAGCAAAGAACAAGAAAAAATCCGATTGCATGGAAGCGTTTATGTGCTTATGGACAACAAGAAAAGTATGAAGGACATGTTGCGAGTTCAGAATTTTGGTATGAATTTGATATGTATGCTCAGAACAGAGTTCAAATAGTTCCAAAATATAATTTGATAAGTAATATTGGGTGCAATAAGGAATCTGCGCATATGGATGATCTTAAACAGTTGCCAAGAGGTTTTAGAAGAGTACTTAACATGGATACATATGAATTGGAATTCCCTTTAAAACATCCGATGTATGTTATTCCGGATATAGATTACGAGAAAAAAAGAAACAGAATAATGGCTTATAATAGGCCGTTAATTAGTTTTTATAGAAAAATTGAAAGAGTTTTTTAAAAATTAAAAATGGAGAAAGCGATTATATACAAAAGAAAATTCTTAGCAAACTCAAGAGGGAAAAAATTGATGAAAAGTGAGAAAGAGAACTTTAATAAGTCAAAATATTCATATTTAATCCAAAATACAGCACTCTTGACTTTATCGTCTTTTGGATCAAAATTTTTGTCCTTTTTTTTGGTGCCATTATATACTAATGTTTTATCTACTGCGGAATATGGTATCGCAGATATTATTACTACAAGCTCAACGCTTTTAGTATATGTGCTAACGCTAAATATAGGTGCCTCTGTATTGAGATTTGGAATTGATAAAAATGAAAAACCGACGAGAGTATTTATGTATGGAGCTAAAATTGACATAATAGCTTGCATAGTATTGTCCGGTGGGATTTTTTTGGCCTATTTGTTGCGTGTGTTTAATTGGAAAGAATACTGCTACATTTTTCTGTGGCTTGTTTTTGTGGCAGAAACTTTTGAGACGTTAGTAAATCAGTTTTTAAGAGCGATTGATAAAGTTCAAGTAATGGCGATATCATCCATACTTGGTACCATATTACGATTAAGCTCAAATATAGTGTTTCTTTTGGTTTTTAAATGGGGAATATTCGGATATTTAATATCATTAGTGATTGGTCCTGCTGTTGCGACAGTCTATGCGATGATACACATTTTCCCGTTGAAAAAAGATGAAATTTTGCCGAAATATGAAAAAAAATTGCATAGGGAAATGCGAAAATATGCAATTCCTGCAATGTTCGGTCAGTTGGGATGGTGGATAAATAACAGTATTGATAAATATTTTGTGGTGTGGCTTCAGGGTGCGGCAGCCAACGGTATTTATTCAATATCATATAAGTTGCCTAGTATCATGTCAATGATTTGTAATGTGTTTGGTCAAGCTTGGGGAATATCAGCTATTAGAGATTTTGATAAAAATGATAAAGATAATTTTTTCAGTAATACATATGAACTTTTAAATTGTGTTTTGGTTGTCTGTTGTTCAGGATTAATCTTATTAAATGTTACTATTTCGAAAGTACTGTTTGCTAAAGACTTTTTTGATGCGTGGGAATATGCACCGGTTCTTATTTTCGCAATGTTATTTAGCGGACTAAGTAGTTTTTGGGGAGGAATCTTTAACGCTGTCAAAAGAAATGAAGTTATTGCGTGGACAACTGTAACAGCGGGAATTATCAATTGTGTTTTTAATGCTCTATTAATTCCTGTAATAGGAATAATGGGGGCTGCGATAGCTACATTAATTTCTTTCTATTCAATGTGGATATTGAGATATTTTGCAGCAAGAAGATACATAGAGTGTAGGAATAATTTTGTAAAACACCATATTATGTATTTGCTGATAATGGTACAGATATTTTTTGACCATCAGGAAAATCATTTCTATATGGTACAACTTATAATTTTATTTGCAATTTTAATAATTAATAAGAAATTTATTAAACGGATTATTGAAAAAATACAAAAGAAAACCAAATGATATTGTTGGACAATTATGGTTGTCCATGGAGAGGAAATTTGATAATGAAAAAGATACTTTTATTAGGGGGATCAGCACAACAAGTAATTGCGATAAAAACGGCAAAACGGCTTGGATACTATACTGTTTTGTGCGATTTTCTCACGGATAATCCGGGTCAATGCGAAGCAGATAAGTTCTATTTAGTTAGTACTACTGAAAAAAAAGCTATTCTGGAGGTCGCTCAAAAGGAGCAGGTTGATGGGGTATTGGCATATGCCTCCGATCCGGCTGCGCCTACAGCAGCTTATGTTGCAGATAAACTTGGTTTGCCAGGAAATCCTTATCAATCTGTTGAAATTTTATGCAATAAAGATAGATTTCGTAAGTTTTTGTTAGAAAATGGTTTTTCAGCACCAAAAGCACATGGATATGATTCTACAAAAGATGCTTTGCAAGACAAGGAAAGCTATGAATATCCAATCATCATTAAGCCAGTGGACTCTTCTGGAAGTAAAGGTGCAACAGTGTTGTATTCGGAAAAAGGCTTAACGGAGGCATTGGAGTTTGCTTTTTCGTTCTCACGATGCCATCGAATTATTGTTGAACATTTTATTGAGAAAAAACATCCATATCTGATAGGCGGAGACATTTTTGTAGAGGATGGAAAGAGCGTTCTGTGGGGGTTAATGAACTGCCACAGAGACAACAGTGTCAACCCATTGGTTCCAGTAGGCAAAAGCTACCCACTTCAATTGGAAACAGAGGATATTCAGCGTGTTAAAGAAACTTTGGTTTCAATGGTGGAAAAACTTGGAATCCGTAATGGTTCTATGAATGTTGAGCTTGTTGTGGATAAGAACAACTGCGTTTGGCTTATTGATGTTGGTCCTCGTAGTGGTGGAAATATGATTCCTGATTTATTGGGGGATATGTTTGGTGTGGACATTGCTGAAATGTCTGTGGAAGCGGCTATGGGAACCGCAATCACAGGTGACATTCATGAACCAAATGGATTTTATGCTACGCATAATTTGCACAGCGATAAAAACGGAGTTTATAAGGACATTGTGTTCTCACCGGAAATAGAACCCTACATATATAGAAAATGTTTGTATAAAAAGGCGGGAGATGCAGTGGAGTATTTTGATAATGCCGCAAAATGCTTGGGAATCGTATTCTTTAAGTTCCCTAATGAAAATGTAATGAGAAACGTATTGGAACACATCAACGACTTGATTACGGTTGAATTACAGTGAGGTAAGAGCAATGACACAAAAGACACCTGAACAACTGAGAAATGACTTTTGGAAGTCTGATATTGAACATGGGGGGGGGATTTTTAATCAATATGAAGAGATAAAGCGAGTCTTGTGTAACAAGGATATAGCGTGGGTAAAAGAGCGTTTGAGAGATATTAAATGCCACGCAATAGAGCAGACGGAGTTTTATAAGGCCTATAAAGTAACGGATGAATTTCCGGTGGTCAATAAGATGACGCTGATTGAAAATCACGATGCTTGCCTTGCAAAAGCTGGATATCAGACACCGACTCATGTTTCCTCTACTAGCGGTAGTACAGGTACTCCGTTTAGTGTCACACAGGACTTTAGGAAACGTAATAGAACAATTGCAGATCTTAAAGTTTTTGGGGAACTATGTGATTATCCTTCTCATGAGAGAATGGTATTTTTCCGTGTTATTAATGCGAAGCTGCATCGTACTCCAGAACAGGAAGATAGAGAAAATATTTACTATATTGACTCCTCTGATTTGGGTGATGCTCATCTCGAAGAAATGAAGAACGCTTTGCTGGATAAGAAGCCAACCATCGTTTTCAGTTATTCATCAACGCTTGTAGAACTGGCAAAATACATTGATCGTTCAGGGATTCCTAAAGAAGGATTTTCGATGAAATCGGTTCTTACTGGCGGTGAAGGACTTTCAGACGAGAATCGCAATCTTTTAGAGAAAGTTTTTGGCAGTACTGTTTATCGCCGTTATTCCGATATGGAACTTGGCATTCTTGGACAGGATATGGGCAACGGAAGTGAGTATATCCTGAACTGGGGCAGCTATTACTTTGAAACTTTAAAACTCGACTCAGATAAACCTACAGAAATGGGTGAAGCTGGACGTATCGTAATCACGGATTTATTCAACTACGCATTTCCGATGATTCGGTATGATACCGGAGACCTTGGTGTATTGGACAAAAGTAACCCGAATGAGCTGCCAAAGCTGAAAGAAATTTATGGACGTGTTCGCGATTGTGTTTATGCAACGGATGGTCGATTGATTTCACCTGCAAAAGTATCTGTGATGATGTGGGGCTCTGATGGAGTAAAACAGTGGCAGTTCATTCAGAAAACTAAGGATAACTATATTCTGAAATTGAACTGTGAAAAGAAAGTCGACACAGAGACCTATGTTAAAAAATTTAAGGGATTGTTAGGCGAAAGTGCAGATATTGAAGTACAGTTGGTTGACGAAATCCCTGTGACATCATCAAACAAGAGACGGGCAGTGATTTGTAATTATCATAAGGAGTAATGAGAAATGAAAGAATACGGAGGCTACATAGAATTTGAAAATTATCACGGCATGATTCTCCATGAGGAAACCCTCGCTTTGAACAGTGGTAGAGGTGCATTGGAATATCTTTGCGAGGCAAAGAAAATTAAAAAGTTGTATCTTCCGTATTTCCTTTGCTCATCTGTGCCGAATCTCTGCAAGAAGATCGGAGTTGAGTATAGCTACTATCATATCAACGAAAAGTTTGAGCCGATTTTCAATCAGGTACTTGGTGAAGAGGAATGGCTATATATTGTGAATTTTTATGGTCAGCTTGATAACGATTATCTGCTTGGATGGAAACAAAAATATGGTCGGGTTATCATTGATAATGCACAGAGCTATTTTCAGATGCCAGTAGAAAATACGGATACGCTTTATACATGCCGGAAATATTTCGGTGTTGCAGATGGCGCATTTCTCTATACCGATACGAAGTTAAATCGAGAAATTCCGCAAGATGAGTCTTTTGAGCGGATGCACTTCCTTCTTGGCCGTTTTGAACACAGCGCAAATGAGTTTTACAGCGAATATGTGGCGAATAATAAACTGTTTGCCTCAGAACCCACAAAACAAATGTCTCGACTGACAGAAAACTTATTGCGAGGGATTGATTATACGAGCGTAGCAAAAAAGCGGCAGGATAACTTTGTCTTTTTAGATGTGCAATTCGGCAACATGAATGAATTAAAGCTGAAGAGCGTTTATGGTGCATTTATGTATCCGCTTTTGATCCAAAATGGTGCAGCAGTGCGAAAAGAACTGCAAAAAGAAAGAATCTATATTCCGACTCTGTGGCCAAATGTATTGGAAGAATGCCCGTCCAATAGTTTGGAATATCACTATGCGGCAGATATTTTGCCAATCCCTGTGGATCAGCGGTATGAAATAGAGGATATGAAATATTTGGTGGAGGTGATAAAGGTTGTTTCATCTGAGAGAACTTGAACGAAAGGATTTACCTGCAATCAATAAGTGGCGCAACGACCCGGAGTTGATTGCCCTTTTAGGTGCACCGTTCCGGTACATCAATCTGGACGTAGACATAAAATGGTATGAATCCTATATGGGCAATCGCGGCAATGCGGTACGTTGTGCCATTACCGAGGACGGTGGCGATGACATTCTGGGACTGGCCAGTTTGGTATCCATCAATTACATGAATCAGTCAGCAGAATTTCATATTATGATCGGAGATATCCAAAATCAAGGACGAGGACTTGGAACATTTGCTGTGAATTCGATGTTAAATCATGCATTCAATAATATGAACTTACAACGAGTGGAACTGACAGTTCTGGATAATAATACACGGGCAAAACATCTTTATGAGAAATGTGGATTTACTTATGAGGGACGAAAGCGTAAAGCAAAATACAAAGATGGAAAATTTGTTGATATGCTGATGTATTCAATTTTACGAGAAGAATTTCTAAACAAAGAAATGTAAATTAAAAAAATGTATCAAATATGAGGAGATTAACATTATGGACAATAAAATTTTAGTGACACGTTCGTCTATGCCAAGTGTAGAAGAATATATAGATGAAATTCGCTCCATATGGGAAAGTCATTGGTTGACTAATATGGGTCCAGAACATAAAAGTCTGCAGGCTGAACTTAAGCAATATATGGGGGTTCAGAATGTAGAACTTTTAACCAATGGTCATATGGCATTAGAGCTTTCTTTGCAGGCAATGAATTTGCAAGGAGAAGTTATTACGACACCATTTACATTTGCTTCTACAACACATGCAATTGTACGAAACGGATTGGAACCTGTATTTTGTGATATTGATCCGGTTACATATACAATTGACGTAACAAAATTAGAACGACTGATTACTGATCGTACATGTGCTATTGTTCCGGTACATGTATACGGTAATGTATGCAATATTGAAGAAATTGAACGATTAGCGACATAAATATGATTTAAAGGTACTGTATGATGCAGCACATACTTTTGGTGAAACGTATAAAGGCCAGGGAATTGGAAGGTTTGGCGATGTATCTTGCTTCAGTTTTCATGCAACAAAAGTATTTAATACTATTGAAGGTGGTGCAGTTTGTTACAAGGATTTGGAACTTGGACGTAAGTTGTACGAGTTGAAAAATTTTGGTATTCATGGACCGGAAGAGGTTGATGCTGTTGGCGCTAATGCTAAGATGAATGAATTTTGTGCGGCGATGGGAATGTGTAATTTACGGCATATAGATGAAGAAATTGAAAAGCGTAAGAAGGTAGTAGAACGTTATCGGGACCGACTGGAAAATACAGAAGGATTACAGTTAAATGTAGTCCAATCGGAAGTAGAGTCGAATTATGCTTATTTTCCAGTAGTTTTTAATGAAAAAATATTTGGTTCCAGTAGAAATGAAGTATTTGATGCTCTTGACAATAATGGAATAGGTGCAAGGAAGTATTTCTATCCATTAACAAATACGTTTGGATGCTTTCATAAGAAATATAATGTAGACGAAACTCCTGTAGCACGTTATGTAGCAAAGCGGGTATTGACATTACCATTATATGCGGATTTAGCCATTGAAGATGTAGATAGAATTTGTGATATCATTCTTTCATGCAGACAATAAATGAGATTAATTATGTACATGCTCAAAATAAATCTTGTTGAATAACAAGACAACAAGATTTGTTTGCTAATATGGGAATATTTCCATAAATGATACATTACATAATTAAAATAAAAAAGTATGATGGGGGTGAAGATAGATATATTAATTTAAAAAATAATTAACATATATAAATATGGGAAAGGAGAATGTATGAAGAGAATCGTACAAAGGATATTGAGTATTGCATTAACAATGATTGTAATGCTAACAAGTGTTCCTGTAGATATTTTTGCAGCACAAGAGATTCAGTCTGATGTACAGGAAAATGCAGACGAAACTATAACACAGGAAATACAACTCTCGATTACAAAACAACCAGGGAATTATGTAGGAGCGGAAGGAAGCACTGCAAGTTTCAAGATCGAGGCAAAAGGAGCAGGGTTAAAGTACCAGTGGCAGTGGTATGACAATGGGAAATGGCTGAATTCCGAGCAGACAGATGCGAAAACGGCAAGCCTGAGTGTAGTACTTGAGGCACGCAGATCAGGAAGGAAATACAGATGTATCGTAAGTGACAGCAGCGGAGCGAGTGTGACGAGTAAAGAAGTCACAATGACAATAGGAGAGATACTTGCGATCACGAAACAGCCAGAGAACTATGTAGGAGCGGAAGGAAGCACTGCAAGTTTCAAGATCGAGGCAAAAGGAGCAGGGTTAAAGTACCAGTGGCAGTGGTATGACAATGGGAAATGGCTGAATTCCGAGCAGACAGATGCGAAAACGG
>ENA-OQCO01001166-OQCO01001166.1-human-gut-metagenome-genome-assembly--contig:-NODE-1166-length-10855-cov-1.185123_pt1 | contig 10855 bp, 9 predicted proteins | sample MGYA00242500_ERZ504582 | MGnify/ENA primary metagenome ERZ504582 (study PRJEB26092, sample SAMD00036346) | human gut metagenome | host: Homo sapiens | study: EMG produced TPA metagenomics assembly of...
CTGTGGAGTCCTCATGCAACGCCAGTGATACAGGATTTTTGGAATATGACAGATTTCTTCATCCTTTACTGCTTCCACACAGCGTAACACAAAATCATAATCCTGTGCACCGTCAAACGCACTTCGCAGCCCGCCAACTTTTTCAATTACTTTTCGTGATACCACAAACAGATGGCAGATATAATTGACCGTACACAGCAAATCCGGATTATAGTCCGGTTTAAAATGCGGCTGGAAGAATTTATGTCCATCCATAGACATCTTATCTTCATCTGTGTAGATCACCAGTGTCTGCGGTTTCTCATTTATTGCTTTCACACATTCAAATAATGCATTCGGCGTCAGCTCATCATCATGGTCTGCAAAGGCAATGAAATCACCTGTTGCAATTTCAATGGCACTGTTGGTATTCTCTGAAATCTGAAGTGGCTCCTCATGAGAAACGTATTTAATTCTGTTATCCTTCGCTGTCAGTTCTTTTAACAATTCCGTCAGCGGTGACTGTGCGCCGCTTCCGTCAGAGAAACAAAGTTCCCAGTTTGAATAAGTCTGTTCCTGAAATGATTCTGTCAGTCTTCTGAGATATTTCTCCGGTGTCTTATACAGCGGTACTACAAAAGAAAGCTTGGGTCTGTATCCAAAGGATGTTTTCTTCTGTTTCTCCAGTTCGTTCCTGTCCGGCAGATGATGTCTGATCCATTTCTGATAGGATGGCGGTCCCTGACGTACATTTTTAACCTTTGTCACTACCTTCTCAGCAAGAGCCGCCGCACCCTGAGATTTCCAGTAGCGGATTCCTTTTTCTACATATTTGTCTACTTTCTTTGCCAGAATATCAGCTTTTCTCAGAGGAACCACATGTACAGTTTTCTTCTCGCCTGCATAAAACACTACATACAGGCATTTTCCCGAAACGTTGGTGATCTCAGAGAAGAATCCTGTCTTTCCCGGATCCTGTGCTTCTTCAAACAGCTGGTTGACATCCACCCTGTCTGTTCTCTGGATTTCAGCGGCAACCGGCTTTTTATCCGCATCAAAGATACGGACAGTCACAGGCTTCGGTGCAATGGCCCACCCTCTGATCCGCACAGTTCCCTGTTCTGCACTCTCTTCTTCAAAATATACCTGCGGTTTATCTCTTTTTTTATCCAGTTCACCGGCAGTGATGGAAAACCAGACATGTTTTTTATCCGGAAACTTCTCATAGATCACAAGCTTATGATACCCCTCCAGATTTTCCGGTATCTGAACAGTTGCCGTAATCTGTATTCCCTGCATTTTCTCCGGATCTTTAAAACGTTCCAGTGCACTTACATTTTCATTTTCTTTCACAGACACCTTCAGTTTGTGCTGATCCAGATATGCCTCCATCACCGCATCTTTCGGCCAGTGTCCCTGCACAATATACTGTGTCCTGTCTGATAAATGAAATCTTTCTCTTACTACTTCAAATATTTCCTTAGGCATGTTAATCTCCGTTCTTCTCCTGTTTTCTCAGAGAACAGTCTGTGTTGTTTAATGTCAGATTGGGATTATAATAAGGATCTCCTTTCAGGAGCTCTCTTTCCCATTTTCTCCGGAAACAGTTTACTTCTCTGGAAAAACGCAGCTGTTTCTCCGGTGTATCTTCCATTCCTCTGGATTTGGATTCATAATGATACAGTTCTGCATACGGTGTGAATACAATTTTCACTCCATATTTTCTCACTTTCATACAGAGGTCAATATCATTAAATGCAACCTTCAGTTCCTCGTCAAATCCTCCGACTGCTTTAAAAACAGAAGTCTTTACCATCATGCAGGCGGCAGTGACTGCACTTATCTCCTGCACACAGCGCAGACGTCCCATATATCCTTCCGCATCCCGGGGAAGTTTACATAATACATGGGCAGCAACTCCACCAAGACCAACTACCACTCCTGCATGCTGAATGGTATCATCCGGATAATACAGTTTCGCACCGACCATTCCCACGTCTTTTTGCTGACAAAGCTGAAGCATTTCTTCAAGCCAGTTCTCTGTAATGATCTCCACATCATTGTTAAGAAACAGCAGATACTCTCCCCGTGCCTCTCTTACTGCAAAATTATTGATCGCAGAATAATTGAATTCTTTTTCCATGTAAGGATCTTACATTTGGGTATCTGTTTTTCAGTGTCTCATAGTATACAAAGGTTTCTTTTTCCACACTGTTGTTCTCAACAATAATGATCTCGTAATTCTTCCATGTTGTCTTCTCTTCTATGGATGAAATACACAGTTCCAGATCATTAATGTGATCTTTACTTGGAATGATCACAGAAATCATCGGTTCGCCGGAAATAGTCAGATGGCTTCTGTACCATCCCTTCTTGTCTGCAAGTTCCGCTGTTGCAGGAACCTCCGCCCTGCGGTAATGCTCCTCCAGTGCCTTTCTGCCTGCTTCCCAGTTTTTCTTCTCCTGTTCTTCTGTGATCAGGTTCTCTGCTTTCATGGAATGACAGAGAATTTTTGGAATATGCACAATATTCTCTGCCTGCTCACTGCATCTTAAGAGCATATCATAATCCTGTGCACCATCATATTCCGGATCAAACTTTCCGGCCTGTTCCAGAATTTCCTTCCGGATTGCCCAGAACTGTCCGATATAATTATTTTCCCTTAATCTGAACAGATTGAAATCCGGCTTGAATTCCGGCTCAGAATAATGTTTTCCGTCTGCGCTGATCTCATCTTCATCTGTATAGATCATATCCGCTTTTTTCTCTGTGATCGCTTTGACCATCTGAAAAAGTGCATCAGGTTCAGGTATAATCTCCTGACCGGCAAACAGAACATACTCTCCCATTGCAAGTTTCAGAGATGCATTAAGATTTCCCGAAATGCCGTTGTTTTCCGTAACCTTCTTGTAGGAAAGGCGGATCTCTTTTTTATATTTTTTCCGCAGAAACTCTCCTGTTTCCTCTCCCTCACATGCATCTGCAAGACACAGCTGCCAGTTACCATAGGTCTGTTCTGTATAAGCATCGATCACACTTTTTAACCTTTGTTCATCTGTATCCGTCACCACCATCACAATACTGATCAGCGGTGAATAAGAGAAAACAGCATTTCTCTGTCTTTTTAATTCCTTTCGGAATGCGACATGATCTTTCAGCCAGTCTTCATAATCCTGATCTCCGTCCTTAAGCTGGGAATTTCTCACATAACGGATAAATCTTCCAATACCGTTTTTCTTTATATATTCCTGATTCTTCTGCCTGTTCTTCAGAGACAGCAGTTTCATCTGCTGATACAGTCCGGTATTTTCCCGTTTTATTTTTTTTACATTTACAGTATAAATTTTCTGTACATCTTTTCCCCTGAAACAGATGCAGATATTCTGATCGTTTGTATTCTCCAGATTGACAGTAATACTGAATCCCAGACTTCTTTTCTCTTCTTCGGAAATCCCCTTTGCCTCTTCCACGTCCGGACGTCTTTGTCTGGTGATCGTACATTCCAGAACCTTCCCATCTGTACCCTGTACAAATATCTCATCCGGCTCCAGCTGGTTTACAACCCAGCCTCTGACTGTCAGGATACTCTCCTGTGTGATCTGTTCCTCATCAATATGATATTCAATAAGACTTTCCTCACAAAAGTCCTTCACTTCTGCAGCTGTGGCTTCCCAGATGATTTCTTTTTCATCTCCTGCTCTCAGCGCAAGCTGCAGTTTCTCATGTTCTTCTGCAAGTTTTATAATTTCCGGTATCTTTACTGTGAATCCGACATTTCCCACTTCTTTTATATCTTTTGTTTCTTTTAAATCTTTGGCAACATCCGCTCTTTCACAACGTGAAGGTTCAGGAACGGAAAGTTCCTTTCCCGAGCCATAAAGAATGAAATCACATTCTGACTGATCTCTGGTTATCGCCCATCCGGTAATGGCCAGAGTATGATCTTCTTTGTCACTGTATATTTTTTTTATCTACACTCCAAAGTATATTTCCCATAACTAAACCCTTTTGATGGCACGATACACTTTCCATGCCTTACTGCCTTCCACCTGATCGACCAGAGCTTTCTTTTGCGCAAGCTCCTGACTCATCTGCTCCATTGCCCTTTTCTGCTCTGTGTATACTTTCCAGAATTTCTTTTCTGTGGTTTTCCGGTCCAGGATCTCCATCTCAATCTTTATGGACTTTCTGTTCTCAGGAACAGAATCTACTATGATCTGCGGATCGTCACCGCCGAAATAGAATTCTCCGGAGGACACTTCACAGCCATCTGTGTGAAACTTTACCTGACTTTCATCTTCCCATGTCAGCTTTACAATTTTAAGTCCCTTGGACATTTCGCCCGGATCAAGGCGAAGCATTGTGGTATTCTCCGGAAGTTCAAACTCCGTCTGAATTTTCCCGTTTCTGAACAGATATCTCACAGAATCAGCCTCATTAAAGCTCTTTCCGTTATCCCAGAAAATCTGAAGCATTTCCAGAGATTCCTGTTTCTTTTCTCTGTAATAATCTTCTACTTCCACCCGGCCCGGAGAGATCTGGGCATACATATTTCTCATTGCTGTATGCTCACCCAGAATATACTGCTGGAAATTATGTTCCATCTCCACATAAACTTCTATATCTTCAGGCAGGATTCCTGCTTTCTCATAGAAATCCCGTTCTTTAAGTATTCCCCGTTTGTCATTCAGTTCCAGATAATAAAAGATCATCCTGTAAACCAGGAACTGTGAAGGTACAGGAAATGCAAAGGTCCACTCATAGTCGATCACAGATACTTTATTCTCAAAGAGGATAATATTTGCAGGAACAAAATCAATATTGGATATTTCTGTACATTTCAGATCAGAACGCAGGTTTACATTTCCAAATACCCTTACAAATTCCGGTGTTTTCTCAAAGGGTTTCTTCTCATGAATATTCTTTACTTTCTGTATATAAGAGAAGAATAATTTCTCCAGTTCCTCTGTTCTGCCTTCTTCCAGAAGATGATCCAGCTTATCTTCCAGGGTGATACCTGTCAGATATTCCAGCTGCGCACAGTCACCTTTGATCCGGCAGCGGTTTACTTCAATTTCCTCTTCTTTATACATTCCGGTCAGTTCTTCGCAGATAGTTCCCAGATTCCGTACATGAGCTGCCGCTTTCTTCTGCGACGGTACTTTCTTCACAGTCAGCTTCCCATCTGCTGCTTCACTGATTTCCGTATAAATGGAGAGCTTCTGATCTCTCTCATTGGAAAACTTCACATAAACCGGTGCTGTCTGTGGCTGTTCTTTTCCGATCACAAGAAGAAAGGAATTGGCAAACTGCGGGTAAAGATCATTGCTCAAAAGTGTATTATACACCTGAGATTCCTGAAACAGGTCCAGACGGAGTCTGTCAAAATTGTAGTCCCTCATATGCAGCTCTCCGCTTGCAGGGAGATGTCTGTCTGAATGAATAGTCATTGGAAATTTGTAATCCGGATATGGATAATACCAGTCGGCTTTTAAGTTTCCTGCTTCCTCCAAAATTCCATTAAATTCTTTTCTTGAAAAAGTTTTAACCCCTTTTGTTTTGGGGTATCCCTGGATTCCTTCGAATAAAGTTCCAAAATGGTCCTCTGTACATCCGGCCCAGTATTTCAGTCCCAGTCTGTTCTCAATGGCCAGAATGATCTTTCCATCCGGCTTCAGATGCTTTGATATGATCCTGAGAAAGTCCACATAGGGATTCTCACTCCGGATATAGGATTCTCCATACTCAAATACACCGATCAAAGTGATATAGTCGTATTTCTCAGTAAGGTTTTTCTCGATCTCCTGAAAATTTCCCACAAGGATCTTAAGATTATCCTGATCCTGATGTCTGTATGCATTGATCTTACTTCTTTTCATAGAAAGCTCGATGCAGGTAACTTCCTTCACCCTTTCACAGAGAGCTCCTGTCACAGCACCACATCCGGAACCAATCTCCAGAACCTTCTCTTCCCCTGTAAAGGGAAGCCAGCTCAGAATATTCTCCCTGATATGAGAAAAATGATAAAGAATTGGCCAGCTCTTTCTCTCACTGATCACTCTGTTAAATTCTTCCGGTGCAAAATCTCTGGAAATTGCAAGCATTTCATCCTCTATCGCACCATCACTGTATAGATCTTTTCCCGGATAGCACGTGGTATCCAGAATTACTTTCCCGATTTTTTCTTCCATATATAGTCCTCGCGCTGATTATTTTTTCGCACTGATATTTGTCATCATAACTTTCTCAGACCTGTTCTTCGCACCGTACTTCCACCTTTGAATCCATATCATAGAATCCAACTGTATTTTTACTGGAAATAACTGTTATGTTACATGCGTCATAAAGTCTGTGGAATACCGTAAAATCTCCGTTTTTATACCCTGTACATCCAAATGACAGGAGATACTCACCGCCCTGAAGGTTCATGTTCTGTGTAAATGTTACAGTACATATATCCCCTTTTCCGGAGTGTTCTATCTTTGCATTTTCATACATGGTATTGGTACCTGTGATTTCCGTACCCTGAATATTTTTAAATGTGTATGCCATGATCGGCTCCTGAATCTCTTCATTAAACCGGACTTTCATACGAATTTTGAAGCAGCTTCCCTTTTCAACAGTATTGGAACATCTTCCTTTATCATCAATGACTCTGAAATCTGTGATCTCAGCAATACGACTTCCATATTCCAGCATATTGGGATTTACCTGAAAATCTCCCAGTCCTTCACTGTCCTCTGCCACAATCTGCTCTGTACTGTCAGATTCATTCTGTTTTACAGGATTCTGTCCTACCAGAAGCTGTTTGTACAGGTCAACCATCTGCTTGGTGAACCTTCATCCATCTTTACCCCTTTGTTCAAAAGAATAACTCTGTCACAATACTTGGAAACGCTTCCAAGATCATGACTTACAAACAGGATCGTCTTTCCCTGTTTCTTAAATTCCTCAAACTTGTGATAACATTTTGCCTGAAAGAACACGTCGCCCACAGACAACGCCTCATCTACCACCAGGATCTCCGGATCAATATTGATCGCAACAGCAAAAGCCAGACGCACGAACATACCGCTGGAATAAGTCTTTACAGGCTGGTGGATAAAGTCTCCAATGTCCGCAAATTCCAGAATATCATTCAGTCTGGCATCAATCTCTTCTTTTGAAAAACCGATCATGGTTCCATTCAGGTATACATTCTCAAGACCTGAATATTCCATGTTAAATCCGGCTCCCAATTCCAGCAGTGCGGAAATTCGTCCGTCTACCTTTACTTCCCCTGCTGTGGGAGTCAGTACACCTGTAATGATCTTTAAGATCGTGGATTTACCGGAACCGTTGGTTCCGATAATTCCCACACATTCTCCTTCATAAATATCAAAATTTACATCATGAAGTGCATAATGCTCTTTATAAAGTTTCTTTCTGGTAAGCCCCAGCGCTTCTTTCAGTCTGTCCGAAGGCTTATCATATAATTTATACATTTTGGTGAGATCTTTCACCTGAATTACTTTCTTGTTCTCCACGTGATTTCCTTTCTGTTATGTTCCTGTGTTTTTCATCTTCCTCTGACTTATTTCACGCTTACCAGTACAGCGAAAATTAAGTTTCTGCTATATTAATATTCGCTGTACTAGTGTGCCGACAAGTTGATTTCTAGAACAATCTTGCGTCTAAATTTCTTATTTCCGCGTTGTCGTCGGTCGCCGTAGCCACCGCTACGCCTCCTTCCTCCGCCTTGAAATAAAAAATTTATCCTGCAAGATTGTTTCAAGAATCAACTTGTCGGCACACTATAAAAGAGGAGACACAAAACTATGAAATATATGTTTGCATCAGATGTCCATGGTTCTGCATACTACTGCAGAAAAATGCTGGATGTCTATAAAGAAGAAAAGGCAGAACGCCTGGTACTGCTGGGCGATCTGCTCTATCATGGCCCGAGAAATGATCTTCCCAGAGAATATGCTCCCAAACAGGTCATTTCCATGCTTAATGACATGAAGAAAGAAATTTATGCTGTACGTGGGAATTGTGAAGCTGAGGTCGATCAGATGGTCCTGCAGTTTCCGGTTATGGCAGACTACTGTATCCTGAACCTGAATGGAAGAACCTTTTATGCCACACATGGCATATTTACAATGAAAATAATCTGCCTCCGATCCAGGAAGGAGATATTCTGATCCATGGACATACCCATGTACTGAAAGCAGAGCAGAAAGAAGGCTATGTACTTCTCAACCCGGGTTCTGTTTCCATTCCAAAAGAAGGAAACCCGCCTACATATGCGATCTTTGAGGACGGTGTGTTTACAATTAAGGATTTTGAGGGAAATATTGTTAAGAGCATAGAATTATAGGGAAGTCCCATCTACATATAGAAAGGATAAAGAATGGAAAAATTTGAACTGATCGCTCCATGTCATTTCGGTATGGAAGCTGTGCTGAAACGTGAGATCCTTGATCTGGGCTATGAGATTACCAAAGTAGAGGATGGAAAAGTAACATTTGAGGCAGATGCACAGGGAATCGCAGATGCCAATATCTTTCTGCGTTCCACAGAAAGAATCCTGCTGAAAGTAGCAGAAGTAAAGGCAGAAACCTTTGACGAGCTTTTTGAAAAGACAAAAGCCCTGCCATGGGAAAATTATATTCCCAAGGATGGGAAATTCTGGGTTGCCAAGGCCAATTCTGTGAAGAGTAAGCTCTTTAGCCCGTCTGATATCCAGTCCATTATGAAAAAAGCCATTGTAGAGCGTCTGAAGGGCGTATACGGGGTGTCCTGGTTTGAAGAGGATGGGGCAAGCTTTCCTATCCGCGTGGCATTTATGAAAGATGTGGCCACGATCGGTATTGATACATCAGGGGTATCTCTGCATAAAAGAGGATATCGTAAAATGACAGTGAAAGCTCCGATCACAGAAACACTGGCATCTGCTCTGATCATGCTTACACCATGGAATAAAGACAGGATTCTGGTAGATCCTTTCTGCGGAAGCGGTACCTTTCCTATTGAAGCAGCAATGATGGCAGCAGATATTGCACCCGGCATGAATCGTTCCTTCCTTGCTGAGGAATGGAAGCATCTGGTTCCGAGAAAATGCTGGTATGATGCAAATGAAGAGGCACAGGACAGGATAAATCTTAATATTGAAACAGATATCCAGGGCTTTGACATTGATCCTGAGGCGTTGAAGGCTGCCAGAGCTAATGCAAAAATGGCAGGTGTGGACAAGCTGATCCATTTCCAGCAGAGAGCGGTAAAAGATCTCCGCCATCCCAAACCATATGGATTCATCATCACAAACCCTCCTTATGGGGAACGACTGGAAGAAAAAGAGAATTTAACTCAGCTTTATCGTGAAATCGGGGAAAGCTATGAAAGGCTTGACAAGTGGTCCATGTATCTGATCACATCTTATGAGAAAGCGGAGAACGATATCGGGCGAAAAGCAGATAAAAACCGTAAGATCTATAATGGTATGCTTAAGACCTATTACTATCAGTTCCTTGGACCGCGCCCACCGAAGAAAAACCGTAGCTGAGTGCTTCTGTAATTGCGAAAAATCAAAATAAAAAGAGGATACAAAGGATTATGAAAAAAATAATTTTTGCTACCGGAAATCAGGATAAAATGAGAGAAATCCGCGAGATCCTTGCAGATATGGATGTAGAGGTTGTTTCTATGAAAGAAGCGGGAATCCATGCAGATATTGTAGAGGATGGTTCTACTTTTGAGGAAAATGCTGTGATCAAGGCGAAGACAATCTGTGAACTGACAGGGGAGATCACTCTGGCAGATGATTCCGGTCTGGAGATTGACTATCTGAATAAAGAGCCGGGCATTTATTCTGCCCGTTATATGGGAGAAGATACCTCATATCATATCAAAAATGCAAGTCTGATAGAGAGACTGAACGGAGTTCCGGACGAGAAGCGTACTGCAAGGTTCGTATGCGCCGTTGCAGCGGCTTTTCCGGATGGAAGTGTAAAAACAGTGCGTGGAACAATGGAAGGCCGTATAGGCTATGAGGAGAAGGGAGAGAACGGCTTCGGCTATGATCCGATCTTCTACCTGCCGGAATATGGATGTACTTCTGCAGAGCTTTCCGGCAAAGAGAAAAATAAGATCAGCCACAGAGGAAAAGCATTACGTGCCATAAAGGATGAACTGAAATGAAGGTACTGATCGTCAGCGATACTCATGGACAGGATGAGAATCTGGAAGAGACAGTGCTCAGAGAAGCTCCCTTTGATTATCTGATCCACTGCGGGGATGTGGAAGGCAGAGAGATTTTCATTGAGGCACTGGCAGAGTGCCCATGTACGATTGTCGCAGGAAATAATGACTTTTTTACAGACCTTCCCTATGAGGAAGAGGTTACTCTGGAGGGACATAAGATACTGGTTACACATGGACATCATTATTTTGTGTCCCGGGATTATGATAAACTTGTTGAGAATGCGCAGGCTAAGGGATGTAAGATTGCAATGTATGGTCATACTCACATGCCTGTGATCGAGAATGAGGATGGGATTCTGGTAATTAATCCCGGCAGTCTTACCTACCCGCGTCAGAGAGGCCGCAGGCCAAGCTATGCAGTTATGCAGATAGAAGAGGGAAAAGATCCTCAGGTCGAGATCAGATACCTCTGAAAAATTATTTAACTGAATCAGGTAAGTTACTTGCGGAGGCTGCGAATATCCGCCTGACTCATCTGACTGTATATTTTTGAGGTATTGTTGATCGGATAACAGCAATACCTCTTTTACAGATACGTGACAGTAAAAGAATAGAAGAAAAAATTAAAAAAGTTAAGATTTTTTTATTGTGCGAAAAAAATATTTTTTTACAAAAAATCTCAAAAACCAGTAAA
>ENA-OQCO01001167-OQCO01001167.1-human-gut-metagenome-genome-assembly--contig:-NODE-1167-length-10838-cov-1.620764_pt1 | contig 10838 bp, 9 predicted proteins | sample MGYA00242500_ERZ504582 | MGnify/ENA primary metagenome ERZ504582 (study PRJEB26092, sample SAMD00036346) | human gut metagenome | host: Homo sapiens | study: EMG produced TPA metagenomics assembly of...
CGAACTGATGGTCCGTCTGCAGCCGTTCAACTATGAGCGTTTCGTTCAGGCTAACAGCCTGGAGTTCACCTTCGGCGGCGGCGAGGCCAACGTTGCAGTCTCTCTGGCAAACTACGGCCTGGATGCTGCTTTCGTCACCAAGCTGCCCGCACATGCCATCGGCCAGGCCGCTGTCAACAGCCTGCGCCGCTACGGCGTCGATACCAGCATGATCACCCGCGGCGGTGACCGTGTCGGCATCTACTACAACGAGAAGGGCGCTTCCCAGCGTGGTTCCGTCTGCATCTACGACCGTGCCAACAGCGCCATCCAGCTGGCTCAGCCCTCTGATTTCGACTGGGACAAGATCTTCGAGGGCGTGGACTGGTTCCACTTCACCGGCATCACCCCGGCTCTGGGCGAGAACGTCGTTGAGATCTGCCGCGAGGCCTGCAAGGCTGCAAAGGCACACGGCGTGAAGATCAGCTGCGACCTGAACTACCGCGGCAAGCTGTGGACCCGTGAGCAGGCCCGTGCTGCCATGACCGACCTGTGCCAGTATGTTGACGTCTGCATCTCCAACGAGGAGGATGCCAAGGACGTCTTCGGCATCGAGGCTGAGGCTACCGACATCTACGGCGGCAAGCTGAACGCTGAGGGCTACAAGAGCGTTGCCAAGCAGCTGGCTGACAAGTTCCACTTCGAGAAGGTCGCTATCACCCTGCGTGAGAGCCACAGCGCTTTCGACAACGGCTGGAGCGCTATGCTGTACGATGTTGCTTCCAACGAGTACTGCTTCTCCAAGAAGTATGACCTGCACATCATCGACCGCGTTGGCGGCGGCGACTCCTTCGGCGGCGGCCTGATCTACGCTCTGCTGACCGGCAAGAGCACCCAGGAGGCTGTTGAGTTCGCAGTTGCTGCTTCTGCTCTGAAGCACTCCATCGAGGGCGACTACAACATGATGACCGTCTCCGAGGTCGAGAAGCTGGCTGGCGGCGACGGTTCCGGCCGTATCCAGCGCTGATCGCAGGAGGGAGTCCGATATGGATATCCGCTATTCCTGCAACCAGAAGGATTTCAAGCGCTATACCACCGAGGAGATGCGCGACGAGATGCTCATCACCGGCCTGTACAAGGCCGATGAGGTCGTAGCCGTGTACAGCCATGTGGACCGCATGGTCACGCTGGGCTGTATGCCGGTGCACGAGACCGTGTCCATCGACAAGGGCATTGATGTCTGGGCCAACTTTGGCACCCACTATTTCCTCGAACGCCGCGAGATCGGCATGTTCAACATCGGCAAGGATTCCACCGGCATCGTGGTGGCCGACGGTGTCGAGTACAAGCTGGGCTATAAGGACTGCCTGTACATCACCAAGGGCACCAAGGAAGTGACGTTTGCTTCCGCCGACCCGGAGCATCCGGCCAAGTTCTACATGGTCTCCGCTCCGGCGCACTGCTCGTACGAGACCCGCCTCATCAAGATGGCCGATGCGAACCATCGTCCTCTGGGCAGCGTCGAGACCTGCAACAAGCGCACCATCAACCAGTTCATCCACCGGATGTGCTGAAGACCTGCCAGCTGAGCATGGGCATGACCGCGCTGGAGCCGGGTTCCAACTGGAACACGATGCCCAGCCACACCCATGAGCGGCGGATGGAGATCTACACCTACTTTGAACTGCCTGAGGGGCAGGTGGTGTTCCACATGTGCGGCGAGCCGACGCAGACCCGTCACATCGTGATGCACAACGAGGATGCTGTCATCAGCCCCTCCTGGAGCATCCACAGCGGTGTCGGCACCTCGAATTATACGTTCATCTGGGCGATGGGCGGCGAGAACATGGAGTTTGACGACATGGACAACATCGCCACCACCGACCTGCGCTAAAAAACACCAGCAAGCCCCGTACCGCTCAACCGGCACGGGGGCTTTTTGCAAAAAACGGAGGTAATATATCAATGAATCTGTCTGCATTTGATCTGAAGGGCAAGGTCGCCCTCATCACCGGCGGCGCACACGGCATCGGCTTCTCCATTGCCGTTGGCATGGCACAGTGCGGCGCTACCGTCTGCTTCAACTGCTCCAACGAGGGCAGCCTGGAAAAGGGACTGGCCGCCTACAAGGCTGCCGGCATCGACGCACATGGCTATGTGGCCGATGTTACCGATGAGGCTGCCGTGAACGCCATGATTGCCCAGATCAAGGCTGATGTCGGCCCCGTGGACATTCTGGTGAACAACGCCGGTCTGATGAAGCGTGTGCCCATGATCGAGATGAGCCACACCGATTTCCTGCGCGTCATCGACGTGCACGTCGGCGGTGCGTTCAACTGCTCCAAAGCTGTCCTGCCCGACATGATCGCCAAGCGCGAGGGCAAGATCATCAACATCTGCTCCATGATGAGCGAGCTGGGCCGCGAGACCGTTTCCGCCTACGCTGCCGCCAAGGGTGCCCTGAAGATGCTGACCAAGAACATCGCCTCTGAGTACGGCGAGTACAACATCCAGTGCAACGGCATGGGCCCTGGCTACATTGCCACCGCCCAGACCGCTCCCCTGCGCGAGATCCAGCCGGACGGCAGCCGTCATCCCTTCGACACCTTCATCTGCGCCAAGACCCCCGCAGGCCGCTGGGGTGACCCCGAAGACATGGTCGGCCCCTGCGTCTTCCTGGCTTCCCACGCTTCTGACTTCGTGAACGGCCAGATCCTCTACGCCGACGGCGGCATCCTCGCCTACATCGGCAAGCAGCCTAAGTAAGTTCCGCGAACACTGCAAAGCCCCCCTGCGTGGCCAGATCATTTGGTCACGCAGGGGGCTTGTTTTATGATTGCCTGTATTTTGTCTGGCCATGCCGGGCGATCATCCCAGCTTATAGATCAGCCGACGCCAGAACTCGTTGATGCTTCGGTTGGTGGGGTCCTGCAGCCATTCAATGCCGAGGGCCTGCAGTTCCTTGCTGTGGTCCGCAGCAGGAGTGTAGGAGATATCCAGCCCGCGCAGGTTGGGCGAACCGGCGGCGATGCGCTTGCACAGGTCGGCGGTGAGGTCCAGATGGTTCATCAGGTCCAGATACTTCAGGTCCGGCATCCGGGTCAACGGCTCGTAATCCAGACCCTTGCAGGTCTTCTCGTCGCCCACGCCAAGGCCCATGTCCAGGAACTCAATGTGCGTTCGGGTCAAGGGGTCCAGGCTGGGGTACGTGGTGCCGGTTCCGATGCTCAGATACCGCAGTTTGGGCAGTGTCGTCAGCGGCTCCAGCGAAGCCAGTTCATTCGACGAACTCAGGCCAAGCACCTCCAACTCCTGCAAGCCCTCCAAGGGGCTTAGATCAAGCGCTCCACAGTTGGAAAGGGTCAGGCTTTCCAGCTTCGTCAGCGCCGCCAGAGGGGCCAGCGTTACGGGTTTGGCACCATAGAGCGAGAGCACTTTCAGCCCGGTGCAGGCTTCCAGTCCGGACAGGTCTGTCAGACTGTCGTAAGGCACTTTTGCCGTATAATAGAACACTTGCAGGCTGTCAAAATGCCGCAGATCGTTCAGGCTGGTCAGGTTCTCAAGATTCCCGCCCTCAGCCAGATATGACGCATTTTTTGCGCTGTCAGCCGTATTGAAAACGGCACCCTCGGTCGGCTCTGTCCATGCGGCATCCACGCCGTTTGCGCTGATCCGCAGCACCTGAATCTCCCACACGTCGCTGTGCAGGATGTCCCCTTCCGGCTGATTGAGCACGAAGCGGATGTGGGCTTCCATGGCGGGGTCTTCCCACTGGATGACATAATCTTCGCCGTGCTCGACCGTTTGGGATGGGATCTCGACCTGCCGCTCACTCACGACCCATTTCGTCAGGTCGCTGCGGCTGTGCGGAAGATTCTGGTTCGGCCTGCCCGTACAGGCACACAGCAGCAATGCCGCCGCAAACACCCACACGAAAAGTTTTGTCCGCCTCATGGAAACACCTCCTATTCCATCTTTCGCCATTATAATATCATTTTGATATCAACAATGTCAATAGTTTTTTCAAATTTTTGTCAGTGTCTCTTGTCGTGATGCCCAGTTTGTTTCGAGAAACCCTGAGATTTCACATTTTTGTAAAGGATTTTTCCTTGCATTTTTCGTCATTTTCGGTATAATAGTTACTCGTGAGCAACTTTCACACGAAGTTGTCCCATGAAGGAACTTTTCACATTGAACAAGGAGAATCTATCACTATGAAACTGAAAAATGCTGCTGTCGTCGCTGCTGCTCTGGCACTGGCCGTCGGCATGACGCCTGCGGTTCTTCCTCTTCCTCTACCGCTGCTTCTTCCACCGCCTCTTCCGTGACTTCCTCTGTTGCTGCTTCTTCCGAGGCTGCAAGCTCTGAGGCCGCAAGCTCTGAGGCTGCTGTCGAGCCCGCTGAGTACACCGTGTACAACACCACCGGTTCCACTGTTTCCGAGCTGTACCTGTATGTTGCCGGCTCTGAGGACAAGGGCGAGAACCTGGCCGGTGAGGGCCTGGCAGACGGCGAGAACGTCGTTCTGACCCTGCCGGAGGATGCTGACCAGTCCGCAAAGTACGTCCTGGAGTTCACCACCGAGGACGGCACCACCCAGAGCTTCGACACTCTGAGCTACGAGGTTGCTCCCATCTCCCTGCTGAGCGCTGACGCCGCAGCAGGTGCTACCCCCCATCAGCTTCACCGCTCCGGAGCAGTAAGATGTAAACAAAAAAGAAGCTCCACAGTGCAGTCGCACCGTGGAGCTTCTTTTTTGCTTTTTATCAGACCTTCTCGATGGTAATGGTCCACTCGCTGGTCAGAGCCTCATCCGGCTCCAGGACCTCGTGCTTTCCTTCTTCGTTGACGCTGTTGGCCCAGCCGTTCCAGGGCTCCATGCAGACGAAGCTCTCCGCGTCCTGCTGCCAGAGCACACCGTTGTTGAAGCTGTCGTCGGCGTCCACCGTGACCTTGTGGCCGTTGCCCTTGTCGGTGAAGCTCATCGGGAACTCCACGCCCGTCATCAGGCGGATGGTGTTGTCGGCGCCTTCCTTGCGGGTCAGGGTGATCTTCTCCGGAGCGGCGGGCTGCTCGCCCTTGGCGTTCTCAGAGCAGGTCTTGCACCGGATGTCAAAATCCACATTCTCCAGAGCGGAAGCCGTAAAATAGGGGTGATAGCCGAAGCTGAAGGGCATCGGGACGTCGCCCTCGTTGATGACGGTCATGCTGATGGAAGCGGTGGTGCCGTTCAGGTCGTAGTTCACCAGCAGGGTGAAATCAAACGGGTAGAGGAACTTGGTCAGCGGGGTGGACTCCAGGATCAGCGTCACACCGTCGGGGCCGACGCTCTCCACCTCCCAGGCGCACAGGTCGGCGAAGCCGTGGCACTCCATGGGGTAGGCCTTGCCGTCGAACAGATGGACGCCGCCGTCCGGGTTGCCGCAGCTGGGGAAGAGCACCGGCACACCGAACCGGGGGCGGTTGCACTCGCTGAAGTTGGGGCGGCGGGTCCAGATGTACTCGTCGCCGTCCAGCGTGAAGCCGGTGATCATGCCGCCGCGCTCCGGGGTGATGGTCAGGGCCGTCTTGGCAGCGGGGTCGGTGATGACGTACTGCTCGTAGCAGGCACCGCCTTCGGTAACATATTGAGTCGTGATCTGATTCATTTTAAGTCCTCCTGATTCGCATTCCCACCCTCTCAGGCGCTTCGCGCCAGCTCTCCCAAAGGGAGAGCCTTTGGCATATCGGCCAGGCCTGAGCGGAACGAGAATGCTTTGTTTGATTTGGAAGCAACCGGGCACTGCTCTCGATCGAGACAGCAAGGCCCGCTGCCTTGCGGCAAACCGGGCCTGTGCGTCTTGTTGTGAGGAAACCGGCCTGCCAACGGCTCCCACTCCGGGGGAGCTGGCAAAGCCGCAAGGCTTTGACTGAGAGGGTTACAGCACGACGCCGTCCTTAAAGATGGAGATCTCGCGGAAGCCGTGCTTCTCGGCCTTGGTCTGCTCGCCGCTTGCAACGCGGATGACCAGATCCAGCAGGCCCTGTGCGGTCTCGTCGATGGTCTTTTCGCCATCTGCGATGACACCGGTGTTGTAGTCGATCCAGCCCGACTTCTTCTCTGCCAGCGGAGTGTTGGTGGAGATCTTCAGGGTGGGAGCCGGAGCCGAGAACGGCGTGCCGCGGCCGGTGGAGAACAGGATCAGGTGGGCACCTGCGGCCGTCATGGCCGTGGCAGACACCAGATCGTTGCCGGGGCCGTAGAGCATGTTCAGGCCCTTGGTGACCACCGGGTCGCCGTAGCCGATCACGTCCATGATGGGGGCCGTGCCGCCCTTCTGGACGCAGCCGCAGCTCTTGTCTTCCAGCGTAGTGATGCCGCCCTGCTTGTTGCCCGGAGAGGGGTTGTCGTAGACGACCTCATTGTGGCTGATGAAGTACTCCTTGAAGCCGTTGATCATCTTCTCCGCCTTGACGAAGACGTCGTGGTTGATGCAGCGGTCCATCAGGAAGCCCTCGGCACCGAACATTTCCGGCACCTCGGTCAGGACGGTGGAACCGCCGCGCTGGCCCAGCATATCGGAGAAGCGGCCGATGGTGGGGTTGGCGGTGATGCCGGACAGGCCGTCCGAACCGCCGCACTTCATGCCCACGACCAGCTCGCTCACCGGGATGGGCTCGCGCTGGAACTGACCGGCGTAAGCCGCCAGCTCCTTCAGGATGCTGCGGGCGGCGGTGAACTCGTCGTCCACGTCCTGGCAGGTCAGGAACTTGACGCGGTCGTGGTCATACTCGCCCAGCTCTTCGACGAACTGGTCGTGCTGCAGGTTCTCGCAGCCCAGATGGAGCACGAGGACCGCAGCGGCATTCGGGTGGCGGGCCAGCGCAGCCAGCAGCTTGCGGGTCTGGGCATGGTCGTGCCCGGTCTGGCTGCAGCCAAACGGATGGGTGAAAGTGTACAGGCCCTCGATGCTGCCGGTGACGAGGTCCTGGTTATCGGCGACCATCTTCTTGGCGATGTCGTTGACACAGCCGACGGTGGGGATGATCCAGATCTCGTTGCGGATGGCAGCGCGGCCGTCCTTGCGGCGGAAGCCCATAAAGGTCTCCGGGGCCGTCTTGGGCAGCGGAGCCAGATCCGGCGCGGGGTTGTAGCTGTACTCCACCTCACCGGACAGGTTGGTGTGGACGTTGTGGGTGTGCATCCAGGTGCCCGGCTCGGCATCTGCGGTGGCATGGCCGATGGGGAAGCCGTACTTGATGACGTTCTCGCCGTTCCGGATGGGCTTCACGGCCATCTTGTGGCCCTGCGGGATATCTTCCAGCGCGGTGACGGACAGGCCGTCCACCTCCACCAGTGTGCCCTTGGCGATGGGGTGCAGCGCGACCACAACATTGTCGATGGGGCTGATATGAATTGCCTGCGGCATAATAACTCTCCTTATAGGCCTTCCCCTTGGGGGGAAGTTTTCCTTCAGCTTACAGGCAGCTCTTGTAAGCAGCCTCGGCACCCTGGGTGCGGATCAGCTCCAGATCTGCCAGAACAGCGGCCTCCAGACCCTCGATCTTGGTCAGGTCCTGATCCCACATCTGGGTGTTGGTCAGGACTGCATGCACCAGCTCAGCAGCGGTATCGTCCTTGTGTGCGAAGTAGAAGTCCAGCGCCCATGCGTCATCCTGGATCTTGTAGGTGTTGCCGGCCGGGCGCTTGCAGATCAGGCCGTCTGCGGTGCGCTCCTGGATGTCGTTGGAGTAGAAGGCGATGTAAGCGGCCAGGCTCATGGTCAGGCACTTGGGCAGCTGCTTCTGCTCCTCGATGTAGCTCAGGAAGGACGGCATGTTGCGGGCCTTCCACTTGGAGGTGGAGTTCAGGGAGATGCTCATCAGCTCGTGGTTGATGAACGGGTTGTTGAAGCGGTCCTGCACAGCGGATGCGAAGTCTTCCAGATCCTTCTTGTCCAGCGGCAGGGTGGGGATGACTTCCTCGTGCAGCATCTTGTTCATGAAGCCGCGGATAGTGTCGTTGTGCATGCAGTCACGCACGATGTCAAAGCCTGCCAGGTATGCGCCCAGGACGAAGCCGGTGTGGGCACCGTTCAGGATGCGGACCTTGCGCTTCTTGTACGGGGTGACATCGGGCACGACCATAACGTTGACGCCGGCCTTCTTGAACGGGAGCTTGTCCTCCAGACCTGCGGGGCCCTCGATGACCCAGACGCCGAAGACTTCGCCGACGTCCAGAACGGCATCGTGGTAGCCGTTGGCCTCTTCCAGAGCAGCCAGCTCCTTCGGGTCACGGATGCGGCCCGGAACAATGCGGTCCACCAGAGTGGAGCAGAAGGTGTTGGCCTCGTTCATCCAGTCGATGAACTCCGCTTCCAGATTCCAGTCCTTGGCGTAGTTGTTGCAGCACTTCTTCAGCTCTTTGCCGTTGTTGTCGATCAGCTCGCAGCTCAGGATGACCAGGCCCTTGTCGGCAGCGCCCTGGAACGCCTTGTAGCGCTCATACAGCACGCGGGTCAGCTTTGCGGGGAAGCTGTTGGGGGGCACCTGATCGAATGCGCTGTCGCCCTGGGTGTAGGCGATGCCAGCCTCGGTGGTGTTGGATACAACAGTCTCCAGCTCTGCCGAGCGGGCCAGGGCCAGAACTTCGTCCCACTTGTCGTCCACATAGGGGCAGACGCAGTCGGACACGCAGGAGATCACACGCTTGGCATCGACCTTCTGGCCCTTCTCACTGCCGCGCAGATACAGGGTGTACAGACCCTCCTGCTCGTTGATCCAATCGGCCATCTGGGGGAAGTTGCCGATGGGCTGCACCAGCTTAACTTTGCCGTTGTAGCCTGCTTTTTCGTTCGCGATATCATAGAAGTAATCCACGAATGCGCGCAGGAAGTTGCCCTCGCCGAACTGCATGACCTTGACCGGTGCATCCTTCAGGATGTAGCCGTGATAGCCCGTCTGCTCAAGAACCTTGTAATTCAAAGTTTCCATGTCTGTGTTCTCCTTTTAAGTTTGCTTTGCGGTTGCTTTGCGGTTGCTTTGCTTCGCCTGAGAGGGCCGTGTGCCCTCCCCTTCTCTTCTCTATTTTATGCTGTTGTATACAAATAAGTCAAGTACTTTTTGCTAGATTTTTGTCCAAAAACAGGTCATTTTATAATTTCCAGCGGTTTTCACAAGGAAAAGTCTGAAAATTTGGCAGTTTTTCAGTTGTATACATCGGCATTTTTCGGTATACTAAAGGCAGGCGCAGCTTGCCCGCACAGGCAGGCGCAAACCCGACTGTTTTATCTATCCGATGAACGAATCAGAAAAGGAGTTCGACCCATGAAAGCATTTATGGATAAGGAATTCATGCTCCAGTCTGCCACGGCTCAGCATCTGTATCACGACTATGCAGAGGATATGCCCATCTGCGACTATCACTGCCACATCCCGCCCCGCGAGATCTACGAGAACCGCCGCTTCGACAACATCGCTCAGGTCTGGCTGGGCGGCCGCAACCCGGACGGCAGCTACTTCGGCGACCATTACAAGTGGCGCGTGATGCGCTCCAACGGTGTGCCGGAAGAGTACATCACCGGGGACAAGCCCGACCGCGAGCGCTTCCAGAAGTTCGCAGAGGCTCTGCCCATGGCCATCGGCAACCCGATGTACCACTGGACCAACCTGGAGCTGCACCACTTCTTCGGCTATGAAGGCGTCCTGAACGGCGACACCGCTGAGGAAGTCTGGAACCTGTGCAACGACAAGCTGCAGCACGACCCCAAGCTGACCGTCCGCGGCCTGATCGAGCAGTCCAACGTCGCTTTCATCGGCACCACCGATGACCCCATCGACGATCTGGAGTGGCACAAGAAGATCAAGGAAGACCCCACCATCAAGTTCACCGTGGCTCCTTCCTTCCGCCCCGACAAGGCCCTCAACATCCAGAAGCCCGGCTTCGTCGAGTACATGGGCAAGCTGGCTGAGGTCGTCGGCAAGGAAAAGCTGGCCTGCATCGACTGCGTCTGCGATGCTCTGACCAAGCGCATCGAGTTCTTTGTCGAGATGGGCTGCCGCGCCACCGACCACGGCCTGGACTACGTGCCTTATCGTGAGGCCACCAAGGAAGAGGTCAACGCCATCTACCAGAAGGCCATGGCCGGCGAGGCTGTGACTGTGGAAGAGACTGAGAAGTATCAGACCTACATCCTGATCCACCTGGCAAGCAGTATCACCGCCTGAACGTTGCCATGCAGATCCACTACAACTGCCTGCGCGGCGTCAACCGCAAGATGAACAGCCTGCTGGGCCCCGACACCGGCTTCGACATGATCAACACTGCCACCTGCGGCGGCGAGATCGCAAGCCTGCTGAGCGCTCTGAACGACACCGACGAGTGCCCCAAGACCATCATCTACAGCCTGAACCCCGGCGATGACGCCCAGATCGGCACCATTCTGGGCTGCTTCCAGAACAGCGAGGTTCCGGGCAAGATCCAGCACGGTTCCGCCTGGTGGTTCAATGACCACAAGATCGGCATGGAAGAGCAGATGACCCGTCTGGCCAGCCTGGGCCTGCTGGGCAACTTCGTCGGTATGCTGACCGACAGCCGCAGCTTCCTGAGCTACACCCGCCACGACTACTTCCGCCGCATCCTGTGCAACATCATCGGCCAGTGGGTCGAGGATGGCGAGTATCCCAACGACGAAAAGGCTCTGGAGAAGATCGTCAAGGGCATCTGCTTCGACAACGCAAAGCGTTACTTCGCCCTGTAAGTCTCTCCCCGCCTGATCTCTCATTTCCGTTTTCCGCCCGGCCGGAGCGCTGCCCGTACAGCCTCCGGCCGGGCTTTTTTGCGCATTCCCACAGCGCGTTTGGCAAAACGGCTCCCCTGC
>ENA-OQCO01001169-OQCO01001169.1-human-gut-metagenome-genome-assembly--contig:-NODE-1169-length-10835-cov-1.702839_pt1 | contig 10835 bp, 11 predicted proteins | sample MGYA00242500_ERZ504582 | MGnify/ENA primary metagenome ERZ504582 (study PRJEB26092, sample SAMD00036346) | human gut metagenome | host: Homo sapiens | study: EMG produced TPA metagenomics assembly of...
CAAGGCGCTTGCAGGCGTTGTTCGTGGAATCCACGCTGGGCACGGCTGTCACCAGCGTCTGCCACGGATGGCCGGACAGGTGTGCGCGCACAAGGGCCGTATCGAGCCGGTCTGGAACGGATGCGAGCGTATAGCCGCGCTTCGGCGCGGCGTCGATCCCATAGCCCTCCTGCCGCAGCTGGTCGATGGTCTTCCAGACGGCGGCGCGGGTCACGCCGAGGGTCTTGCAGATGCCCTCGCCGGAGACAGGCTCCTGCGCGTTCAACAGCATGGAGAGAACTTCTTCTTTCAACATGATAAATATCCCCTTGATTTTTCGTTCAGTTTCGTGTATTGTAAACCTGTTTCTAAATTTGGTTTACAAAAGGAGAACTTCTTATGCAGCACAGAAAGACATTGATGCTGGTTCTGACGGCACTGTTCGCCGCGCTGACGGCAATCGGCGCCTTTTTCAAAATTCCCTTCGCGCTGGCGGCGATCTCGCTGCAATTCCTGTTCACAGCCATGGCCGGCATTCTGCTCGGCGCGGGCTACGGCGCGCTGTCGCAGGGCGTGTATGTGCTGATTGGGCTGGTGGGCGTGCCGATCTTCGCGCTGGGCGGCGGATTTTCGTATGTTTTGCAGCCGACGTTCGGGTTCCTGCTGGGGCTGATCCCGTCGGCGTTCGTGATCGGGAAGCTGGCGAAGCGGCCCCTGACCTTCTGGGGGACGGCGCTGGCCATGCTTGCAGGGCTGGCTGTTCTGTATGCTATCGGCGTGCCGTATATGGCGCTGATCGCGAACGCGTATCTGGGCAAGGGGCTGACATTCTGGCAGGTCATCAAGAACGGTATGCTGATCTATCTGCCAGGCGACCTTTTGAAGATCGCACTTGGAAGCTTTTTGTGCGTCGCCATCACGCGGCGGCTGCCGCAGGTCTTCGCCGCGGCCTGATCTCCGCTTTTCCTTTATAGAATCACACTTTTTCCCGCTTGTCAACCTGCTGCATCAGCGGTTCTTGCTAAAAGCGCCCAAACAGGCGTATCCCGTTTCGTGCATTTTTCCGAATTGCGCCTTGACAGACACGCGGCAAACCGGTACAATGTAGGGTAGGATTTGTATGGCTGTAATGGGACTTGGGGAAGCTCATTGCGCTTTATGATTCAAATCGCCGGAGTGTCGGCGTACCCAATACTGAAAACAGGAGGTGTGATTCGCAGTTTATGGAATTTAATACGCTATGCCTCATCCTTAGCATCGCGGCAGTCGTGCTCTGCGCGGTCTTCTTCGCGGCCGGCGTTCTGTACCGCAAAAAGGTTGCGGAAAAGCAGATCGGTTCCGCCGAAGAGGAAGCCCGGCGCATCATCAACGAAGCCATCAAGGGCGGAGAAAGCAAAAAGCGCGAAATGCTGCTCGAAGCGAAGGAAGAGATCCATAAATCACGCAGCGAATACGAACAGGAGGTCAAGGAGCGCCGCGCGGAAGTCTCCAAGCAGGAGCGCCGTCTGCAGCAGAAGGAAGAAGCCCTTGACAAGAAGATCAATCTTCACGAGAAGAAAGAGGACGAGCTGGCCAAGAAGATCGCGGCCATCGACAAGAAGCAGGAAGAGGTCGACTCTCTCAAGCGCAGCCAGATGGAGGTTCTGGAAAAGATCTCCGGCCTGACGCAGGACGAGGCCAAGGCCTACATCCTCAAGGGCGTGGAAGACGACGTGCGCCACGAGACCGCGATGAAGATCAAGGAGATCGAGACGCAGATGAAGGAGGAGGCCGATCAGACGGCCCGCGAGATCATCGCCACCGCCATCCAGCGCTGCGCGGCAGACCATGCCGCCGAAACGACCGTCTCCGTCGTACCGCTGCCCAACGATGAAATGAAGGGCCGCATCATCGGCCGCGAGGGCCGCAACATCCGCACGCTCGAAACCATCACCGGCGTTGACCTCATCATCGACGATACCCCGGAGGCCATCACGGTTTCCTCGTTCGATCCCGTCCGCCGCGAGGTCGCGCGGCTTGCGCTTGAAAAGCTCATCGCCGACGGCCGCATCCATCCGACCCGCATTGAGGACATGGTCGAAAAGGCCCGCCGCGAGGTCGACCACACCATCAAGGTCGAGGGCGAACGCGCCACGTTCGAAACGGGCGTGCACAATCTGCACCCCGAGCTGATCAAGCTCCTGGGCCGCCAGAAATACCGCACGTCCTACGGCCAGAACGTTCTGAACCACTCCATTGAGGTCGCGCACATTGCGGGCCTGATGGCGTCCGAGCTGGGCGTCGACGTGACGCTGGCAAAGCGCGCAGGCCTGCTCCACGACCTCGGCAAATCCGTCGACCACGAGATGGAAGGCAGCCACGTCCAGCTGGGCGTCGAGCTTGCCAGAAAGTACAAGGAGAACCCCGTCGTCATCAACGCCATCGAGGCGCACCATGGCGACGTTGAGCCGCAGACCGTCATCGCCTGTCTCGTGCAGGCAGCCGACGCGATCTCCGCTGCACGCCCCGGTGCACGCCGTGAGAACGTCGAGAACTATATCCGCAGGCTCGAAAAGCTCGAAGAGCTGACGAACTCCTTCCCCGGCGTTGAGAAAGCCTACGCCATTCAGGCCGGCCGCGAGGTCCGCGTAATGGTCAAGCCCGAGGAGGTCACGGAGGACAACATGATCCTTCTGGCCCACGATCTTGCCAAGAAGATCGAGTCCGAACTCGAATACCCCGGCCAGATCAAGGTCAACGTCATCCGCGAAACAAAAGCAGTCGAATACGCAAAATAAAACCAGCAGCGCCCGGGTCATGCCCGGGCGCTGTTTTTATGGTCAACGATACACGTAAGCAATGCAGGAGTCCATATTAGAAATCAGCAGCTGCCGTTCCGTCTTTTCTTTTGCTCCTCCAAAAGAAAAGATTGGGAAAAGAAAACGAGCCCCTTGTCATGCGCTTCCGTAGGCATGCAAGGGGGCAGTGTTGGTCTATGAAACCTTAAATTTCCGGCTTTCCAGAACCGCCTGCTCGTCGCAGCGGTTGTTTTTTTCGTTTTCCTCGTGGCCCTTGACCCAGTGATAGTGCATCTCATGCTGGCTCACGAGGCCGAGGAGCATTTCCCAGAGGTCGGGGTTCAGGGCGGGCTTTTTATCGGACTTGACCCAGCCCTTTTTCCGCCAGCCCCATGCCCAGCCCTTTTCCAGCGCGTCAATGACATACTTGGAATCGGAATACAGCTCCACGACGCACGGCTCGCGCAGGGCAAGCAGCGCCTGAATGACGGCGGTCAGCTCCATACGGTTGTTCGTGGTGCGCGCTTCGCCGCCGGAGATCAGCTTCTCGTGTCCGTTGTATTCCAGAATCGCACACCAGCCGCCGGGGCCTGGATTGCCGGAGCAGGCCCCGTCGGTGTAGATGGTCACTGTTTTCATACGAAATCATTTCCATCAGGTGTGCTGATTTCCGGTTCCGGATTCTGGTTCTCCGCAGACTCTTCCGGCTCGCGGTCGACGCGGTCGACGGAAATGACGCGGCTGCCGGCTTCAAGGCGCATGAGAATGACGCCCTGCGTGTCGCGGCCGTAGATGTTGATATCCGCCGCCGCCATGCGGATGAGCACGCCGCCGTTTTCGATCAGCATGATATCATCCGCATCGTCCACGATCGCCACGCCCGCGATTCTGCCGGTCTTGGCCGTGATGTTATAGCCCTTGAGGCCCTTGCCGCCGCGGTTCTGCGGGCGGCGCTGGCCGTCCTCGCCGAGGCGCAGATAGGCTTCGATCTCCGTGCGCTTGCCGTAGCCGTATTCCGTGACGGAAAGCAGCTGCTTTGCCTTCGCGGCGATTCCCGCGCCGACCACATAGTCGCCCGCGTCCAGCATCATGCCGCGCACACCGGCCGCGTCGCGGCCCATGACGCGCACGTCGTTTTCGTTGAAGCAGATGACCATGCCGTTCGCGCTTGCAAGCAGGATATCCTGCTTGCCGTCGGTCTTCATGACGGCGATCAATTCATCGCCCTCCGAGAGCGTCAGCGCGCGGATACCGGCCTTGCGCGCGGTATTGAGGCTTGCCAGCTCCAGCCGCTTGACGGTGCCGTTTCTGGTGACGAAGACGAGATAATCCTCGTCGAACTCATGCACGGTGATACCCGCCGTGACCTTCTCGCCCGGCTCAAACGGGAGAATGTTGACCAGATTCGTGCCCTTGGCCGTGCGGCCTGCCTCCGGGATCTGATAGCCCTTGCGGCGGTGCACCTTGCCGAGATTCGTGAAGAAGAGGATATAATCATGCGTGGAGGCGGTGAACACACCCTCTACGAAGTCCTCCTCCTTCGTCGTCATGCCCGTGACGCCTCTGCCGCCGCGCTTCTGGCTGCGGTAGGTCGAGGCGGGAACGCGCTTGCAGTAGCCCGCGTGGGAGAGCGTGAAGACGCACTGTTCTTCTTCGATCAGGTCTTCAATGTCGATCTCGTCCTCGACATCCTGAATTTCAGTCAGGCGGTCGTCGCCGTATTTGTCGCGGATGGCAGTCAGCTCGTCCTTCAGGACGCCTTTGAGCATTTCCTCGTTCGACAGCAGCTCGCGGTAATATTCGATGCGCTTTTCAAGCTCTGCGTATTCCGCCTCAAGCTTTTCGCGCTCCAGACCCTGCAGGCGCTTGAGCTGCATATCCAGCACGACCTGCGCCTGAATTTCGGACAGGCTGAAGCGCTCCATCAGGCGCTCTTTCGCGTTGTCATAGCTTTCGCGGATGGTCTTGATGACCTCGTCGATGTTGTCCTCGGCGATGAGCAGGCCCTGCAGCACGTGCTGCCGGTCGAGCGCTTTTTTGAGGTCGTACTGCGTCCGCTTTGTGATGATCTCCTCCTGGAAGGCGAGATATTCATCGAGCATATGGCGCAGGGACAGAATCTTCGGCTGCTGCTGGTTGTTGACCAGCGCAAGCATCGTCACGCCGAACGTCGTCTGCATCTGCGTCTGGGCAAACAGGCGGTTCAGAACGACCTGCGGGTTCGCGTCCTTTTTGAGTTCAATGACGACGCGCATACCGTTGCGGTCCGTCTCGTCGCGGATGTCGGAAATGCCCTCAAGGCGCTTGTCGCGCACCTGCTCGGCCATGTTGGCGATGAGCTGGCGCTTGTTGACCTGATAGGGAAGCTCGGTGACGATGATGCGCTCGCGGTTCTGGCCGAATTCCTCAAACTCCGTCCGGGCGCGGACGGTGATCTTGCCGCGGCCCGTGGCATACGCGGCGCGGATGCCGCTGCGGCCCATGATAATGCCCTTTGTCGGGAAATCCGGACCCTTGATATAGTCCATGAGGTCTGCCAGCTCCGCCTCCGGGTTTTCCAGAATGCAGATACAGGCGTTGATGACCTCGGTCAGATTATGCGGCGGGATATTCGTCGCCATGCCGACGGCGATGCCGGACGAGCCGTTGACCAGCAGATTCGGGAAGCGCGACGGCAGGACGCGCGGTTCCTTTCTCGATTCGTCAAAGTTCGGATCCCACAGAACCGTTTCCTTGTCGATATCGCGCAGCATCTCGTTGCAGAGCTTCGACATACGCGCCTCGGTGTAACGATAGGCCGCAGGGGGATCGCCGTCAACGGAACCGAAGTTGCCGTGGCCGTCGACAAGCGGATAGCGCATGGAGAAATCCTGCGCCAGACGGACCATCGCGTCATAGACCGACGCATCGCCGTGCGGATGATACCGGCCCAGCACGTCGCCGACGCACGTCGCCGACTTCTTGAACGGCTTGTCGGAGGTCAGACCGTCCTCGTACATGGCGTAGAGAATGCGCCGGTGGACGGGCTTCAGACCGTCGCGTACATCTGGCAGCGCACGGCCGACAATGACGGACATCGCGTAGTCGATGTACGAGCTTTTCATCTCATGCACAAGCTCCGACTGCACGATCCGCTGTTCGGGGAACATGATATCCTCGGGCTTGTAGTCTTTTTTATGTGCCATTTATGCTTTCTCCTTTGTAGGGGCGGACGACTCTGTCCGCCCCAGGGAAGTTGCGTGTTCAGAACTGCTTATTTACAAACAGGGCATTTCTTCCGGGCGGACAGAGCCGTCCGTCCCCTGCGATTTCTTCCAGACAGGTCAGATATCCAGATTCACGACGTATTTCGCGTTTTCCTCGATGAACTCCTTGCGCGGCTCGACGGCCTCGCCCATCAGAACGGTGAAGATCTGGTCGGCCTGCACGGCGTCTTCGAGCGTGATGCGGCGGAGCGTGCGCGTGGTGGGGGTCCATGGTCGTCTCCCACAGCTCGTGCGGGTTCATTTCGCCGAGGCCCTTGTACCGGGCAATATCGATCTTCGCGTTCGGGTTGTCCGCGCGCATTTCGGCGGAAATCTGATCGCGCTCCGGGTCGGAATACGCCACGCGCTGCGTCTTGCCGCGCGAGAGCTTGTAAAGCGGCGGGACGGCGGAATAGACGTAGCCGTGCTCGATCAGGGGCCGCATGAAGCGGAAGAAGAATGTGAGCAGGAGCGTGCGGATATGGCTGCCGTCGACGTCGGCATCGGCCATGATGATGACCTTGTGATAGCGCAGTTTGTCGAGATTGAATTCGTCGCCGATGCCGGCGCCGAGCGCGGTGATGACCGGCTGCAGCTTGTCGTTGCCGTAGACCTTGTCGGCCCGGGCCTTTTCGACGTTCAGCATCTTTCCCCAGAGGGGAAGAATGGCCTGGAAGCGGGAATCTCTACCCTGTGTGGCCGAGCCGCCTGCGGAATCGCCCTCGACGATGTAAAGCTCGGTGAGCGTGGGATCGGTGTCGTTGCAGTCGCGCAGCTTATCCGGCATCTGTCCGGATTCGAGGCCGGTCTTGCGGCGGATGGCCTCGCGGGCCTTCCTGGCGGCCTCGCGTGCGCGGTTGGCCATCATGGCTTTGTCGAGAATCAGCTTGCCGACGGCTGGGTTTTCCTCAAGGAATTCCGTCAGCTGCTGCGTGACGATGTTGCTGACAAGCGTGCGCATGGAGCGTTGCCGAGCTTGGCCTTTGTTTGGCCCTCGAACTGCGCCTCGGTCAGCTTGACGGAAACGATGGCGGTCAGACCTTCGCGCACATCGTCGCCGGTGACCTTGTCGTCGCCCTTGATATAGCCCTTTTTGACGCCGTAGGCGTTGAGCACGTTTGTCAGCGCCCGCTTAAAGCCCTCCTCGTGCATACCGCCTCTGGGGTATGGATATCGTTTGCAAACGAGACGATGTTGGAGTTGAACGAGTCGTTATACTGCAGCGCGACCTCCGCCGTGTCGTCGCCCTTGGAGCCGGACATATAGATGACCTGCTCGTGGATCGGCGTTTTGTGGCGGTTGTACCAGCGGACAAACTCGCGGATACCGCCCTCGTAGCACATGGAGTCCATGCGTTCCTTTTCGGGCTTGTCGGCGGATTCGATGCGCTCGTCGCGGATGGTGATATGCAGACCGGCGTTCAGGAACGCCTGCTCGCGCATACGGGTATGGAGCGTTTCGTAGTCATATTCCAGCGTGTCGAACATCTCGGGGTCGGGCTTGAATGTGACCTTCGTGCCGTGCTTGTCCGTGGTGCCGATGACGCGCATTTCCTGGGTAATATGGCCGCGGGAGAATTTCATCTGATAAATTTTCCCGTCCTTGCTGACCTCGACCTCCAGCCACTCGGAAAGGGCGTTGACGACCGACGCGCCGACGCCGTGCAGACCGCCGGAGACCTTATAGCCCCCGCCGCCGAATTTGCCGCCCGCGTGCAGGACGGTATAGACGACCTCCAGCGCGGGCTTGCCGGTCTGGGCCTGAATATCGACGGGGATGCCGCGGCCATCGTCGGTGACGGTGATGGTGTTGCCCTCGTTGATGGTCACAACGACGTGCTTGCAGTATCCGGCCAGCGCCTCGTCGATCGCGTTATCGACGATCTCATAGACCAGATGGTGCAGACCTGAGCTGCTGGTCGAGCCGATGTACATACCAGGCCGCTTTCTGACGGCCTCCAATCCCTCCAGAACCTGGATCTGACTGGCGTTGTATTCGTGTTCGGCTTCGATGATATCTTTGATTTCTTCTGTCATATTGCTTCTCCTTTAGCAGAGATCGGACTGCGCTGCGCGTCCTGCATCCGTTTGAGCAGGACGGCGGCGTTATATTTTGTCAGAATGACGCGGTTTTCTCCGTATTCGCTGACGACCAGAAAGGATTTCGGCAGCTCGTCCGTCGCTTCGACGATGGCGCCGGCCCTTTGGGCCTCCGCGAGAAATTTCCGCGTCCATTTGGAGCAGCTGGTGTTGTCCAGATCAAACACGCCCACGACGGATTCCGACCGGACGGAAAAATCGCCGCCGATATTCAGGTACATGACGCTTCCTCCCGGATCTGTCCGCCCTCCACAAAAATGCGTTTGCCGATATTCGTGATGCGTTCCGGCTCACAGCAGGTGATGAGCACCTGCCCGGAACGGATCTGATTGAGCACAAAATCCTGCCGCCGCGCGTCCAGCTCGGACAGCACGTCGTCCAGCAGCAGAACCGGCTCTTCGCCGGTATCGGCGCGGAATAATTCGCGCTCGGCCAGCTTGAGACTGATGGCCGCCGTGCGGGTCTGGCCCTGTGAGCCGTAGGCCTTGACGGAGCGCTCGCCGAGGAGCGTTTCAAAATCGTCCTTGTGCGGGCCGGACAGGCACTGGCCGGAATCCAGCTCGGCGCGGTAATGCGCCTGCTGGTGGTCGAGCAGCTGCTGAAAGATGGTCTTTTTATCCGCGAACGGGTCCGTCACGGTCGAGACGGTCTGATAGACGAGGGAAAGCTCCTCCCGGCCGCCGGAAAATTCCGCATGGTACAGCCGTGCCTGTTTGGAAAGCTCCCGCAGGAATTTTGCCCGGTAGGCGATCACGACCGCGCCGACCTGCGCCATGCGGTAGTTGAACTCCGGCAGCGGCTCCAGCAGGGAAGGGGCGTCGTGATAGTCTTTTAAAATTCTTGATTTGCTGTCGTACAGCTTCTGATATTCCGCCAGCGCCTGCGCGTAGCCGGGCCGGAGCTGGCACAGGGCGGTATCGAGAATCTTCCGTCTTCCGGAAGAGCCGCTTTTTAAGATCAGCAGATCGTCCGGACAGAACAGAACGGTCGTCAGCACGCCGGAAAGCCCGGCGGCAGACCGCTGCTTCACGCCGCCGATGTAGAGCTGACGCGGCCTCCTGCCGGAAAACAGCACGGCGCGCAGGCTCTGCTCTCTGCCGCCTGAAAACAGGGTGCAGCTTAAATCTGCAAATTCTGCGCCAAAGCGGACCAGCTCCTGATTGCGGGCGGTGCGGAAGCTTTTGCCGGTGGAGAGATAGAAGACGGACTCCAGAAGATTCGTCTTTCCCTGCGCGTTTTCGCCGACAATGAGATTCACACCGGGGTGCAGCTGGACGCTGGCCGTCTCGTAGCTCCGAAAATCGTAGAGCTGCAGGCTTTGCAGCTTCATGCGCGCTCTTCCGTGACGCGCCAGGTGTTGTGCAGGAATGTGACCTCGTCTCCGGGGTGAAGCTTCTTGCCGCGCATCGTGCAGACCTCGCCGTTGACAAGGACTTCACCCTCCTGAATAAAGGTCTTGGCCATGCCGCCGGACTCAATGGCGTTGGCGAATTTCAGAAAATCCTGCAGTTTGATAAACTCGGTATGAATAGGGATCTCAATCGGCGCATCCGAAAGCTTTTTTGTGACTCTGACCTTCATCTTATTCCCCCGCTTTCAGCCGGACCGGCAGGACCATATAGCTGTACCGCTCGGACCCGTCGCAAGGATTCATGACGATGGGGCTTAACCCATTGATGAGTTCCAGCGAGCACTCTGCATCCGGGATCGCGCGCAGCGCGTCGAGCAGATACCGGCAGTTGAAGCCGATCTCCATATCCTGTCCGTCGCCCGCGATCTGGCAGACGTCATGTGCTTCGCCGATGGTGGAGACGGAGCGGAAATCCGCCGTATTCTCGCCGAATTTGCAGCGCACCGGACTTTTGAGCTTTTCGGAGATGATCAGACCGACACGTTCGATGGAATCGGTCATTTTCGCGACGTTTACCGCCAGCTTGACCGGCTGGTTCTGCGGCAGGACGCGCCGCCAGTCCAAGAATTCACCCTCCAGCAGACGGCAGACCAGCGTTGCCTCGCCGATGGTGAAGAGGATATGCTTGCTGCCGAGGAAGAACGTGCAGGCTTCGTCCGTATCGCCGAGGATTTTTTCCGCTTCCTTCAGCGCTGCGGCAGGCACGACGAATTTGAGCGTCCGCCCGATCGGTTCCTCCGATTTCCAGCGGCGCAGCGCCAGCCGGTAGCCGTCGACGGCGACGACCGTAATAGAGGAATCCTCAACCTCAAACAGGCAGCCGGTATGGATGGGGCGGGCCTGATTTTCGCTGACGGCAAAGCTGGTGCCGCCGATCATGGCTTTCAGCTCGTTCTGCGGCAGGCTGATCCCCTTGTCGGACTCGACCTCCGGCAGCTCCGGGTAATCTTCGGACGACATGGCCGTGATGGAAAACGAGGAAATGCCGCCGCGGATGGAGACCTTGAACTTTTCGTCGACCGAAATACTGACGGTATCGCCCGGCAGCTTCCGGATAATGTCGAAGAAGAGACGGGAGGGCATAATGCAGGCGCCGGTCTGCTGGATCTCGGCGTCGACGGAGATGGTGATGCCCGTTTCAAGATTATAACCGGAAAGCGTCAGCTTTACGCCGGCCTGGATATAAATTCCTTCGAGCGCCGGAATGGTGCTCTTCTGCGCGACGGTACGGGAAGCGACGGAGATTGCGCTCACCAGCGCATTTTTTTCACAGGTAAATTTCATGGAAATTCCTCCGTTTCTTCTTTCAAAAGAAAGAAGGATA
>ENA-OQCO01001170-OQCO01001170.1-human-gut-metagenome-genome-assembly--contig:-NODE-1170-length-10820-cov-1.965211_pt1 | contig 10820 bp, 12 predicted proteins | sample MGYA00242500_ERZ504582 | MGnify/ENA primary metagenome ERZ504582 (study PRJEB26092, sample SAMD00036346) | human gut metagenome | host: Homo sapiens | study: EMG produced TPA metagenomics assembly of...
AGACAAAGCGCCCCATCAGCCAGGCTCAAAATATGACGGCGGGATAAAATTGACAAATCCGGGCTGGAAGCCGTTGCAACCGGCGGCGGGGTTGGTGTATACTAAGCTGAACCAAAAGATTCCCGCCTGCCGGCGGAGAGAAGGAGGAACGATATATGAGCCAAGCATTCAAGAAGGTCCTGGTCGCCAACCGGGGCGAGATCGCCATGCGGATCTTCCGGGCCTGCCACGACCTGGGCCTCCAGACCATTGCCATCTACTCCAATGAGGACGTATACAGCCTCTTCCGCACCGCCGCGGACGAGTCCTATCTGATCGGAGAGAACGAGAGCCCCCCTGGGCGCCTATCTGGACATCCCCCGGATCATCGAGCTGGCTAAGAAGCACGGCGCCGATGCCATTCACCCCGGTTACGGTTTCCTCAGTGAGAACGCGGATTTTGCCCGGGCCTGCGAGGCTGCGGGCATCAAGTTCATCGGACCCTCCTCCCAGGTTCTGGACCTGATGGGCGACAAGCTGTCCGCCAAGCAGATCGCCGTGGCCTGCGGCGTACCCACCACCCCCGGCACCACAGAGCCCCTGAAGAGCCGGGAGGCTGCTCAGAAGCTGGCTATGGAGTTCGGCTTCCCCGTCATTCTCAAGGCGGCCGCCGGCGGCGGCGGCCGCGGTATGCGCCGGTGTGACACCGTGGAAGAGGTGGGCACCAACTTCGATCTGGTGAAGGCGGAGGCCAAGAAGGCCTTCGGCAATGACGACATCTTCATGGAGAAGTTCCTGGTGGAGCCCAAGCACATCGAGGTGCAGGTGCTGGGCGACGAAGAGGGCAACGTGGTCCACCTGTTCGAGCGGGATTGCTCTCTCCAGCGGCGCTATCAGAAGGTGGTGGAGTTCAGCCCCGCCTTCTCCGTGGACAAGAAGATCCGTCAGGCCCTGTATGAAGACGCGGTGAAGATCGCAAAGCACGTGGCTATGTGAACGCCGGCACCCTGGAGTTCCTGGTGGACAGGGAAGGGCACCACTACTTCATCGAGATGAACCCCCCGTATCCAGGTGGAGCACACCGTCACCGAGATGGTGACGGGCGTGGACTTGGTGCGCTCTCAGATTCTGATCGCCGAGGGCTGTCCTCTCAGCGATCCCCGCATCGGCATCAGGAAGCAGAGTGACCTGCACCTGAACGGCTACGCCATCCAGTGCCGCGTCACCACCGAGGACCCGTCCAACAACTTCGCTCCCGACACCGGCAAGATCACCTCCTACCGGTCTCCCGGCGGCTTCGGCGTCCGGCTGGACGCGGCCACCGCCGGCGTGGGCAGCGAGATCTCCCCCTACTATGACTCCCTGCTGCTGAAGGTCACCACCTGGGATAACACCTTTCAGGGCGTGTGCCTGAAGGCCGGACGGGCCATCCGGGAGATCCACATCCGGGGCGTCAAGACCAATATCGCCTTCATCTCCAACATCCTGCAGAACCCCACCTTCCTGGCGGGAGGCTGCCACACCAAGTTCATCGACGAGACGCCGGAGCTGTTTGAGCTGAACGAGGGCCAGGACCGGGCCACCAAGATGCTCAAGTACATCGGGAACATCGTGGTGAAGGAGCGGGACGGACACAAGATGTACGATCCCTGCCGGTTCCCGCCGGTCACCGGCGAGCGGCCGGCCCGGCCTCAAGCAGCTGCTGGATGAAAAGGGCCCCAAGGCCGTGAGCCAGTGGGTGCTGGAGCAGAAGAAGCTGCTGCTCACCGACACCACCATGCGGGACGCCCATCAGAGCCTGCTGGCCACCCGGATGCGTACCCGTGACATGGTGAAGGGCGCCGACGGTGTGGCGGATATCCTGCGGGACTGCTTCTCACTGGAGATGTGGGGCGGCGCCACCTTCGACGTGGCCTACCGCTTCCTCCACGAATCCCCATGGGAGCGGCTGCGGCTGCTGCGGGAGAAGATCCCCAACATCCCCTTCCAGATGCTGCTGCGTGGCTCCAATCTGGTGGGCTATGCCAACTATCCCGACAATCTGGTCCGCAGCTTCATCAAGGAGGCGGCGGAGCGGGGCATCGACGTGTTCCGTGTGTTCGACTCTCTGAACTGGGTCCCCAGCATGGAGGTGGCCATGGACGAGGTGCTGAACCAGAATAAGCTGCTGGAGGCCACCATGTGCTACACCGGCGACATTCTGGATCTCAGCAAGGATAAGTACACCCTGAAATACTATGTGGACCTTGCCAAGGAGCTGGAGCGCCGTGGCGCCCATATGCTGGCCATTAAGGATATGTCCGGCCTGCTGAAGCCCTACGCCGCCAAGAAGCTGGTGTCCACCCTGAAGCAGGAGATCGGCATCCCCATCCATCTGCATACCCACGACACCACCGGCAATCAGGTGGCGGCCCTGCTGATGGCCGCCGAGGCCGGTGTGGATGTGGTGGATGCCGCCTGCGCCCCGCTGGCGGGTCTTACCAGCCAGCCCTCGTTGGATGCGCTGGTGGCCGCCCTGCAGGGAACGGAGCGGGATACCGGGCTGGACCTGCGGCGGGTGCAGGAGCTGTCCAACTACTGGGCGGATGTGCGCCTGCGGTATGAGAGCTTCGACCACGGCCTGAAAACCTCTACCACCGACATCTACCGCTACGAGATCCCCGGCGGTCAGTACACCAACCTGCGGCCCCAAGTGGAGTCGCTGGGTCTGGGCGACCGCTTTGAGGAGGTCAAGGAGATGTACAAGACTGTCAACGATATGCTGGGCGACCCGGTGAAGGTGACGCCCTCCTCCAAGGTGGTGGGCGATCTGGCCATCTTCATGGTGCAGAACGACCTGACCCCGGAGAATATCGTGGAGCGGGGCAAGGCACTGGCTTTCCCGGATTCCGTGGTGTCCTACTTCAAGGGCATGATGGGCCAGCCCGCATGGGGCTTCCCGGAGGATCTGCAGAAGGTGGTCCTGAAGGGCGAGGAGCCCATCACCTGCCGCCCCGGCAAGCTGCTGCCGCCGGTGGACTTTGACCAGCTGGAACAGGAGGTGCGGAAGTTCCGGGACGACCCGGAGCGCAAGGACCTCATCTCCTACGCCATGTACCCCAAGGTATATGAGGACTTCTGCCGCCACCGCAAGGAGTACGGCTATATCACCCGTATGGGCAGCCATGTGTTCTTCAACGGCATGGCGCTGGGCGAGACCAACAAGATCAACATCGAGGACGGCAAGACACTGGTCATCAAGTATCTGGGGCTGGGTGACCACAACGATGACGGCACCATCAACGTTCAGTTCGAGTTGAACGGAATGCGCCGTGAGGTGGCGGTCCGTGACCCCAATGCCTCGGAAAAGACCCGCCAGGTGGTGCAGGCCGACGAGAGCGACCCCCGTCAGGTGGGGGCCTCCATCCCCGGCATGGTGTCCAAGCTCCATGTGCAGCCCGGCGACACCGTGGAGGAGAATCAGGTACTCATGACCATCGAGGCTATGAAGATGGAGACGGCCGTTACCGCCCGCACCGCCGGCAAGGTCCGGGAGATCCGGGTGAAGGAGGGGCAGGCCGTCAAGGCCAAGGAGCTGCTGATGCTGCTGGATTGATGCCCTCACCCTGCAAATCATACGCCTAACAGAAAACCATCCCCTCAATCAAACAAGGACTGCGGACAATGTCCGCAGTCCTTGTTTCTTGGTATATGGGGCTTGGCACTTAATTCTTGCCGTGCCGACGTTTCCACTCCGCCGGCAGGCGGAACAGGGTGGACACCAGCAGGATCCCCACCGCCAGACACCCGGCGATGCCCGCTGTCTCCAATCCCTTGGCCAGCGCCGCATGGAAGTCTCCCGCCAGCCCCAGGCTCATGGTATAGTAGATGCCCGCCCCCGGCAGCAGCGGGAAGGTGGACACCACCAGATACGACGTCACCGGATACTTCCGGATGCGGGCCATGGTCTCGGCATAGAGGGCCGCTACCAGTGTGGCGAAGAAGTTCATGCTGTAAACGCCGTAGCCCAGCTGCTGCGCCAGCAGGTATACCATCCACGTGGCCACGCCGCCCAGCGTACACAGCCACATTCCGCCGCCGTGTACGTTGAAGAGGATGGCGAAGCCCACGCAGCCCACCAGCACCGCCAGACCCTGCACCCAGAAGGGATGCACCACACCGGTGCTTACCGGCAGGCCGTACAGCCCGGAGGTGATGCGCCACGCCGCCGCCGTACCCAGTGCAATGGCGAAGGCCGACAGCAGCACCTGCACGATGCGGTTGATACCGGAGTTGGTATCGCCGTAGATGATATCCCGCATGGAGTTGGTGATGAGCAGCCCCGGCACCAGGATCATCAGTGCGCCGATGATAGAAGAGTCCACGGAATCCATCCACCCCAGACTGGCCGCCAGATATGCCGGAGCCGCCATGAAGAAGGAGGCGGCGATGGTGCGAAAGAAGGGGTTCACCTCCAGCCGGTTCAAAAACCCGTTGACAAGGCCGATGATCAGCCCCAGCAATCCCGCCCACAGGCTGTCCCGCAGGGTGCCGCCAAAGACAAAGCAATAGCCAAAGGCCCCCAGATAGTGGCCCAGATAGTATACCGGCAGGGAGTACCTCCGGCAGGCGGCCTGCGTCTCCTCCAGCCACTGCACCGCCACCTCCACCTCCGGGGTCTCCCGGCAGATGCGGCGGCTCAGGGCATTGAACTGCTCCACCGCATCCAGATCGTTGCCGTGGAAGCCGATGCGCTTCATGATGGTCAGGGGCTTGCCGTTGGCGGCCTCAAAGCTGATGGTCAGGCAGTTGGGGATGGCGAATACCTCGCACTCAATGCCGTAGGCAAGAAGAATACGCCGTATGGTATCCTCCACCCGAAAGGTCTCTGCGCCGCTGATGGCGAGACCGTGTCCCACCTGTGCAGCCAGATCCGTCAGAAGATAATAATCCATACGGCGTATTCCCTCCTAATTGGGGATAGCTCGCCTTACACCACTGCGAAGAACTTCACAATGAACAGGGCGGCGATGACATAGGTCAGGACGGACACGTCCTTGGCCTTGCCGGAGAACACCTTGATGATGGTGTAGGAGATCATGGCCAGACCGATGCCGTGGCCGATAGAGCCGGAGATGGGCATGGCGATGAGCATGATGAACACGGGGACGATCTGATCCAGATCGTTGAAGTCCACATTCTTCAGGCCCTGCAGCATCAGGATGCCCACATAGATCAGAGCGGAGGAGGTGGCCGCAGCGGGGATGATGGCGGCGATGGGGGCGAGTGAAGATGCAGGCCAGGAACATCACGGCGGTGGTGAGAGCCGTCAGACCGGTGCGGCCGCCGGCCTCCACGCCGGAGGCGGACTCCACAAAAGTAGTGACGGTGGAGGTACCGCAGCAGGCGCCGGCCACGGTGCCGATGGCGTCAGAGGTCAGGGCCTCCTTCATGTTGGGCATATTGCCGTCCTTGTCGGTCATACCGGCACGGGAGGCGGTACCCACCAGCGTGCCGATGGTGTCGAACATATCGATCATGCAGAAGGTGATGACCAGAGTGATGGCGGTGAACCAGCCGATGCGGAAGAAGTCGCTGAAGTCAAACTTAAACAGGGTGGTGGCAGCCATGTCGTGGAAGGGAGGCACAAAGGAGGCACCCTGCAGGGAGGCGAAGGGGTTCACGTGCAGGAAGATGGCCTCACCGGCCCAGTAGATCACGGAGGAAGCCAGCATACCCACCAGCACGGCGGCCTTAACGCCCTTCTTGGACAGCAGGATGATGACAAACAGACCCACAAACATGGTGATGACGGTCAGGACCATGGTGCTGTACTCGGCGCCCATGTGATCCTTGATGACGCTGGGGGTCATGGCGCCGAAGAAGTCACGCATGACATAGAAGGGATCGGTGTAGCCGTTGCCCTCGGCGTAAACGCCCACGTTGGAGCCAACGCCGATGTTCATCAGCATCAGCCGATGGCGGGGCCGATGCCCAGCCGCACGCCCAGAGGAATGGCGTGGACGATCTTATCACGGATGTTGAACACGCTCAGCAGCAGGAACACGATGCCCTCCACCAGAATGATGCACAGTACCGCCTGGAAGGCGCTGGTGTAGTCGGTGTTCAGCATGGCGGCCACGTTGCCCGCCACCACGGCGAAGAAGCTGTTCAGGCCCATGCCGGGAGCCATGACAAAGGGCTTGTTGGCCAGGAAGGCCATGCACACCGTGCCAATGGCGGAGGCGATGCAGGTGGCGAGGAATACACCGTTCCACAGGGGCGTTCCGGTCTGGAAGCCGGTGAGCAGATTGGGGTTCAGGGCGATGATGTAGGCCATCGTCATGAACGTGGTGAGACCGGCCAGAATTTCTGTTTTCACAGTCGTGCCGTTCTCCTTCAGGTGGAAGATACGTTCCATTGTTTTCTCTCCTCTTTTATTATTTTGTCCGGCCAATTCCCGGACATTCTACATGATACAGCATCCGCAAAAAGTACGCAAGGGGGTAGACGTGATTTTTTCCACATATGAGATATAAATCCTGCTTTTTCGTCGAGCTTCCCCCCCTGCTGTCCCGACGCCATCCACCGGGTAAGATTTTACATGGATTTTACAAAACTCCGCTTTTGGATTTTATCTGCCGCCGGTAAAGTACTGATTAGATAGAGTATTTGGGAAAAACTGTGTAAAAAAAGGTGCCGCCCGGTGGCGGCGGAGAGGAAAACGCTTATGAGTATTTTTGATGTATTGACCATGCTGGGCGGTCTGTGCCTGTTTCTGTTTGGCATGACGCTGATGGGACAGGCGCTGGAGCGCCGGGCCGGGGGCCGCCTGCGTTCCCTGCTGGGCAAGATGACCACCGGCCGTCTGGCGGGCTTTTTCACGGGCCTTGGCGTCACGGCGGTGATCCAGAGCTCCTCGGCCACCACGGTGATGGTGGTGGGCTTCGTCAACTCCGGTCTCATGACCCTGCGGCAGGCCATCAACGTCATCATGGGGGCCAACGTCGGCACCACGGTGACGGCATGGCTGCTGAGTCTGGGCGGCATCAGCGGCGACAGCATATGGGTGCGGCTCCTGAAGCCCTCCTCCTTTACGCCGGTGCTGGCGCTGGTGGGTATCATCTTCTTCATGTTCTGCAAGGACAATAAGAAAAAGGACACCGGCACGGTGCTGCTGGGCTTTGCCACATTGATGTTCGGCATGGAGACCATGTCCTCCGCCGTGGGAGGTCTGGCGGATGTGCCGGCCTTCCGGCAGCTGTTCATCACCTTCCAGAATCCGGCGCTGGGCCTGCTGGCCGGTGCGGTGCTGACGGCCATCATCCAGTCCAGCTCCGCCTCCGTGGGGATCCTGCAGGCGCTGGCCGTCACCGGTCAGGTGAGCTACGGCGCCGCCATCCCCATCATCATGGGCCAGAACATCGGCACCTGCGTTACGGCGCTGCTGTCCTCTGTGGGGGCCAATAAGAATGCCAAGCGTGCTGCCTTTGTCCACCTGTCCTTCAATGTCATCGGTTCTGTGGTGCTGCTGACGGCCTATTCCATCGTTCGGGCCATCTTTGCCCCGGCCATTCTGGGAGAGGCGGCCACTCTGCCGGGCATTGCCGTGATCCACACCGCCTTTAACCTGCTGTGCGTGGCCATCCTCATGCCCATGGCCCCGCTGCTGGAGAAGCTGGCTCTGCGGGTCATCCACGACGCCCCGGCTCCGGAGCACGAGACGGAGCTGGATGAGCGTCTGCTGGCCTCCCCGGCTCTGGCGCTGGGCCAGTGCCGTGAGGTGGCCATGAAGATGGCGGACCGCGCCGTGCAGGCCCTGCGCGGCAGTCTGCTGTCGGTGACGGACTATACCCCGGCGTTGGCGGAGCAGGTGCGGGCCGACGAGGAGGCCACGGATCACTATGAGGACATTCTGGGGACCTATCTGGTGAAGCTCAGCAGCCAGACCCTGACGGCGACGGACAGTGAGAACGCCACGGAGCTGCTGAAGGTCATTGGGGACTTCGAGCGCATTGCCGACCACGCCGTGAACATCGTGGAATCTGTCGAGGAGCTGCAAAGCAAGGGACTGACTCTCAGCGAGGCCGCTCAGGCGGACCTGAAGGTGTTGGACGCCGCCGTGGCGGAGATCCTGGACCGTTCGGCGGATGCCTTCCGCCGGGGGGATGCACAGGCGGCAGCCGCTGTGGAGCCGCTGGAACAGGTGGTGGATCTGCTGAAGGAGCAGCTGCGTACCCGTCACATCCTGCGGATGCGGGAAGGCAAGTGCAGCATCGAGGCGGGCTTCGTGTGGGCAGACCTGCTGACGGATCTGGAGCGCACTTCCGACCACTGCTCCAATATCGCCGGCAGCGTCATCGATATGTCCCAGCACAATCTGAACATCCATGAGACGCTGCGCAGCGGCAAGCTGAACAACGAGGAATACGACCGTCGCTTCCGGGAATACGCCAGAAAATACGCCGTGAAATAGGTGGGCGGTAAAACAAAACACGCCATGTGTCTATGGACACATGGCGTGTTTTGTTTTATATCTTGAAGAAAAAATGTAGGATAATGCATGAAATGCCGGTTTGCCGGGTCGCCGCAGCAGGGTGGATGGCACAGACACAGGGAGTCGCTCTTGAAGGACAGCTGCCAATCGGTCTGCATCTCCGGTGCTGCTCTCGATATTACTACACCGCCGATACTAAATCGCCAATGCTGAATCAGCGGGCCGCCGCCCTGTTCCTGAACCGCCGAGGGGTGCGGGAAAATATCCGCCGGATAAAGCGGCATCACATCCCGGTCATCGGAAGCAGCGTGGCGGGCAAATCCACGCCATGCAGAGCCGCATGACACACCACCATCAGTAGGAGCGGGGGATGCCGAGCATCTGCCGAGACAGGACGGCACGATTCGGCGGGAGCCGAATGGCGATGCACTGACCGGATGGGGATGCACCGCCGTGCCATCCGGCGGAAGGAAAGTAAGCGGCTAACGGAATTGCGAGAGCGAAAATGACTGACCGGTCACTGGGCCAGCAGGACCTCCAGCCGCTGACGGATGAGGGAGAGCAGGCGGTCATTATCCGGCATCTCCTTCAGGTCGGCGGGGTCACAGAGGGCGGCCAGATCCTCAGACAGATACCCCTCCTCAAACACGTCCAGTCCAGCCTGATTCAGACAGTCAGCATAGTCCACTAAGCGCTGGTTTTTGTCCCATTCGCCCCGTTTGCGGAGGGCGCCGGCCCAAGCCGCCATGGTGGCCAGCGGATTGGTGGAGACCTTCTCCCCACGACGCCAGCGATAGAAATGATCGGTGACGGTGCCGTGGGCGGCCTCATATTCAAAGTTGCCGTCCGGGGAGACCAGCACGCTGGTCATCATGGGCAGAGAGCCGGAGGCGGCGGCGATGAGGTCGCTCATGACGTCGCCGTCGTAGTTTTTGCAGGCCCAGATGATGCCGCCGGGGGAGCGGATGACCTTGGCCGCCACGTCGTCGATGAGGGCGTAGCGATAGGTGAGACCCGCCTTCTCAAAGGCCGTCCGGTACTCCTCGTCGTACACCTTCTGAAACAGCAGCTTGAAGGTCTGGTCGTAGTCCTTGGAGATGGTATCCTTGCTGGAAAACCACACGTCCTGTCCCACGGAGAGCCCGTAGGAGAAGCAGCACCGGGCAAAGGAGAGGATGGAATCGTCCCGGTTGTGCATGGCCTGCACCACGCCGGGGCCGCTGAACTGATACACCGTCTGGCGGGAGGTCTCCACGCCGTTTTCATCGGTGAACACCAGCTCCGCCTTTCCCTTGCCGGGGACCCGGTATTCCACGGCCTTATACAGATCACCGTAGGCGTGGCGGGCGATGGTGACGGGCTTTTTCCAGCTGGTCACCACGGGCTTGACCCGTGAAATGAGGATGGGAGCCCGGAACACCGTGCCGTCCAGCGCTGCCCGGATGGTGGCGTTAGGGGACTTCCACAGTTGGCTCAGGCCGTACTCCTCCTGTCGCTGGAGGTTGGGGGTGATGGTGGCGCACTTGACGCCGATGTGCAGGCGGCGGATGGCCTCCGCCGCATCCCGTGTCACCTGATCCGCCGTCCGCTCCCGGTTGGGCAGGCCCAAGTCGTAGTACTCCGTGTTCAGCTCCACAAAGGGCAGGATCAGCTGCTCTTTGATCTTCCCCCAAAGCACATGGGTCATTTCGTCGCCGTCCAGCTCCGCAATGGGGTGGGGCATTTTGATTTTTTCCATGGGGTTCACCTCCGGTTTTCGGCGGCATTTTGGGCCGCATAGTGGTTCATGAGACAGCCGGTGAGCAGCAGCTCCCGCTCCTCGGCGGTGGTATTTTTCAGATAAAGCGTCAGGGCGTGGATGCCGCTGTCCGTCAGCAGCAGGGCGGGGAACTCCTCATCGCCACGGGTCACCTTTTCCCGCACCTGCGGCACATAGAGGAAGTCACCTGGGTGGCCAGGGAAGTTGGCCCCTTCCGCCAGCGTAAAGGGCAGCATTCCCCAGTTGACGCAGTTGGAGCGATAGCGCTTGGTGGCAAACTCGTAGCAGAGGTTGGCGCAGCCCCCCAGCACCCGCTGGCAGGAGGCGGCCTGCTCCCGTGCCGAGCCGTCACCGGGCTTGTTGGCAAACAGCACCGAGCCGATCTGCACCCGGCCCATGTCGGGAATGGAGAGGGCCTTCTGCACGCTTTGCAGCTCCGGGGGTATGGCGCCGCTGCGGCGGGCCTCCTCCAGTGCCTGGGTGGCCCTGGCACGGGGAACATAGTCCGGGTCCCGGCGGGACAGGGCGAAGGACGCCAGCTTCAGGGGGTTGGAGCGGTAGGAGGAGGTCTCGGCCGGAGGGGATCAGCTCATCGGTGGTGGTGAC
>ENA-OQCO01001172-OQCO01001172.1-human-gut-metagenome-genome-assembly--contig:-NODE-1172-length-10807-cov-1.289700_pt1 | contig 10807 bp, 7 predicted proteins | sample MGYA00242500_ERZ504582 | MGnify/ENA primary metagenome ERZ504582 (study PRJEB26092, sample SAMD00036346) | human gut metagenome | host: Homo sapiens | study: EMG produced TPA metagenomics assembly of...
CGCCGCCCACTGCGCGGAGAAGATCGCCGCAGCCGTCGGGCTGGACCCGGACAAGGCGTTCGTGCTGGGCCTGCTGCACGACATTGGCCGCCGCTACGGCAAGCGGCACCTCGGCCATGTGTCGGACGGCTACACCTATATGATGGAGCTGGGCTATGACGAAGTGGCCCGCGTCTGCATGAGTCACTCGTTCAACGACCAATCCCTTGCCAGCTATGTCGGCCACAGGGACACCACACCCGAAGAAACGGCCCTTATTGAGCGGGAGCTCGCCACCATGGTCTACGACGACTACGACCGGCTCATTCAGCTCTGCGACTCGCTGGCGGATGCGGCCGGCGTCGTGGATATCGAGGAGCGGATGGCTGATGTCAAGCGCCGCTACGGCGATTACCCCCAGAACAAATGGGACATCAACCTTGCCCTGAAAGCCCATTTTGAGCAGCTTGCCGGGCGCAGCATTTATGATGTTGTGGAAAAGGACAGCTACCGTCCTTCCACGTAAGACAAAAGCCACGCTTTCGCGTGGCTTTTGCTGTTTTTCTTATCGGTCCCACTTGTCGCAGAGGGCGTTGATCTGGTCGGCAAACCTGGCAAGGTCCTTGTTGGCCCCGCCCTCGTTGTGCTCGATGACCCGCAGCAGGCGCTTACCTGCGCTGACCAGGCGTTGGAAAACTGTGGCGGCGCGGCTGGCACCCTCACTGGGCCGACGCTCGACCCGCACTCTGGTGCCCTCCTGCACACAGACGGCCCCCTCGGCCCCGATGACCCACTGTGCCCCATTGTAGGGCGCACAAGCCGTGAAGCCTTCGTCGGTGAGGGTCTGGGCGAAGATGTTCTCCACCTCATCGTCGCCGTGGACGATGAAGACCCGCTTGGGCTTGGGCGAAAAGGCGTTGATCCACGCCAGCAGGCCGTTTTTGTCCGCGTGGCCGGACAGACCGGTCAGCTGGCAGATCTCCGCCCGCACCTCGATGGCCTCACCGAACAGTTTGACATCGGTAGCACCTTCAATGAGGGTGCGGCCCAGTGTGCCGACGGCTGATAGCCCACAAAGAGGATGGTGCACTCCGGCCGCCAGAGGTTGTGCTTGAGATGGTGGCGGATGCGGCCGGCCTCGCACATGCCGCTGGCAGAGAGGATGACCTTCGGCTCCCGGTCGGCGTTGATCATCCGGGATTCGTCGCTGGTCACGCTGACCCGCAGGCCGGGGCACTGGATGGGGTCGATGCCCTGGGCCAGCAGGGCGCGGGTCGCCTCGTCAAAACAGTCGGGGTCGGTATCCCTGAAGATGCGGGTCGCCTCGATGGCAAGCGGGCTGTCGATGTACACCGGGAAATTGCCGTGGCCCTTGACCAGACCTTTTTCCTTGATCTCCCGGATGAAATAGAGCAGCTCCTGCGTGCGGCCCACCGCGAAACTGGGAATGACCACATTGCCGCCCCGGTCAAAGGTGCGCTGCAATATTCTGGCCAGTTCGCCGATGTAATCCGGGCGGGGGCCGTGGAGCCGGTCGCCGTAGGTGGATTCCATCACCACATAATCGGCATCGGTCAGATAGGTCGGGTCCTTGATGAGGGGCTGGTTCTGGTTGCCGATGTCGCCGGAGAAGACGAGCTTGGTGGTGGTGCCGTTCTCCGTCACCCAGATCGCAATGCTGGCCGACCCCAGCAGATGGCCCACATCCACGAACTCGATCACAAGGCCGGGGGCCAGTTCCAGTTTCGTGTTGTAATCCACGCCCCGGAACAGCTTGATGGCCGCTTCGGCATCCTGGACGGTATACATCGGCTCCACCGGCTCGGCACCGGAGCGCTTGCCCTTGCGGTTCTTCCACTCCGCCTCAAACTCCTGGATGTGGGCAGAGTCCCGCAGCATGATGCCGCACAGCTCCACGGTGGGGTTGGTGGCATAGATCCTGCCCCGGAACCCGTTGCGGGCCAGCAGCGGCAGAAGGCCGGTGTGGTCGATGTGGGCATGGGTCGCCAGCACACCGTCGATCTCGCCGGGGGCCACGGGGATGGGCTGGTTTTCATAGGTATCCTTGCCCTGCTCCATGCCGCAGTCGATGAGATAGCGCTGCCCGGCGGCTTCCAGCAGGGTACAACTGCCCGTCACCTCATGGTTCGCGCCCAAAAATGTCAGTTTCATCCAAAAGCACCTCCTGATCGATGCTCTCTGCCATTCGCACCGCGTCCGCAGCAAGCGAAGCGAGACCGAGAGGTTTTGCACTTGTATTATAACATATTTTCTTTTTCCAATGCGTCCAAATCGCGCCGGGAATATCAAGCAGAACGCCGAATTTTCGAAAAATTTTTTATACAATCTTGACAAACCACCCCCTGCTGATATAAACTTAATTCGTATGACGTAACTTCTACACAGAGATTCAAAATAGAGAGGTTGTATTTTATGGTTCGTAACGATTTGCGCAACGTCGCCATTATCGCTCACGTTGACCACGGCAAGACCACGCTGGTGGACGCCATGCTGCGTCAGAGCGGTGCTTTCCGCGACAATCAGGTCGTGGCCGAGCGCGTCATGGACAGCGGTGATATCGAGCGTGAGCGCGGCATCACCATCCTGGCCAAGAACTGCTCCTGCACCTACAAGGGTGTCAAGATCAACATCGTCGATACGCCGGGCCACGCCGACTTTGGCGGCGAGGTCGAGCGCGTTCTGAAGATGGTCAACGGTGTTCTGCTGCTGGTCGATGCAGCGGAAGGCTGCATGCCCCAGACCCGTTTCGTGCTGCAGAAGGCTCTGCAGCAGAACCTGAGCCTGGTGGTCGCCATCAACAAGATCGACCGCCCCGATGCCCGCATCAAGGAAGTCATCGACGAGGTCCTGTACCTGCTGATGGATCTGGGCGCTACCGATGAGCAGCTGGACTGCCCCATCCTGTTCTGCTGCGGCCGTCAGGGCACCGCAAGCCTGGACCCGGATGTGCCGGGCACCGACCTGATCCCCCTGTTCGACACCCTGCTGAGCACCATCCAGCCGCCGGAAGGCGACCCGGAGGCTCCGTTCCAGATGCTGGTCTCCTCGGTCGACTACAACGAGTTCGTGGGCCGCATCGGCATCGGCCGCATCCAGAACGGCGTTGCCCGCGTGGGCGAAGAGGTCCAGGTGTGCGACTGGCACAACCCCGACCTGAAGATGCGCGGCCGTCTGACCAAGCTGTACGACTTCCAGGCCAACGGCCGCCAGCCGTGCGACAACATCACCGCCGGTGATATCGTCGCCTTCTCCGGCCTGCCCGATGTCACCATCGGCAACACCCTGTGCTCTCCCTCTCAGGTCGAGCCGCTGCCCTTCGTGAAGATCAACGACCCCACCGTCGAGATGACCTTCTCCGTCAACGACAGCCCGCTGGCCGGCCGCGAGGGCAAGTTCGTCACCAGCCGCCAGATCCGTGACCGCCTGCAGAAGGAACTGCTGAAGGACGTTGCTCTGAAGGTAGAGGACTCCGCTACCACCGATTCCTTCCGCGTCATGGGCCGTGGTGAGATGCACCTGTCCATCCTGATCGAGACCATGCGCCGCGAAGGTTACGAGCTGCAGGTCTCTCCCCCGCACGTTCTGACCAAGGTCATCGACGGCAAGACCTACGAGCCTATGGAGCATGTCGTCATCGACGTGCCCACCCAGTATCAGGGCGCTGTCATGACCGGTCTGGGCACCCGCAAGGCCATCCTGCAGCAGATGGAGTCTCTGGGCACCGACCGTGTCCGTCTGGAGTTCCGGATGCCCAGCCGCGGCCTGTTCGGCTACCGCAACCAGTTCCTGACCGATACCCACGGCGAGGGCATCCTGAACCAGATCTTCGACGGCTACGACGTCTGGGCCGGTATGATCGCCAACCGCTCCACCGGCTCTCTGGTCAGCTTTGAGACCGGTGAGGCTGTCACCTACGGTCTGTTCAATGCACAGCAGCGCGGCACCCTTCTGGTCGGCGCTGGCGAGAAGGTCTACGAAGGCATGGTCATTGGCTACACCGCTTCCGGCGAGGACGTCGATGTCAACGTCTGCAAGACCAAGCATCTGACCAACACCCGTGCTTCCGGCTCCGATGACGCTCTGCGTCTGGTGCCCATCAGCAAGCTGAGCCTGGAGGGCTGCCTGGAGTTCCTGGCACCCGACGAGCTGCTGGAAGTCACCCCGGAGAACCTGCGCATCCGCAAGCAGATCCTGAACCACGACCAGCGCATGAAGGCCAAGAGCAAGCTGAAGTAAGCACTCCCCTTCTTCCAAAACAGATCAACGGCACCGCAAGCCCCACGGCCTGCGGTGCCGTTTTTTGTGTGTCAGTCTGAGCCGGCGCACTTGGACAGCTTCAGCAGTTCTTCCAGCGAACTTGCGTGGACCACGCCTTTTTCTCCCTGTTTTGGTCTGGCAGTTTCCCTCCTGGCATCTTTTCCGGGGCGGTCACCCCTCTTTTTCCTCTTTTCATTCTTCATCGGGAGCGTTCTGGGGGACTGCTGCGTTTTTTCTACCTTCTGAGGCTCTTGCTTTCGGGCACATTTCGGATACACCCTGACCGGGCGATTCCTGCGGTACGCATCGTGCCGAACGATATACTCCAGATATTCCAGGATCGTTTTGGCCCGGTGCGCCTGGCTGTGGTACCCCGGCACAATGGTCGGGTGAAGCGGATCATCTTTGTTGTATGTATTTTTGTGATATAACCACAGCTTTCGGTCATTGCCATGGACCAGTAATTTCCAATTTCCGCAGCTCGATGCCACTTTGAGCTGGTCGTCTTCCAGTTCGCAGGTCAGACCATGCTTCGCGCAGTAGTCGAGGATCTTCTCCCGGTCATTTTCGAAACGCTTTCCGATCCCGGAGCACTGGTCGCACCGCCGGAGGCCCAATGCTCTTGCTTCTTCGGCGCTTTGGAGCGCCCGCCAAAGCTCCCGTTCTTCTTCCGTCTTCCGTCTCTGACAGCAGGGACAACCTCCCGCATGGAACCTTTTTTCAGGGTCGTCGATGCGATAGTACCATTTGAGCAAAGGCGGCTTGGGCGGTTCAGGCTCCTCTCTTCCGGGGTATCTTCTCTGCAGCAATTCTTCCCGCGTATAGAGTTTATATCGTTCGTGTTTCTGACAGAGTTTGCAAACACGGCCTCCATCGCAGAAACGTCCCCAGTCTGCCAAGCGCAGAGAACGGCCCCTTACCGCCGGGCAGTCCGGAGCATGAAGAATGTTGGAGCTTCGTGTCTGAACCAGCGGCAGCCGTTTTTCTTCCGGGAGTTCACGGAGATGCCACGCAAGTACCTCAAACAATTGGCTGAGCGTTCTTGCCCGCTCCTTTGGTAGAAACATTCCACCGGGCTTTCCCGCAACATGCAGAAGTTCCATGCCATCCTGCAATGCGTCCGCCTGCGCTTCCGGAGCAATGGCATTCAAAATCGTTTGCACAAAGACGATTCTGGAAGCCGGAAGTTTCTTTCCAAAGCGCGCCAGCGCATACAGCAGCATTTCAAGAGTCTCCCGATTCCACAAGACCAGAACGTCATACTGTGAAAATGTCCGCATAAAAACATCGACCGCATGGGCAAGCGTCCACCCCTGCCGGAGCGTCGTCAGATTGTTGTTCATCCGCCGCTTCGTCTGCTTTGTGATGTTCTCCGGATGCTCGACGCGTAGATACCGCCCGAATGTTTTGATGTCCGGTTCCCACGGCCAGCCCAGCTGACAGGAAAATCCATAGATCTCCCGCTCCATTTCCGGCCGCTTCGGAGTGTTCCACAGCAAGTCCACAAATAAATACCTCATCCATTCTCCCTCCTTTTCCTTTATTCTATACATTTTATGTCCAACAAATCGGATTTTTATCGCAATTTTCAAAAATAGTGCCAATCAAAACGGCATCTTTGCGATATGCAGTTTGCGGATGTTGCTTGTGCATTAAAAACGCAAACTGCTATAATATTTTACAGTTCCATCACACGGCAGAAAATGCTTGCCGCCTAGACACAGCCTATGTGTGATATGCACTTCAGCACTGTTGCAATGGCATCAAAAAGTTGAATCGTTCTATTTGCAAACCGGCTTCATTCTCTGTATAATAAAGAAAACTCCATCTCACTGCGGCGCTGTGCCGCGTGAAAGACGCCAACAGGGAGGTTTTGTTATGAACGACATCATTCAGGCCATGGAGACCCGCCGGAGCATCCGGCAGTTCAAGCCCGACATGCCCCGCAAGGAGGATCTTCAGCAGATCATCGAGGCCGGTCTTTACGCCGCCAACGGCAGAGGCCGACAGGGCGCGATCATTCTGGCCGTGACCAACAGGGAGCTGCGCGACAGGCTCTCTGCCCTGAACCGCGAGATCGGCGGCTTCCCGGAAGGCAAAGACCCCTTCTATGGTGCCCCGGCGGTCCTCATCGTGCTGGCAGACAAGAGCTGCCCCACCGGCATCTACGACGGCAGCCTCGTCATGGGCAACCTGATGCTGGCCGCACACGCGCTGGGTCTGGGCAGTATCTGGATCCACCGCGCCAAGGAGGAGTTCGAGCGCCCGGAGTACAAGCAGCTGCTCAAAGACCTCGGCGTTGAGGGCGAGTGGGAGGGCATCGGCCACTGCGTTGTCGGTACCATCGACGGCGAAGCCCCGCAGCCCGCACCCCGCCGGGACGGCCGGGTGTTCTGGGCCGAATAAGCAGGCGCAAAAAAAGGAACGGCATACCAGACGGTGTGCCGTTCCTTTTTGTGCTTAATTTGCCGCGTAGGCGCTGCCCGGCGTCCAGGCATTGGCGGCCGAATACTTCGCGTGGTTGCGCAGATAGGTGACCCAGGCACCGTAGCCGTTGCCTGCCGAGAAATGGATGCCGTCCGGAGCGGCCAGCACCTCTTTCAGGTTGCCCTCGCCGTCGGCGAAGGTCTCCCACAGGTCGAGGTAAACGCAGCCCTTGTCCGCTGCCAGCAGGGCCAGCTGCTCATTGACCGAGCGGATGACGTCCGACGCAAGGCCGGGCTTTTCCGCCGCAGCGGCCGGGCGCACCGGCGGGATGGACTGGACGTAGATGACGCAGTCATTGCCCAGCGTCTGCCGCAGCAGGTCCAGCATCTGGCCGTAGTAGGCCAGGAAGCGGTCTGCCGCGCCCAGCGTGGTCAGGGTGTTGGTGCCCAGCAGAAGATAGAGCTTTTTCGGGTGGGCAGCGGCCAGCACATCCAGCGCGATCTCCTCGCCGCGGGTGGAGCTCTTGACGGCGCTGCGGTTCACGATGGCGTCCGGGCCGACGCCGGTGTAGCCGCAGATGAGCGCACCGCCCAGGTTGATGTTGTAATCGGAAAAGCCCACCGTCAGGCTGTCACCGAGGAAGGCTGCATCCGCAAAATAGCTCAAGTCCACCTGCCCGCAGCTGGGCTGGCGGATGGTGCTGCTGTCGTGCGCCTTGACCGTGTAGCCGCCCGCCGTCTGCCGGGCCGGGCCGAAGGCCTCCAGCGTCACGGCCGCGGCACCAGGATCCGCCGTGCTGCCTGCACTGCCGGAGTCCGCTGCGGTCTCCCGCTCTCCCCGCTGTGCTGTCGGCCGCTGCGCCCTGCATGGGCAGCGGAGCCAGAATGTTCTCGGCCATGCCGCTGGAACGTCGCGGGCTGCGGCTGCTCGCTCTCCTTCGTACCGTTTTCCACGAATGGCCGTCACCGCCAGCGAGAGCAGCAGAATGGCTGCAATGACCCCTGCCAGCCGCAGCCCGGTCCCTGCACGGCTGCGCCTGGCGCGGCCATGCGCCGAATGATATTCGTGTGAAATTCCCATCGTCGTTCCCCTTGCCTTTTTATATTTACGGGTAGTATCCCTCAAAAATTGCATCGCATTCTGGGATCGCACCGTTTTTTGTGCCATGTGACCATTATTGTATCATAATTTTTTTGCCTGTGCAACCAATCAGGTCTTGCATACAACAGGCAAATGGTTTACAATAGAAGAGTAGCAGGAATTGTGCCGTTTTCATTGAAGTGCTTGCACATCCTGCATTCTTTTTGTACGACTTGCGGCGAATGGCTGCGCTTGTTCCGGGAGCAGTGCAGGGCACCCGAAACAGTTTCCGAACGCAGCCATCCGTTTTGCGGGACGTAACAGTTTTTTGGATAAGAAGGAGGTTCTCATGGCGAAAAACGTCATCATTGGCCAGAGCGGCGGTCCCACAGCCGTCATCAATTCCAGTCTGGCAGGCGTCTACAAAGCCGCGATCAGTCTGGGAGCTGAGAAGGTCTACGGGATGCAGTACGGCATCGAAGGCCTGCTCAAAGAAGAGATGCTGGAGCTGAACGTTCTGCTGAACGACCGCATGAGCATCGAGCTGCTCAAGCGCACCCCGTCCAGCTATCTGGCAGCTGCCGCTACAAGCTGCCTGACCCGGATGTGGACGCCGCCCCGTTCGTTAAACTCTTCACCCTGTTTGACAAGTACGACATCTGTGCGCTGTTCTACATCGGTGGCAACGACTCGATGGATACCATCGCCAAGCTCAGCCGCTATGGCGCGCGGGTGGGCAGCCCGGTGCGGTTCATCGGTGTGCCCAAGACCATCGACAACGACCTGTGCCTGACCGACCACACCCCCGGCTACGGCTCGGCAGCCAAGTACATTGCCACCATCCTGAAGGAAGTCATCCGGGACTCTTCCGTCTACAACATCCGCAGCGTGACCGTGGCCGAGATCATGGGCCGCCACGCGGGCTGGCTGGCCGGTGCGGCTTGCCTGGCCGGCGGTGATGACTGCGAAGGCCCGGATCTCATCCTGCTGCCGGAAGTTCCCTTTGATGCGGACCGCTTCCTGGCCAGGGTGGACGAACTGCAAAAGAGCAAGCCCAATGTCATCATCGCAGCCAGCGAGGGCGTGAAGACCGCCGACGGCACCTATCTGTGCGATCTGGTCTCCACCGCCGGGCAGCTGGACGCCTTTGGCCACAAGGCCATCCTCAGCGGCACCAGCCGGTATCTTTCTGACCTCATCCACGACAACCTGAACTGCAAGAGCCGTGCCATCGAGTTCTCGACCCTGCAGCGCTGCGCCAGCCATCTGGCCAGCCGCACCGATGTGAACGAGGCCTACGCCGTGGGCGGTGCGGCCGCTGCGGCTGCTTTCGCGGGCGAGACCGGCAAGATGATCTCGCTCAAGCGCATCTCCAACTACCCCTATCAGTGCATCACCGAGGCCGTGGATGTCCAGAAGGTGGCGAACCTTGAGAAGAAGGTCCCGCTGGATTGGATCACCCCGGACGGGATGCAGGTCACGGCGGCATTTGAGGAATATGCCCGCCCGCTGATCCTGGACGAGGTGACGCCCGTTTACGTCAACGGCACCCCGCGTCACATCCGCCTGTAAGTTTTTTTTCCCCCCCCCGCCATCCTCTTTCCCGCAGTCTGTTTTCGTGCTCCTGCACGATAATATAAAGCCGAAACAGAAGAAAAGGAGAAATCATCATGGGTAAAAATGCAATCGTTGGCCAGTCTGGCGGCCCCACCTCTGTCATCAATGCAAGTCTGGCAGGTGTTTTTGAGAGCTGCAAGAACCGCAGCGCACAGGTCGTTTACGGCATGTGCAACGGTGTCGCCGGTCTGCTGGAGGAAAACGTTGTAGACCTGTCTCAGTACCTGACCGACGACCTCGACATCGAGCTGCTCAAGCGCACGCCCTCCAGCTTCCTGGGCAGCTGCCGTTACAAGCTGCCCGACTGGCACGACGACGAGGCGGTCTACAAGAAGCTGTTCGCCATTCTGGAGAAGCTGGACATCGGCTACTTCTTCTACATTGGCGGCAACGACTCCATGGACACCATCGGCAAGCTGGCCGACTATGGCAACCGTGTGCAGAGCAGCATCCGCTTCATGGGTGTGCCCAAGACCATCGACAACGACCTGATGGTCACCGACCACACCCCCGGCTACGGCTCCGCTGCCAAGTACATCGGCGTCGTGATGAAGGAGATCATCCGGGATGCCACCGTCTACGGCACCAAGTACGTCACCGTCGTCGAGATCATGGGCCGCAACGCCGGCTGGCTGACCGCCGCCGCTGCCCTGGCCAAGAGCGACGACTGCGAGGGCGTGGACATGATCTGCCTGCCCGAAGTGCCCTTCAATGTGGACCACTTCGTGGAGAAGGTCCGTACCATGCAGGAGAAGAAGCCCAGCATCGTCATCGCCGTCTCCGAAGGCGTCAAGCTGGAGGATGGCCGCTATGTCTGCGAGCTGGCCGACGATGTGCATGCAGTCGATGCCTTCGGCCACAAGGCTCTGACCGGCACCGCCCGCTATCTGGCAAACGTCGTGGCCCGGAATCTGGACACCAAGACCCGCAGCATCGAGCTTTCCACCCTGCAGCGCTGCGCCGGCCACCTGACCAGCCGCACCGACATCACCGAGGCCTATCAGGTCGGCGGTGCTGCCGCCAAGGCTGCCTTTGAGGGCGTCACCGGCCAGATGGTCGCTCTGAAGCGCATCTCCAACAACCCCTATCAGTGCACCACCGAACTGCACCCCATCAGCGAGGTCGCAAACCTCGAAAAGAAGGTGCCGCTGAGCTGGATGAACGCCAACCACACCCAGATGACCGAGGAGTTCCTGGATTACGCCCGTCCCCTCATCCAGGCCGAGCTGACTCCGCTGTACATTGCAGGTCTGCCCCACCACATCTACCTGAAGAAGTGATTTCTCTTCTGTTTCCCGGCGCATAAGCAAGGCCCCGTGCGGACACATTGGTCTGCACGGGGCCCTTTTTCGTCTGTTCGTTTGTCGGGTCACACCGTGGTCTCGACGCGCGGCGCACCGCCCGCGATCTCCTCGGCGGTCAGGGG
>ENA-OQCO01001173-OQCO01001173.1-human-gut-metagenome-genome-assembly--contig:-NODE-1173-length-10805-cov-1.411126_pt1 | contig 10805 bp, 9 predicted proteins | sample MGYA00242500_ERZ504582 | MGnify/ENA primary metagenome ERZ504582 (study PRJEB26092, sample SAMD00036346) | human gut metagenome | host: Homo sapiens | study: EMG produced TPA metagenomics assembly of...
ATTTTATTATAACAGCTCTACTGTTAATAATCGGTAGAGCTATTATAATTATTTAGATTTAAATTATATCTCGCACATTTAAATGTATTCTTTGATATAAAAGGATCTAATGGCTTTAGTCCTTTAAGTACAATCAAGTTATTTGTATAATATTGTTGTATTGGAGGCAATATTATGGCATATATAATTGATATTAAAAAAAATTTTCTATAAATAACGGCTTTCTTTTTATAACTTTTTATTCACTGAATGTTTTATGTAATATATAACTAAGTTATGATCGGGACGTAGTTTATCCCTATTGATGTTTTTAGAAAAGGAATCAAATATAAGTAATTTATATACAAAATTCAAAAATATGATAATTTCTCTTAATCATGTTCACAAAAAATTTACAAATTATTCATATTTATTCATTGATTAATAAATTAACACATGTTATTGTATAACTAATCGACAATTATCGTCAAATTTGTTGATAATAAAAATTGGAGGAGTTTATATGAATTTATATTATTATGCTTATAAATATGGTTAGCTTTATTAATCAATTGAAATTAAGCAATTTTTAAACCATTTAAGGAGGAATTATGACAAAATATTTTTATAAACGAGCAATTGCGTTAATAACAATGGTTATAGTTATTGTGCCAACCTTTGCACAGCTTGCCGTATCAGCAGAGGAATTTAAAAAATACCCATATATGCTTTTTGGACGCAATGGAATAACGATGACAGTTACATCAAATTTGTGTATAAACGGTAATATTCACACAAATAAAGAAGCCGACATATCCTACTTAAACGGAAATATCAATGGTAAAATCACAACGGGCGCTGACATTGAAAAAAGAGTGAAGCACGTTTACGCCGACACTAAGATTCGTGAAACATATTTCACTGAAAACTGCGAGCTTTACGAGGACGGTTATGTTCGTGATGAAATGAACATACATATTAACAATCCTATTTACAGCTACAGAAACATTGAACTTGACGGAAACGTAGCCCTTAATTCCAGCATGGGAACGCTGATGGATATAAACGTGACGGGAGAGGTCAAGAATGCGAATACTTCCGTTGTATATTCAAAGTACGGCGATATTACTATTGAAAACGACAGCACAGCCAACATTAACGGACTTATTTACTGCCCTCTGGGAACGCTTACGATTGATTCTCCGAATATTAACTTGAACGGTGTAATTATTGCCGATAAAATCGTAATTAACGGCGGAAGTGTAAATATAAATTACAAAGAAAATATGGCGGGATTTATAGGTACAGAGTCGGAAAAATACGATTTCAGCGATTTAGAATACCTGCCTGAATCTTGGCTTGGCGATACCGACAAGGACGAACTTTTTGATATTTATGAAAAAGTAATAGATACTGATCCGTATGATATAGATACAGATGATGATGGATTGCCTGACGGATATGAAGTTTTAACACTGAACACCGATCCGTTAGAATTAGATACAGATGAAAACGGAATTTCCGACGCTGACGAAGATTTCGACAATGACAATCTGAATAACTTAGGCGAATATCTGAACAAAACTGGACCGTTCAATCCCGACACAGACGAGGACGGACTTCTTGACGGAGACGAAATCAAAACATATAGAACTGACCCGCTCAATCCGGACACTGACAATGATAAACTGCTCGACGGTGAGGAAGGCTATGACGGAACGATTTACAAGAAGTACGGCGTTTATTTTGATCCGTTAAATCCTGACACCAACGGCAACGGAATACTTGACGGTGACGAAGTATTCGGGCAGTCGAAAAAGCAGACTGTATCAACCAATGACGAAGCGATTACTGAAATCAAGGTTGATATGGACACAAACGGCAGTCTTGAAAGAAATCTTACCATTGAAAGTATGTACGGAATTGACGCAATGTCAAGCGATGTATATGCCATGATAGGCGAGCCGTTTAACTTTACTTCGGAAACAAGCTTTGAATCTGCTACAATTACCTTTAAAATTGATAAATCAAAGCTGGGTGATACTAAGTTTGACAACTTAATTATTCTCTGGTATAATGAAGAAAAACAGATTTTTGAAGAAATGCCCACAACCCGAAACTGGGAGAACTCAACCGTAAGCGCCACAACTACTCATTTTTCACAATACATGATTGTTGACAGCGAGAAGTGGTATGACAATTGGGAAGAAAGTTTCATGGAACTGCGGAAGATGTGGAGCAGTCATACTACATATTATAAGGCAATGAACACTATTTTAGTGGTGGATTGCTCATGGAAAATGGACAGCGCAGACCCGATCAGCTATTCTATTGAGGTTGGATATAACGGAGTTACAGAAGAAAACCATACCGAAATTCTATCTCATATTCAAGGTACTCAATCAAATATCGACTATTATATGAAAAAATACGGACGGAGGAAATGCAACAGAGCATATATATGTGAAAATATAATCGGAAATATGGGCAGCGGAGACAGCGCCGCAGTCATTATGTATTCGGATCACATAGAATCCAATACAGGTTTGACAGGCTCAACGGGACCGCTTTATTCCGCAGTTCAAGGTGTAAACAGTGATGGAAATTCGTTATGGCTGAACAGCGCCGTTCAGACTGCGTTGTCATATGTAAGCGACAGCGATACCAATATGTACCGAATCATAGTATTAACAAACGGCGACGTGTCATACGGTTATGAATTATCATCATATGATTATACAAATGTATCTTTAAATATAGTAAGCCTTGGTAGAGGAAGTATAGGTTCTGATTTAGAAAATATTGTTTATGATACATACGGAGACGTTTACTACGGTTATCCATCGAGTGCTCTTACAAACGTAAACCGGAAATACAATAGATATTCCGCCGCAGTTTATTGGTGAAGATTCGGACGGAGACACCATTCCTGATATTGTAGAGCTTTATGGACTAAAGCCAAACGGTCAGCCGATAAATAGTGATCCGAACAAAAAAGATACCGATGGAGACGGACTTGATGACAATGTGGAAATACATTATAACGGAAGTAATTGGACGTCAGAAGTGAACAAAAATGAGTATGACGGTACTGTATACTGTGGCTCCGATCCGACATTAATAGATACGGACTGGGACACATATGACGATAAAAAGGAATATGAGTTAGGCTCCAATCCGTCAGTAGCAAACTTCTATATTGAAAATGAAGATTATGAGTTTGTGATGAATAATGATTACTATAATTCAGACGCATATCGAACGATGTATAACAATAGTGTTCTTACACAGATGTATGTGGGCTTAGGAAACTATGTATTTAACTCTAATTATAGTAAGGTAGAGCTATACAAAACGGCGATTGTTGATTATTTAAATAGAACATTAGAATCCAAAAAAGTCCATCTATGAAACACAAGAATGGATTGATTTGGCAAAATCAATTTGTGATGGTTATAATGATTCTGTCGGTCTTGCTTATAAAGTATTGGAGACATCAGGAAAACCGATTGATATAACCCAAAGAGATATGGAGTTGATAAAGGAATTTCAAGCAAAAATGAAGGAAAATTTAAAAATAATTAACTCATATAATCCTTTTAACCAATCAAGTGAAGAAGTTGTTGGCTTAGTTAAACAAGCTAATTTAGATTTTGAATATTTATCATCACAGGTTGATTCTGTTTCCAAAAAAATAAATTTAAAGAATATGAGCATTAAATTTCTTGACAACAGTGTTTACTACTTAGGGGGGGTTATTGGATATAGCTAACTGGGGGATAGTTGCTATAGATACATACTGCAACTATATAAATTTTAAAAGCAGTGTTCAAGAAATGGAAGATGGCATAAAAATATTGGAAATATTCACACAATCTGATGATATTTATGTGAAAAAGCGGCGTTGGAGTTATTAGATTATGCTAATATTGAATATGAAAACGCATATTATGAATGGCTTCAGGCAGCACAATCTTTTGAAGAAGATTTAATTGGTGCTGAAGTTTTTTGCAATTATTAATAAATTGCCTAAATATGGCTCATATGCAAGCTTATTTGTTGTTGTAAGTGATTGGGCAACAAATATAGGGGAAACTGCTACACAAGCCGAGTATACCTTTGCAAATGCAACAGTAGCTGAATCTTTACGAAAAGAAATATGGGAAATGGCGAAAACGGGAGAACAGCTTCAAAATGGTATTTCAATCAGCAGAGATTACAAAACTGCTGCAAGAAGATTTGTAAATCTAATTGTATTGCGAATCAATGCCGAAGAACAATACATAGCATATAGCAAAGCGTTTCCTTGGTATTCAGAATGGCTGGATAAAGATAACCAAGAGCACGCACAAAATAATATTGATAGATTAAACAATATATTGGTAAAATATATATAAAAGGAGAAATAATTGAAAGAGATTCTGTCTTATTGGGATATTCTTTTAGGGCTATTATCAATTTCACTTGGGATTTGTCGTTTGATTAAGTATGAAAAGTACAGAAAAAAGCGTGATAACGAATTATTAAAAAAATGTAATGGGAAATGGGAATTATCTTATTCGAGATTTATGGAAAACAGAATTCAACGTTTGAGGTGCAATATTTTGATCTTAGTAGGCATAGTATTTATCTACAACAGATTAAATGGCAATTTACCTAATATTATTGAGCTTATTAAAGAATTTGCATCTTATTGAATAAAAATCATGGGTATAGTATAATGCTATATCCATGATTAATTTCAATCAGCAGAGATTACAAATCTGCTGCAAAAATTCAAAAGAGCAAAACAAACAATTAAGTTTGTTTTGCTCTTTTTCTTTATTACAAAAAAATATTTTAAAGGAAGTGATAATATGATATATAAACCTCAAAATGTATACCCTCATAATACGGCTATAGACGCCTCTGAAGATAACAGCTTCTCATTTATATTTAACGGGGATCATTTAAAGGGTTATGATTTTGTGTTCTATGACGCAGGCAATAACGGACTTATTAAAAAGATGTACGTTCCTCTGTCTGCTTCGGCTATATACAATGATTATGAATCCAGAACAAGAATGTCTTCAGGTACTTTTGAAAACGGTAAAAGCTATAAATATAAAATGAATATATATCAGGAAAAATATGATATATTCGCTGTGCAGGGAACAGTCAGATCTATTAATGTTTCTCACCCTTCTGTTCAGATTCCTATTACATACGGCATAACTGAAATTCAGAATCCCATTTATTATGAAGTAAACGGCATTCGCACTCTTTACGGGGCTTGCTGCATGGAAATTGATAACGGGACTGTAAAAGAACGAAGAATGATTACTAATTATGATCCGACTTTGAAATACGGTACAGACGACGGTTACGGCAATTACGATTACAGAACTCTCGTTACCTTGGAAGCCCCCTTTTCCGCGATTCCCCCTGCCGGAACAACATATAAAATATATAAAAATTATATTACTTCCCCCGAATATTTTTTTGAATGTGCAAAACGGCCTGTAATTATACCTGATGTTTCTTTAAACGAATTCGGGAATATTGAATGTGCCTCGTCTTATTCCCAGGAACAAGATATAGGTATTAAAAATTATAAATATTCCTTGTTTAAAGATGAAAAGTCGGACGGTATAATCGACGCTGTTGTAAGGGATTCCGATTCTGTTTCCGAAGATACCATACCTGTATCTGTACCGGAAGGATTGATTTTCTCCATATTTGAAGACGATTATGTTACCGTTACTTATTCTACAGAGAATTCATATACTGTATCTGAAACGAGAATAGTAAAAAGCTATGACTATATTAACAATATAATAACTGTTAAAGAAGGCTTTAGTATTATTCCTCCCATTGCTTCACAGGTTTCCGTATTCAGAGGAAAGCTTACCCTTGTGAGGGAATCGGAATTAATTTACAATCAAACCTTAAAATATGAATTTAACGATATATTAAGCGATTCATCCTATACGGTAAAATTAGAAGTTACCGCGCAAAACAATATGAAAACTGAAAATTCTGTTTCAGGTCGCTTTACATCAGTCAGTACCGCAGATAAAAATTACAGTTTTAATTGCGGCGTTGAAAATGAAAGAAACGATATTGTTATAGACTATAATATGGGTAACAACAAGGCTTTAATAGAAAGAGAGGATACGGTAACTGGAGAGAAAAGAAGAATCGTTTTTAACTATCTACCTGCCATGATTATCTTGCCGCGTCTAAAAAACTATACAGATACAGAATAATTCCAATCGTCAAGCAGTCTGATAGATGGGTATACGGAAGCGAATATCTGTCTGAAATCCTATCTCCGAATTGGCGTTGCTGGACTATTTATTCTCTTATACGCAGAACTGATCTTAATTCCTTTGAACCAAACAGGGAAAGATTTCAGATGAACGAATACTGGAACTTATATATTGATCCGGAGGAAAGTGAAATAACGCAGAATTTAAATCATTATCTTCATGAGGCTGCTGCGCCAAGCCTAAAATAACAATCAATGACAATAATTATATATCCGGTTCGCTTACCTGTAAGCTGTCGCAGATTGAATGTCCCGAAATGAAATTTCAGGATACGATTTATATGGTCGAAGCATAGCGAGAATTTATATCTGACAACAGTATATTTTTGCTTAAAAATCCCAAAGGAGAAACATGGATCGTCAGTATTTCAGATAACCCGACAATATCCTATGATTATTCTTATTCAGGCATACCTACAACCCTAAGCTTTTCCTACACTGAATGCAGAGATATTAATGAAATAGCTATAATAAACTAATCCGGAAGGGTGATTGAAATGAAGGAGTTTTACAATGTAATCAATTCTTATTATTTAAGCATGTGTGCAGACACGGAAATAAATCTCAGAGTTAAAGCGGAATTGCTGGATCATTATGAAAATACGATCGGTGAAATAACTTCAAGCATATCGTCTGTTAATGGCAGTATTAATATAAAATATAATCAAGGAGTAAGAAGAACCTGCGATTTAACTATAAATGACTATAATGAGAGCTGTATTCCCGATAACGAATACAGCTCCTTTTTTATTAACAGAAAATTTAAAATATATATTGGTTTATATAAAAAGAATCATTCTTATTATCAGGACGACGTTATATTTTGGTTTTCTCAAGGGGTATTTGTTACTACGGATTCAAATTATGATTTAAAAAACAACATTCTTCATATTTCGGGAGTTGATAAATTCGGATTCTTTACAAAGGATTTAAATCAGCATACTTTGCAAACTACATATCATGTTCCCGCCGGATCAAAACTTGGTAAACTTATTGGGGATATTATAACCATTGATATGGGAAACGGATATCCTGCCGATTCGATGATTCCTATTATTAATTCGCAGCTTTTCGGCGAAGAGATTCCCCATGATATAGAAAAAACGGCAAATGAAACTATAGGCGACATTCTTATTGAAATAGCGACCGCTTTTAATTCAGATATTTACTACGACGTAAACGGCCGTCTGGTTTTTGAACCTAATATTACCGACGATTATTTAAGACAATCTCCGGTATATGAATTTAAAAGAAATGCCCCTGAGTATGTCGAAGCAAATTTTAATTACAATTATGGAAACGTGATTAATCAAATAACCGTTACCGGCAACAATTCCGATGAAATAACCTATTCCTATACGGCTGTTAACGATTATCCTATGTCTTCTTTAAGAGTAACAAATATAGGTATCAAAGCGGCAGACATAGAAGAAACCGCTATGGGCTATAACGAGAAAAGATGTAAGGATTATGCCGAGTATTTGTTAAAGAAAAAACTGCTTCCGTCTATATCCGGCACATTACTATGCTCTCCCCTGCCACATATCGACGTCAATAAAATTATAAGGCTTCCTGAGAAATCAACTGCGAATTATCATACCGATTATCTCATTGAGGAAATAAGCATACCTTTATCTCCTGCTAATTACAGCCTTAATATATGCAATATTCAAGAACTTCCGCTGCACTCATATTTTTAAAAGAAAGGACGACGCAAATTGAGCAAAATAGATTTCAGTAAATGGATTAATAGCGATAACTCCAACGAAAATATTAAAAAAATTACCGCTGTTGTTGAATATGTACAGCCCGATAATTCAAGAGCTGTTGTCAGAACTACAGATGGATTATCAGTTAAGCTGCTTAATAAAACAGGCGAATTACTTTCTGTGGGCGACACAGTTCAGGTATTGTACAGGAAATTGTTAACAAGTAAAACAGCTTATATTGAAGTTAGAAACGGCGAGCCGGTTGTTACGGGATCAAACGTCAAGGGCGTAGGAGAAAATACCGAAGGGAAAACGTTTGAGTATAACGAAAGCATATATGAAGGCGATAAGACCTCGGAAATATTTAACGATTATATTAATAATACAGCCGCCGGAGGATATGCGCATGCTGAAGGAGATCGTACAACTGCAATTGGCGTAGCCGCTCATACTGAAGGGACCGAGAGTATGGCAATAGGCGGCGGCTCTCATGCAGAGGGAATCGGAACTTTTGCCGGAGATGGCGGAGGGTCTCATGCAGAGGGGTATTATACCCATGCGGAAGGCAAAGGAAGTCATTCGGAGGGACAATATACTGTAGCGGAATACGGCGGTCATGCGGAGGGAGATCACACATATGCCCACGGAACCGGCAGTCATGCGGGAGGATATTATACAAAAGCCGTGAGGGAAAATCAGTTTGCTATGGGTAAATATAATGTTGAAGACTATAGTAATAAATTTGCCTTTATCTTAGGAAACGGCACAAATGAAAATAATCGTTCAAACGCTTTTGCTATAGATTGGAATGGAAACTTATATATTGGAAACAGCGATGTTTCAATTAATCTGATTGATTTAATTAGTCGTTTGGAAATACTTGAAGGCAAAGCTTGAGGAGGTATAAGAATGGCATGCAGTTTAATAAGCCGAAACTATCAGACAGGAATAACTATATTTTCGATAGATAGCTCGGACGACTTATCGTCATTGCCGACATTAAACAGAAACGGAAAATACAATTTAAATACAATAAATTGTGTTTCCCAAGGAAGCTTAGCTGTCGGCACTGACGGAAAGGATTACGTTCTCAGCGGCAGCAACCAATGGATATTGTATATGCAGAATAATTCTTCATCAAATAATAAGACAATAGGAATGTTTGAACATACATTTGACATCGGCGATATACAATTAAATCCTGTAAATGAATATTATTCATTTGGAACCGCTAAATTTAAAGGTATATCAGCCTATGATTATATTGGAAAATTGCAGATATTCTGTCTGTTCAAAACGTCGCCCCGATAAGTGAAATAATTACAAAGCAATTTAATTACAAACACAACCGGAACAATTATATGGATAAGAAACAACAGTAATGTATTCCCTTTTAATAATATTACAATATCCTCAATTTATTATAACAAAGAAACGCTTTCTCCGTCAGAATCATATATAGGAATAGAATTTATATCTCCTCCCGCGTTACCGAGTTTCAGCGGGCAATCTTCTGAAGAAATATATAAATTCAAGGGATTGGTTACAGCAATTTCTAAATAGGAGGTTAATATGGCTTGCAAATTAATGAAATTAAATTATAATACCGGACATGCCGTGTTTTCAATAGACGATAATTCAGATTTAAATAATCTGCCTGATTTAAAGAATACGGGTAAGTCGGAAATGTCGGTAATTAAAAATATTTCACAGGGAAGCTTAGCAATAGGCTCTAATGGAGAAAATTACATTTTAACAGGGAAATAATAAATGGATAAAATACAATGGTAATATAAACAGACAATTTATTTTTTATTAATTCAAGGAAGTGAAGTATGTTTAATATATCAGAAAAAATAATCAGCCTATTATCCAATTAAATCGCGGAGATAGCGCAGAGCTTCAAACGGAACCGTATATCTGTTCGGACGGCAATAAAACGCCCTTAATTCTGAATGAAAACGATTATATACTGTTTTGTATTGCCGGTCCGTCCGGTAAAATTTATTATAAAAAAATCATAACCAAAAATGATTATAATCAGGATAATATACTGACTATAAAATTTCGTCCTAATGATACAGTAAATTTACAACCGTTCAAATATACATTTTCTTTACAGTACATGCCGGAGAGCCGCCGTTACCGGAACAGCCGACGATTACGATGTTAAAAAGCTTAAAGAGCTTGAAGCGGAGGCGGAGGAATTAAGGGGGCTAATCTAATGAACGATAAGATAAAATACATACTTTCCGTTATCGGAGGGTTTATAGCGACGGCCACAAAGCAATACGGGCTTATACTTCTTTTTGTGGTGATAGGAATAGTATTCGATTTTGTTACGGGACTGGTCAAAAGCAAAATAACGGGCGTTCCCTGGTCAAGTAAAAGAGGCTTTATCGGCTTCTGGAAAAAGATATCGCTTCTTGCGGCGTTGTTTTTCGGGGTATTTCTGGACTACTTCATACCCATGTCTCTTGAAAAAATAGTATCTGTCGAAGTACCCTTTGCTTTGCCCTTCGGTTTAATCATCGGAAGCTACATAGTGCTTAACGAATGCATATCTATATGCGAGAATCTCTACGAATGCAACCCGGATATTATTCCGAAATGGATAGCTAATTTATTAAAGAACGCTAAAGGGAAAATAAATGAGGATAAAAACGGCCAAGACGGTTGACACATACGGTTAATTGTTGTATAATAATAAAAAGGGGCATACCGATTAGACGGTCGCTCCCAATAAGTAAGTTAAGTAAATAACCGTCTTAGTTGGTAGCTGAGGGCGGTTATCTTCTTTATTATGA
>ENA-OQCO01001174-OQCO01001174.1-human-gut-metagenome-genome-assembly--contig:-NODE-1174-length-10796-cov-2.416815_pt1 | contig 10796 bp, 16 predicted proteins | sample MGYA00242500_ERZ504582 | MGnify/ENA primary metagenome ERZ504582 (study PRJEB26092, sample SAMD00036346) | human gut metagenome | host: Homo sapiens | study: EMG produced TPA metagenomics assembly of...
CGCTCCGGAACCCGCTCCCGCACCGGAGAAGGAGCGCCCGCCCCTGCCGGAGGAGCCGCCCCTGCCTGCGGAGCTATCCCGCCCCCCGGAGCCGAAAGCGGAGGAGGAACGTCCCCCTCTGCCGGAGGTACCCCCGGTGCAGGAGGAGAACATCCCGCCTTGGGAGGGCGGCAGCAAGGACCGGCTGGAGGAGCTGATCGGCCCCGGCAGCCAGCTGGAGCACTTCAAGATCAAATAGTCCATCGGGCTGGACAAAAGCTGGACAAATACCGGACAAAAACAGTCCGCCGGAAGATCCCGGATCGGACAAAACGGACCCTTAAAACAGATCAATAAGGAGGATACTCAGCTATGGCAAAAGGATACAGCGCACGGGGAGGCTTCTCCGGCGGCGGAAGCGCCATGCGCCAGCAGCAGATGCAGCAGAAGCTGCTGAAGATGCAGCAGGATATGGCGGCGGCACAGGAAGCGGTGGAAAACGCCAGCTTTACCGCCTCAGTGGGCGGCGGTGTGGTGCAGGCCACCGTGTCCGGCAAGAAGGAGCTGACGGCCCTGACCGTCAAGCCGGAGGCCGTGGACCCGGAGGATGTGGAGATGCTGCAGGATCTGGTGATCTCTGCGGTGAACGAGGCCCTGCGCCAGGCGGACGAGGCCATGAACAGCTCCATGCAGAGCTTCACCGGCGGTCTGAATCTTCCTGGCTTCGGCCTGTGATCCCCGGAAGGAAGCGCAAAGGCTGGAATCGGCATACGATCAAAAAAGCAACGGGCAGACACGCCGTTCGGCGTGTCTGCCCGTTGCTTTTGCCATGGAAAACACATCTATTGGGCGTTTTTGTCATTGCCAACACGGTTTTGGCGTTTCCATCGCCAGTGTGCTTTTCGGCACGTTTTGTTATCGCCTGCGCACCTTTTCGGCACGATTCGTCATGGCCGGTACGTATTTCCGGTGCTCCTTGTCATCGTCAATATGCTTTTCCGACGTTGTTTGTGATTTCTGGAACATTATTTCGTGTACTTTCTGCCGATAGTGTGGATTTTTAGCACTTCTTCTATCTTCATCTTGACGAGAAAAACCGCAGCGGCCAAGGGATGTCCTTTGGGTACTGCGGTTCTTTTCACACCTTTTTCCGCATAGAGATGATATCGGAAAGTCATCTGAGGAGTGGTGCGCTATCAAAGGCAACATGGAGCAGCGGGCGTGCGATCTCGCCCTTTACGTCATAGAGAGCCGTGGAACCGTCCGTTCCGCCGCCAAAAAGTTCGGCATCAGCAAATCCACCGTCCACAAGGATCTGTCGGAGCGGCTCCCGGCCTTTAATCGGGGACTGTATCTTCAGGTGAAGCAGGTTCTGGAGGAGAATAAAGCCCAGCGGCATATCCGGGGAGGTCTCGCCACCCGCCGGAAGTATAAGGGCGAATAGAAGTCTGCCAAACATACCGAGTGCAGGAGAGACGGCCACCAAACGTACCAAGTGCAGGACAGATGGTCGCCGGTTGGATCAAGAGCGTCGAAAGAACCGCCGGCCCCCGGAATTTTCTTCCGGAGGGCCGGCGGTATTCTATGTCTGTAGGCCGTTCGACGCAGCTGCCGGGACGACAGCTTACCGTTGGGTGCGGCGGTTTACCGGTGGATGCAGCCGCTTACCGCCAAGTGCGGCGGTTTACCGTTGGGTGATGCAGCTCACTTCTTACCGGCGGCCTGACGCATGGAGAGCTGATGCGGTGCTTCTTTTCATCCACCTCCAGCACCACTACCTTCACCACGTCTCCCACGGCCACGGCCTGAGAGGGATGCTTGATGAAGCGGTCGCAGATCTGAGAGATATGCACCAGCCCGTCCTGATGGACGCCGATATCCACGAACACGCCGAAGTCCACCACATTGCGGACCGTCCCCGTCAGCTCCATGCCGGGCTTTAAGTCCTTGATGTCCAGCACGTCGGTCCGCAGGATGGGGGCCGGCAGGTCGTCCCGCACGTCCCGTCCGGGCTTCACCAGCTCCTGCACCACATCCTGTAGGGTGGGGACGCCTACGCCGATCTGCCGGGCGGCGTTCTCCTCCCCATGGCCCGCACCTTCTGGGGCAGCTGACTCATGGCGGCGGCGCCCACGTCCGCCGCCGTATAGCCGCACAGGGCCAGCAGCTGCTCCGCCGCCGGATAGCTCTCCGGGTGGACGCCGGTGTGATCCAGCACATTGCGGCTCTCCGGCACCCGCAGGAAGCCGGCGCACTGCTGAAAGGCCTTGGGGCCTACCTTGGGTACCTTCAGCAGCTGCCGCCGGGTGGTGAAGGCTCCGTTCTCCTCCCGGTATTTGACGATGTTTTTGGCGGTGGTGCCATTCAGGCCCGCCACCCGGCCCAACAGGCTGGCGGAGGCGGTATTCACGTCCACGCCCACGGCGTTGACGCAGTCCTCCACCACGCCGCCCAGCGTCTCATCCAGCCGCTTCTGGGGCATATCGTGCTGGTACTGCCCCACGCCGATGGCCTTGGGGTCGATCTTCACCAACTCCGCCAGTGGATCCTGCATCCGGCGGGCGATGGACACGGCGCTGCGGAGGTTCACATCGTACTCCGGGAACTCCTCCGCCGCCAGCTTGCTGGCGGAGTACACGGAGGCCCCGGCCTCGCTGACCATCATATAGCTGACGCCGCCCCCCAAGGTATGGATCAGCTCCACCGCCATCTGCTCCGTCTCCCGGCTGGCGGTGCCATTGCCGATGGCGATGTGCTCCACATGGTGCCGCTGGATCATGGCCCCCAGCCGGGCGATGGCCTCCTGCTTCTGCCGCTGGCCATAGGTGGGATACACCACCGTGGTATCCAGCACCTTACCGGTGGCGTCGATGACCGCCACCTTGCAGCCGTGGGCATAGCCGGGGTCCAGCCCCATGGTGACGTGGCCCTTCACCGGCGGCTGCATCAGCAGGGGCTTCAGGTTCAGGGCAAAGGTCTGGATGGCCCCCTCGCAGGCCCGCTCCGTCAGGTCGCTGCGGGCCTCCCGCTCCAGAGAGGGATAGATGAGCCGGTCATAGGCGTCCTCACAGGCGCTCTTGATAAACTCCATGGCCGCAGAGCCGGGCTTGACCACCGCCCGGCGCAGGGCGGTGAGTCCTGTCTCCCGCTCCAGCAGCACGGTAACGGAGAGGAAGCCCTCCTTCTCACCCCGGTTGATGGCTAATATCTGATGTCCCGCCAGCTTGGGGAGGGGCTGCTCAAAGTCGTAGTACAGCCGGTAGACGGAGTCCTCCTCCCCGGTGGCCAGACTCCGCAGCCGCCCCTGACGGCGCAGCAGCTCCCGCAGGGTCTTGCGGATGGCGGCGTCATCCGACAGAAGCTCCGCCACGATGTCGTTGGCCCCCTGCAGGCGTCGGCGGCCGTCTCCACCCCCTTCTCTGGTCGATGAAGCCCTGCGCCGCCTGCATGGGGTCGGGGCAGTCCCGCCGCTGGGCCAGCAGCAGCTCCGCCAGCGGCGCCAGCCCTTTTTCACGGGCCACGGTGGCACGGGTGCGGCGCTTTTGCTTATAGGGGCGGTACAGGTCCTCCACCTCCGCCAGCGTCCGGGCGCTGTCGATGGCCGCCGCCAGCTCCGGCGTCAGCTTCCCCTGTCCCTCGATGGCGGACTTTACCTCCTGCCGCCGCTGGTCCAGATTCCGCAGATAGGTGAGCCGGTCCTCCAGCTTTCGCAGAAGGGTGTCGTCCATGCTGCCGTGAAGCTCCTTCCGGTAGCGGGCGATGAAGGGAATGGTGTTTCCCCCATCCAGCAGGTCGATGACGTTCTGCACATGGACAGGAGAGGCTCCCAGCTCCTGAGCCAGAAGTTCCGCAATGGTCTGCATAGCTTTGCTCCTTTCGTGGGCGAAAACCGGGACGGAGGTCCGTCCCGGTTTTGCGCTGCTTACTTGTGATACAGCTTCTTGATCTCGTACTTAGGCTCACAGCTGACGTGGATGCCCAGCCGGTTATACAGCTTCGTGTCCTCCTCCGACAGGATGATGGAGAAGTGGGCATCGCAGCCCCGCAGCTCGTCCAGCTTCTTCAGCACCAGCTCCGCCAGAGGGTTGGTGACGGCGGAGATGGACAGGGCGATGAGCACCTCGTCGGAGTGCAGCCGGGGGTTGTGGTGGCCCAGATGGGAGATCTTCATGTCGCTGATGGGGGCGATGATGGAGGCCGGCAGCAGGTCCAGATCCTTGTCGATGCCGGCAAGGGCCTTAATGGCGTTCATCAGCAGCGCCGCCGACGGCCCCAGCAGGGAGCTGTTTTTGCCGGTGACGATGCGGCCGTCCGGCAGCACCATCGGCCCCGGCGGGCATCCCCGTGGCCTCCGCCACCTGCAAAGACGCCGCCACCGCCGGGCAGATGTCCGGCGTCACGTCCGCCTGCTGCATGACGATCTCCAGCTTCCGCACCACGCTGTCGTCGGCCTTGCCCCGGACCCGGTCCACCATGCCGGCATAGTACCGGCGCAGGATCTCCATGCGGCTGGCCTCCCGGCAGGCCTCGTCGTCTACGATGGCGAAGCCCGCCATATTTACCCCCATGTCTGTGGGGGAGCGGTAGGGGGAGGAACCCTGGATGCGCTGGAACATGGCGTTGAGCACCGGGAAGATCTCCACGTCCCGGTTGTAGTTCACCGTGGTCTCGCCATAGGCCTCCAAATGGAAGGGGTCGATCATATTCACGTCGTTGAGGTCTGCCGTGGCGGCCTCGTAGGCCAGATTCACCGGGTGCTTCAGCGGCAGGTTCCAGATGGGGAAGGTCTCATATTTGGCGTAGCCCGCCCGGATGCCCGCTTATGGTCGTGGTACAGCTGGCTCAGGCAGGTGGCCATCTTGCCGCTGCCGGGGCCGGGGGCCGTCACCACCACGATGGAGCGGCTGGTCTCGATGTAGTCGTTTTTGCCCAGGCCCTCGTCGGAGACGATGTGGGCCACGTCCGAGGGATACCCGGCGATGGGATAGTGGCGGCAGCTGCGGACCCCCAGCGCTGTCAGCCGGTGGATGAAGGCATCCGCCGCAGGCTGCCCGGCGTACTGGGTGATGACCACGGAGCCACATAGAACCCCAGCCCCCGGAACACGTCGATGAGCCGCAGCACGTCCTGATCGTAGCCGATGCCCAGATCACCACGGGTCTTGTTCTTTTCGATGTCTCCGGCACAGATGGCGATGACGATCTCCACGTCGTCCCGGATGGTCTCCAACATCCGGATCTTACTGTCCGGCTGGAAGCCCGGCAGCACACGGGAGGCGTGGTAGTCGTCAAAGAGCTTGCCGCCGAACTCCAGATATAGCTTGCCGCCGAACTGGCTCATGCGCTGGCGGATGTGCTCGGCCTGCAGGGCCAGATACTTTTCGTTGTCAAATCCGATCTTCACCATAATATCCCCCTTTTTACATAACCATATCATTATACACCGCTGCGCCCTCCGGGAAAAGCCTTTTCGGAGATTTCCCTTTTAGGATTTCTTCTGATTTTTGCGGCGGAATTTTGGTAAAACCCGCCGTTGCTTTTTTCCCGGCGGCGGGGTATACTAAACGATACACCCCATGAAGGAGGAACCCCACCATGCGTTTTCAGGTGATGTGGAAAAAGACCCATCTGCCGCCGGAGCCTACCGGCCGTTCTTTGAGACGGACAGCATCGACGAGGCCAAGGACTTCGCCATGCGTCTGGCCTTCGACGAGACCAATCACGTCTACGTGCAGGATACCCGGCGGGATGAGATCGTCCGGGATTTCGACGCCCCGGTGTACCGGGACTGACCGCAGCCCCCTATCCGTCCGTTTGCCCCGTTCTCTCCGTGAGAACGGGGCTTTTCATCTGTGTTTAAGTTTGGTATAATAGAATGGTTACAGGGACTTCTAAAAACACAAAAGGAGACTTTTTATGATGGATATACGGAGAGCAGCTGCACTGCTGCTGGCGCTGGTAATGATCGCTGCGCTGACGGTGGGCTGCGGCAAAAAGCAGAGTGACACCCCCACGGATACACCCGCTGCCGGTGCGGACGGCCGGACTCCCGCCCAGCAGCCGGCGAAGCTGGTGTGCTACAACGGGTCGGTGACGCTGCGGTTCGTGCGGGAGGAGGATACGTGGTACTGGGGTGACGACCGGGATTTCCCGCTGGAGCAGTCCATTGTGACGGAGCTGCTGGCCACGGTGCAGGCTACGCCGCCCTGTCGCCGCTCCCCCATACCGATGATCTGTCCCAGTTCGGGCTTTCGGACACCAAGCGCTACATCAGTTTGACGGACACCGAGGGCAATACCCGCACCTACTGGCTGGGGACGCAGACCGACGAGGGACAGTACATCCAGCCGGAGGACGAGACGGATGCCGTGTATCTCTCCCCCGCCGGGGTGGACGGGACGTTGAGCATGGGCATTTATGACATGGCCCGGCTGCCCAAGCTGCCTCAGCTGACGGCGGACAATGTCAGCGCCCTGACTGTCACCGCCGCAGACGGCAAGAGCCTGAGCCTGACGGCGTCGGAGGGCGTATGGCTGCGGAGCGGGCAGGACGTGACCCAATGGAGCGGAACGCTGACGGAGGCACTGGGACAGCTGACGCTGCTGCGGTGCATCGACTATCGGCCCAGCACCGGGGTGGCGGAGCTGTGCGGGCTGACGGAGCCGGCGGTGACGCTGACGGTCACTTACCGGGCTATTGCCGGAGAAACGGAGCTGACGCTGCGGGTGGGCGCCCAGCGGGACGGAGGGTATTATGCCACGGTGAATGATGACGACACCATTTATCTGCTGCCTGCGGCCCCGGCGGAGGCGCTGGCGGCACTGGCGGCCAACGGTTTGAACGGATAAGCTTATTTCAGCCCCTCCCGCCGGGAGGGGCTGCCTGACAGGAGAAACGGACGCAAGGAAAGGAAGTGATCCCATGCGGATACTGGTGGTGGAGGATGAGGCCCGGCTGGCCCAGACGCTGGCGGAGCTGCTGCACCGGCAGGGCTATACGGCGGACATCAGCGGCGACGGTCTGTCGGGGCTGGACAACGCCGCCTCGGATATTTACAATCTGGTGGTGCTGGACGCCATGCTGCCGGGGATGGACGGCTTCACCCTGCTGCAAAGGCTGCGGCAGGAGGGACACACCGTGCCGGTGCTGATGCTCACCGCCCGCAGCGGCGTGGAGGACAAGGTGCGGGGGCTGGACAGCGGGGCGGATTACTATCTCACCAAGCCCTTCGAGCCACAGGAGCTGCTGGCCTGCGTGCGGCTGCTGCTGCGGCGCACCGACGGTCAGCCCCGGCAGGAGGACGCCGTTACCTGCGGCGATCTGCGGTTGGAGCCGGGAACCTTCCTGCTGCGCTGCGGCCAGCGGGAGGTGCGGCTGAGCCGGAGGGAGTACGACCTGATGGAGCTGCTGATCCGCAGCTATCCCCAGATCGTCACCAAGGAACAGCTGATCCTGAAGGTGTGGGGCTATGACTCCGATGCCGAGGACAACAACGTGGAGGTCTACATCTCCTTTCTGCGGCGGAAGCTGGAGCATCTGCACTCCGCCGTGAAGATCCGCACCCACCGGATGGTGGGCTACTGCCTGGAGGTGGGGGCATGAGCGGTATGATCCGCAGGCTTCGGTGGAAGATCGTGGGCATCAGTATGCTGTTTGTGACGCTGGTGCTGGCGGCGGTATTCACCGGAGTGATGCTCACCGCCCACAGCAGTCTGGAGCAGAGCAGCACCCGGCAGCTGGAGGAGGCCCTGCGGGGCGAGGGCTACGACGGCCAGAACGGCCAACCCTGCTTCGTGACGGAGGTCTATCCCAGCGGTACGGTGCGGGTCATGGGCAGCAGCTACTATCAGATCAGCGAGGAGGCCCTGCTGGCGCTGGTACAGGAATGCCTGTCCCAGCAGGAGGAGAGCGGCCTGCTGACGGACTATCATCTGCGCTATCTGCGCTATGACGGCGCTCTTTCCATCCGCATCGCCTTCACCGACAGCACGCTGGAGCAGTCGGCGCTGCGGGCCATGGCGGGGAATCTGCTGCTGATCGCATTGGCGGCGCTGGTGGTGCTGCTGGGGTGCAGCTATCTGCTCTCCGGTGTGGCTGCCCGGCCGGTGGAGCGGGCGTGGCAGGAGCAGCAGCGCTTCCTGTCCGACGCCAGCCATGAGCTGAAAACGCCCCTGACGGTGATCCTGTCCTCCGCCGATCTGCTGGCGGAGTCCGCCCCGGCGGAGGAGCAGACGTATGTGGAGAACATCCGGGCGGAGTCCCGGCGGATGAAGAAGCTGGTGGAGGAGATGCTGACCCTGTTCCGGGCGGAGAGTGTCCGGCGGGAGACGGCCTTCTCCGAGGTGGATCTGTCGGACGTGGTGACGGACGCCGCCCTGCGGTTCGAGCCGGTGGTGTTTGAATCCGGACGGCGGCTGCTGTATACCATCGACGAGGGGCTGCAGGTCTCCGGCGACCGGGACGCTTTGGAGCGTCTGACGGGTATCCTGCTGGATAACGCCGTGAAATATGCGCCCCAAGGCACGGATGTCCGCCTGACCCTGACCCATCAGGACCGCACCGCCTGTCTGACGGTGGAAAACGGCGGCGATCCCATCCCGCCGGAGGTGGCGGCCCACCTGTTCGACCGGTTCTACCGGGCCGACAGCAGCCGTACCGGCACGGGCTTCGGGCTGGGGCTGGCCATTGCACGGGCCATCGTCCAGAACCACAGGGGAAACATCATCTGCCGCAGTCAGGAGGCTTGAACCGCTTCTCCGTGACGCTGCCTGTTTTACGCCAGAAGGAGGCGCAGTGACCATGCTGGATCTGTTGATCCGGGGCGGTACCGTCATCGACGGCACCGGAGCCCCCGGTTTTTCCGCCGACGTGGCGGTGGAGGGCGGCGTCATCGCCGCTGTGGAGCCGCTGCCGCCGGATACCCCGGCCCGACGGGTGATGGATGCTGCCGGGAAGCTGGTGACACCGGCTTCATCGATATCCATCGCCATGCCGATGCGGCGGCCTTCCGCCCCGGCTTCGGAGAGCTGGAGCTGCGGCAGGGGCTGACCACCATTGTAAACGGCAACTGCGGCCTGTCCGCCGCCCCTTCGGCCCGGCGCACCGGGAGGAAATATTGGCCTATCTGGCCCCCATCACCGGGGAGGCCCCGCCGGAGCTGGAGACGGAGACGCTGGCGGGGTATTTTGCCTCCCAGCCACCGGCCCCTATCCACACGGGGATGCTGGTGGGGGCCGGCGTTCTGCGGGCGGATGCGGCGGGCTACGCCCTCCAGCGATTGGAAAAGCGCCATTACGACGCCATCCACCGCAGCATGGAGCGGGCGCTTTCGGACGGCGCCGTGGGCGTGTCGCTGGGGCTGGGCTATGCCCCGGAGTGCTTCTATACCACCCAGGAGCTGATAGAGGCCCTGCGGCCCCTCAGCGGCGGCGACGTGCCGGTGACAGTGCATATGCGGCAGGAGGGGGCCGGGGTGGTGGATTCCGTCCGGGAGATGCTGACGGTGGCCCGTACCCTGCGTATTCCTCTGCAGATCTCCCACCTGAAGGCCATGGGCCGGGACAGCTGGGGAAAGAAGATCCCGCAGGTGCTGGAGCTTCTGGAGGAGGCCCGGCAGGAGGGGCTGGACGTGGGGTGCGACGTGTACCCCTATACCGCCGGCTCCACCCAGCTGCTGCACATCCTGCCGCCGGAGTTTCTGGCGGGAGGCATGGAGGCGGTGGTGCGCCGTCTGTCGGACCCGGCGGCCCGCCGGGAGCTGGCGCAGCGCATCCAGAGCGGGGCGGGCTTCGACGACATTGCAAAGCTGGCGGGCTGGGACGGCATCTATCTGACCAGCCTCCACTGCCCGGAGGATCACCCCTATCTGGGGAAGAGTCTGGCGGAGATCGCCGCCATGACGGGGCAGGATCCCCTGACCTGCTGCTGCGACCTGCTGGTGCGGGAGCGGGGGGAGATCACCATGATCGACTTCATGGCCTCGGAGGAGGACATCACCGCCATTCTGCAAAGCCCCCTGTCCCATCTGATCTCCGATGCCACCTATCCCACGGAGGGGATGCCTCACCCACGGGTGTACGGTACCTTCCCCCGGCTTTTGCAGCACTTTGTCCGGGAAAAGGGTGCGCTGACGTGGGAGCAGGCCATCCACAAGATGACGGGCCGTCCCGCCCAGCGGCTGCGGCTGGCGGGAAAGGGTGTGCTGGCGGCGGGGATGGACGCCGATCTCTGCGTATTTGACCCGGAGGAGTTCCGGGAAACAGGAACGTATCAGGAGCCCTGCCGCATGGCGGCGGGGATGGACACCGTCTTGGCGGCGGGCGTGCCGGTGCTGGAGCAGGGTGTGCTCACCGGCGCCCGTCCGGGACGCATCATCAGGAGGTAAGAGCTATGCTGGAGAACATCATCGATATTGTGCGCCGGGCCGGGGAGCTGGTCCGCAGCGCCCACAATGTGACGGCGGCCACCCATGAGAAGAACGGGCCCGCCGATCTGGTGACGGAGTACGATCTGGCGGTGCAGCGCTTTTTGCGGCAGGAGCTGCTGGCCCTGCTGCCGGAGGCGGATTTCTTCGGGGAGGAGGGGCAGCACGATGCCCTGACGTCGCCGTGGACCTTCATCGTGGACCCCATCGACGGCACCACCAATTTTGTCCGGGGCTTTGCCTACACCAACATCTCCGTGGCGCTGGCCAAGGATGGGCAGGTGGAGTACGCCGTGGTATATGCGCCGCTGGCCGGGGATCTGTACGCTGCCCGCCGGGGCGGCGGGGCCACCCTCAACGGCAGAGCCATCCACGTCAGTGGCGGGATCCGCCAC
>ENA-OQCO01001176-OQCO01001176.1-human-gut-metagenome-genome-assembly--contig:-NODE-1176-length-10793-cov-1.884868_pt1 | contig 10793 bp, 10 predicted proteins | sample MGYA00242500_ERZ504582 | MGnify/ENA primary metagenome ERZ504582 (study PRJEB26092, sample SAMD00036346) | human gut metagenome | host: Homo sapiens | study: EMG produced TPA metagenomics assembly of...
AAAATCCCCTCTGCATAAAAATGCAAAGGGGAAATAAAAATAAGAGAGTGACATAATTAGAGGAGATGAAATTATAAAACAATCTTATCAACTGCTTTTAACCTCAGCCGATCTTTCAACCGACAAGCATATTATGCCTAAACAATGTGATAAATTTATGATATAAGCGTGAACAAATTTCAAAAATTAATTACAGATTTTGCTTTTATTTCCTTAATTTATAAAGTATATTTATTATAGGACTGAAAATAATAATGTCATGAACATTTATAATGTTCTGGAAACGAGGTGGACAGTATGTGGAACAAGCTCGCATTGATTCTGCTCATAATAGGCGGAATCAACTGGGGTCTGGTCGGAATCTTCCAATTTGACCTTGTTGCATGGCTTTTCGGCGGAACCGATTCCATATTAAGCAGGGCGATTTATATAATAGTTGCAATTTCTGCTATATGGTGCATTTCTCTGCTTTTCAGACCGAGCGACAAGATGATTGAAGCAACAGACTCGTAAGTCCTCATAAAAAGACATTAAGGCATAATAATAAATGATGCCGCATTGTATTATGCTTTTATGCCAGAATAACGCTGCCTGTAATAACAGGCAGCGTTTTTACTTATACATATTCTATTTTTAATCTTTGCTTTCTTTCATAAATAAAATTATTAATTATTACAAGAAGAACTAATTTAGGTCAAATCTCCCTATATTTTATTGGTTTTTATCGTATAATCAAAATGAGGTGATAAAAATGATACATAATATTAACGATTTATACCTGAAGCTTGGTAAAAAGGTCTGCTTTTACCGGAAATCTAAAGGCTTGACACAAGAGCAGCTTGCAGAAAACATCGGAAAAAGCAGATCCTTTATCAGCGCACTTGAATCCCCTGATATCATTTGCAAGGTGAAATTAAACACTTTATTTGACATAGCCGACGAATTGGAAATTCCTCCACATTATTTGCTTGAAGACGATTAATTAAGGGAACTGCCTGTAAGCAGGGTATTTTCTAACATATTCCATGACTGCACGACATTAGATAAAAAATACCCGGGCAAAGCCCGGGTACAATTAAAATAAGAGAAAATAAATATGTGTAGAACAAAAGAAAGGAGACAACAAAACGAGTGTAAATAATTCATGAATTATTTAACACTGCTGTTATTATACACCAAAATACGCTAATCGTCAACAAAAAAATCAGTTTTTTTTGATTTTATATATATTTTTGTTGTTTTCACCAATTATTCACACAAAAGATTATACAACTTTAATGCTTTATAAGTCGGATTTTAACTATTTTTATAATATCTGACGATTCCTGACGGCTGTTTTACAGTCTGAAACTTTGTCTTATTTTTAACAGGATATTTATAAAAAGGTATTTACAAAAAGCTAAGGTTGTGATATTATTAATAGTGAAGTTATGTGTACTCATATAACCCAATTTGATTTTTTACATAAATTTAGGAGGACTATTACCAATGGCAAGAAAAATGAAAACCATGGACGGTAACAACGCTGCCGCTTGGGTATCATACCCATTTACAGAAGTTGCGGCTATTTACCCTATCACACCGTCTTCACCAATGGCCGAAGTTACAGACCAGTGGTCCGCAAAAGATAAGAAAAATTTATTCGGACAGCCTGTTCAGGTAGTTGAAATGCAGTCTGAGGCAGGTGCGGCAGGCGCTGTTCACGGCTCTCTGGCGGCAGGTGCTCTTACAACAACATATACCGCTTCCCAGGGTCTTCTCCTGATGATCCCTAACATGTATAAGATTGCCGGCGAGCTGCTTCCTTCAGTAATTCACGTTTCCGCGCGCTGCGTTTCTACTCACGCGCTGAATATTTTCGGAGATCATTCAGATATTTATGCATGCCGTCAGACAGGCTATGCAATGCTTTGCTCTTCAAATCCTCAGGAAATCATGGATTTAGGAGCTGTGGCTCATCTTTCCACAATCAAGGGAAGAGTTCCGTTTATTCATTTCTTCGACGGTTTCAGAACATCTCATGAAATCCAGAAGATCGAAACATGGGACGACGCAGACCTAAAGGAAATGCTCGATATGGACGCGGTTCAGAGATTCCGCGACGAGGCGCTCAATCCGGAGCACCCTGTTTTAAGAGGCACTGCACAGAATCCTGATATATTCTTCCAGGCAAGAGAGGCGTGCAATCCATATTATGACGCTATGCCTGCAATTGTTGAAGAATACATGGGCAAGGTAAACGCAAAGCTCGGTACAGATTACAAGCTCTTTAACTATTACGGCGCGGCCGACGCAGAACATATAATCGTCGCTATGGGTTCTGTAAACGATACAATCGAAGAAACGATAGATTACCTCAACGCGAACGGCGGCAAGTACGGTCTTGTCAAGGTAAGACTTTACAGACCTTTCGTTGCCGACAAGCTTGTTGAAGCTATTCCTGACAGCGTCAAGAGAATTTCTGTACTCGACAGAACAAAGGAACCCGGCTCTCTGGGCGAACCTCTTTATCTCGACGTGGTTGCCGCTCTCAAGGGAACAAAATTCAACGATATTCCGGTATTCACAGGAAGATACGGACTTGGTTCAAAGGATACCACTCCGGAACAGATCATCGCCGTTTACCAGAACACGGAAAAGCCAAGATTTACTATCGGCATAAAGGACGACGTTACAAATCTCTCGCTTGATTCAGTTGAATGTCCAGACACCGCTCCTGCCGGTACAACCTCATGTAAATTCTGGGGTCTCGGCTCCGACGGTACGGTCGGCGCAAACAAAAACTCGATCAAAATCATAGGAGACCATACTGAATTATATGCTCAGGCTTACTTCTCTTATGACTCAAAAAAATCGGGCGGCGTAACGGTTTCACATCTGCGTTTCGGAAAAACTCCTATCAAATCAACTTACCTTATTAATAAAGCTGATTTTGTCGCATGTCATAATCAGAGCTATATTGATAAATACGATATGGTTTCCGACATTAAGCCGGGAGGAACCTTCCTTCTCAACACTATCTGGGATATGGACGGTCTTGAAAAGCACCTTCCCGGTCAGGTAAAGAGATACCTTGCGCAAAATAATATCAATTTCTATACAATCAACGGCGTTAAGCTGGGCGAAGAAACCGGAATGGGAACAAGGATAAATACTATTCTTCAGTCTGCATTCTTCAAGCTCGCCGACATTATTCCTTTCGAGGACGCCGTAAAATACATGAAGGCAGCCGCTGAAGCTTCTTATAGCAAGAAGGGACAGGATATCGTTGAAAAGAACTGGAACGCTATCGACGCGGGTCATCAGAATATCGTAAAGATCGATATTCCTGCGTCATGGTCCGACGCGTCCGATACTCAGATGGGAATGGCTCGCGTAACAAGCAGCAATAAGGCTTTGGCTGATTACGTAAACAATATTCAGATCCCCTGCAACGCTCAGAAGGGCGATACGCTCCCCGTTTCCACTTTCAAGGACGCCGCCGACGGTACCTTCCCTCAGGGCTCTTCCGCATTTGAAAAGAGAGGTATCGCAGTTAAGGTTCCGAGATGGATTCCTGAAAACTGTATCCAGTGTAACCAGTGTTCATATGTTTGTCCTCATGCTGTAATCAGACCTGCCGCTCTTTCTGCCGATGAAGCCGCAAACGCTCCGGACGGAATGAAGATGGTTGATTCAAGCCCGCTATGGACGGTATGAAATTCGCTATGACAGTATCTGTTCTTGACTGTACCGGCTGCGGATCATGCGCAAACGTATGCCCCGCAAAGAACAAGGCTATCGTTATGGAACCGCTGGAATCACAGCTCGACGAGCAGGAAAAATTCACCTACGGCGCTTCTCTTGACGAAAAGCCGGAGGTTGCGGCCAAGTTTAAGGCTACGACTGTTAAAGGCTCGCAGTTCAAGCAGCCTATGCTTGAATTCTCAGGCGCCTGCGCAGGCTGCGGTGAAACTCCTTACGCAAAGCTCATTACACAGCTCTTCGGCGACAGAATGTATATCGCCAACGCTACAGGCTGTTCTTCAATCTGGGGCGGTTCCGCTCCTTCAACTCCTTATACCTTCAATAAAGAAGGAAAGGGTCCGGCTTGGTCTAACTCCCTGTTTGAGGACAACGCTGAGTTCGGTTACGGTATGTTCTTAGGTCAGAAAACTCTCAGAAACAGAGTTATCGCTAAGGTTAAGGACTTAAATGAAACTACTGACAATGCAGACGTAAAGGCTGCCATTGCAGAATATTTAGACACGGTAGACGACGGAAATGCAAATACTCCCGCAACAGAGAAGCTTGTAGCCGCTCTCGAGGCATGCGGATGCGAAGCAGCTAAGGATATTCTCGCCTCCAAGGATTATCTGAGAAAGAAATCTCAGTGGATCTTCGGCGGAGACGGCTGGGCTTACGACATTGGCTTCGGCGGACTTGACCATGTTATCGCTTCCGGTCAGGACGTTAATATTTTCGTATTTGATACAGAGGTTTATTCCAATACGGGCGGACAATCTTCAAAGTCGACTCCTACAGGCGCTATCGCTCAGTTTGCCGCTGCCGGCAAGGAAGTAAAGAAAAAGGATCTGGCAGGCATAGCAATGAGCTACGGCTATGTTTATGTCGCACATATAGCTATGGGCGCTGATTATAACCAGTGTATTAAAGCTATCGCAGAGGCTGAGGCTTATAACGGTCCTTCAATCATTATCGGATATGCTCCGTGTATAAACCACGGTATCAAAACCGGTATGGGTACTGCTATGGCAGAGGAGAAAAAGGCGGTACAGGCAGGTTACTGGCACCTTTACAGATACAACCCTACCTTGAAGAAGGAGGGTAAGAATCCTTTCATAATGGATTCCAAGGCGCCTAATACAGACGAATATAAGAACTTCCTCATGGGAGAGGTTCGTTACAATGCTCTTGCACGTCAGAATCCTGAAAGAGCAGAAAGACTCTTTGATAACGCGCTCGCTAACGCTAAGGACAGATATGATTATCTAACAAGACTTTCTAAGCTCTACGGCGAAGACTAATCCTAATCAATAATTGATGCGAAAGGAAGAACCGCAGCACAATGCGGGAGGTCCAGACCATAAATATTCAGCGGACTCATACAAGAGTCCGCTGTTTTATTATAAAAAACGCCCCGTATCTGATATTAAGCTGATATCGGATACGGGGCGTTTTTATATTATTTTAATTATCAATTCCATAATACATTTTTCCGTCAGGCATTCTTACATTATTATCGGCAGACGCTGAGCCGCTGTAAACTCTGACTACATATGCAGAATCGTTATCAAGCATACAAGTATTACCGGTAAACTTATTATTATACCCCCAGCCTGAAACAATCTCGTGAACCTCAAAAGCGTTTCTTAAAATAATATTTCCGTTCTGATATGCGTCATTATTTCTAATCACAGTATCATTGCCCTTAACTTTGATAAATGCGTTAGCCGACGTCTGGCCGCTAAGATCATCGCCGTATAATTTACAGTTTTCAACAATGCTTCCGGTAGTATATTCCTTGATATCAATCATTTCGGCTGTAACTCCGGGACCGAGAACACAGCCGGAAACGGTATTGTAATCGCAATTATAACCGTAACCTAATGTACTTTCCGAGCTTCCGATATAAACTGCTTCTCCATAACCCGGACTGATACGACCGGTATTTATAACAGTGCAGTCCTCAACCCTGCAATAAGAACTGTTATCACGCAAATGTATCCCCTCGCTGCCGATTTCGCTTACCTTACATTTCCTGATTACAGAATAATTGGAATTATCAAGTATTATTCCCTTTTGTGCATTTGAAATCTCAAGATTTTCTATATTCCAGTAATCACCGGTAATATAAAATACAACGCCGTTTTCTATGCTTTTTCCATAAAGCAACGCTTGATTCTCTGTGTCACTGCTTCGAATAGTAATAGGTCTTTCCCTTGTTCCGTCGGCAGCCGACCAAAAGTTTGCGCCTTTCGGTCCGGTAGAGTCAGATGTATAAATTCCGGCTTCAAGCACTATTTCATCTCCGGGCAGTGCATTATTCAACGCCTGAGTCAGTTCTCCGGATGTCCTTACATAAACAGTATTAACTGAATTATTTTCATACAGAACATTTCTTCTGAGCTTAATAACGTCAAACACATCGCAGTCCCCGTCACCGTCAATATCGCATACCCCGTTTGCTTTATCAGATTTTTTTATGAGAAAATCTATCAGAGCCGTTATATCTCCTGAATCCGAATACGCAGAATATGACGGTACAATCATCGCAAAGGTTAATAAAATTGCTGCCGGAATTAATTTTATCATTTTCTTCATTTCTAACCCCAATCATCAGCCGCTTATGTTTCCATAAAGCTTTAACGCGTCGTATATATGAAAAGGCTCGGTATAATGACTTCCCTGCGCTCCGGCAGTAATCAAAACATAAATTTCACCGTCTATTTCCGCAATTGAAGCAAGGCACAGTCCGGCTTCGTCAGTATAACCGGTTTTTCCGCCCAGTATCCTGCCTCCCTCAACATAGGAGGAATCCATTTCCGAAAACATTGTACTGGAAAGCGTTATGCCGTCAGGATGCTCGTCAGTTTCCGTATAATAGCTTTGAGAGGTAAATATTTCGTAAAACGTATCGTTTTCAAGCGCATAGCGCAGCAGCAGCGATATATCTGAAGCGGTTGAATAATGCTCGTAATTCTGAAATCCGCAGACATTTGTAAAGCTTGTATCGCTCATGCCCAGTTCCTTGGCCTTACTATTCATCAGCTCAACAAATTCCCATTCGCTGCCGCTTATATAGCTTGCAAGCGTAAGACAGCATTCCGCCCCCGAGCTTAAAACGGCTCCGTAAAGCATGTCCCTGTAAGTTACGCATTCATAGGCGACAAATCCGGCAGTAGAACCGTTTTCATAGGCGATCTGATCATATATGTCGCCGGGTATCATAATCTGCTCGTCAAGATCGCTTATATGCTCTATGGCAACTATCGCAGTCATTATCTTTGTAAGCGAAGCCGGATAAATACGGCTATATTGATTCTTGGAATATAACTCATTACCGTCTATATCCGTTAAGAGCGCCGTTTCGCTTTCAATTTCTATAAAATCGAAGCTGATCTCCCTTTCCTCGGTCGTTTCAGGCTCAGTCGGCGGAGCGTCGGTTGGTTCTGATTCAGCTGCGATTTGTGAAGGCTGAGTATTATTTTCTGATACGTCCACAGAAGCCGTATCGCTTCTCTTCTGCAGCAGGCTTACACCTCCGAGTATAATGAGAAGCAGCATCAATATGATAAAAAAGCCAGAGCGCAACTCCTCCGGCAGAGCTTGATTCCTTTTTCATTAACGTTCCTCATCATATAAAATCTCTTAGATTATTTTAACATAAACGCCGCGTATACGTCAAGCAGAACGGGGCAGAAATAATCCGCCCCGCATAATCATGCTTTATATTTTTCAGTCTGAGCCGTTATTAATTCTGTATCGTCAAAATAATTAATCTTCATAGCGGCCTTTACCTCTGAAAGCGTGGACTCCGCCTTAGCCTTTGCCGCGGCAGTTCCCTTTTTCAAAACCTCGTAGACATAGGGTATGTTCTGTTCAAGCTCTTTTCTTTTCGCTCTTATAGGTTCCAGCTCCTCCTGGAGCACGCTGTTTAAAAATTTCTTTACCTTAACATCTCCGAGTCCTCCGCGCTTATAATGCTCCTTAAGCTCATCAAGACCGGCATAATCAGGCAGATAGCGTTCGAAATGATCCTTTCGACAAAAAGCGTCAAGATATGTAAACACGGTGTTTCCTTCAATTTTTCCCGGATCGCTTACCTTAATATGATCAGGATCCGTATACATGCTCATGACCTTTTTTCCGACGTCCTCGGCGGAATCGCTCAGATAAATGCAGTTTCCCAGAGACTTGCTCATCTTAGCCTTGCCGTCAATACCCGGCAGGCGCATACACGCCTGATTTTCCGGCAGTAGAATTTCAGGCTCGGTTAATGTTTCTCCATAGACCGAATTGAATTTATGCACAATTTCCTTGGTCTGCTCGACCATCGGCATCTGATCCTCGCCCGCCGGCACTGTAGTCGCCTTAAAAGCGGTTATGTCCGACGCCTGACTGATCGGGTATGTAAAAAATCCCACCGGTATGCTCGTTTCAAAATTACGCATTTTAATTTCCGTCTTAACAGTAGGATTTCTCTGCAATCTTGACACTGTGACCAGATTCATGTAATAACAGGTCAGTTCGCAAAGCTCTGGTATCTGCGATTGTATAAACATATTGGTCTTATCCGGATCCAGTCCGCAAGACATATAATCAAGCGCAACTTCAATTATGTTCTGCCTAACCTTTTCAGGATTATCGGCATTATCAGTCAGCGCCTGTGCGTCGGCGATCATTATATATATTTCATCGTATTCGCCTGAATTCTGCAGCTCAACGCGTCTTTTCAGCGAGCCTACATAATGCCCCACATGCAGTCTGCCTGTGGGACGGTCTCCAGTTAAAATAATTTTTCCCATATAAAGCAACTCCGTTTTATCCGAACCATAATATGATTCACTTATTCATTTTATTATACTAAAATTTCACATAAAAGTCAATAAAAATAAGCCCGAACCAGCATATGCTTGACATTTCCGCCAGACATGCTATTATTATAACAGACGATTAATTGGGGTGTTAATATTGAATAAGTTTTTAAAAAAAGTTTTAATGCGGATTAGGGACGGTATTCCTAAAATGTCTGAAAGCTTTATAAAATGGGGTTTTCTTTCTCTGATAACAGGCGCAGCCGTCGGTTTAATCTCCTCGCTGTTTCATCTGTCGCTTAAGGAAGCGGCTTATTTAAGGGAACGGTATCCGCTTATAATACTTCTCCTGCCCGCAGCCGGAATCATCATCGTCTTAATATATAAATTTTTAAAACTTACAAACGATAAAGGAACGAATCTGGTTCTAATAGCCGTAAGAGACGGAAAAAAGATGACGTGGCGCAATACGCTGAGCATTTTTTCCGGCTCTGTTCTGACTCATGTCTGCGGCGGCTCTGCCGGAAGAGAGGGAGCCGCCCTTCAGATCGGCGGAAGCATAGGCTCTCAGATAGGACTATGGCTTAAGCTTGATTCAAAGGATTGCCGGCTGCTTACAATGTGCGGTATGAGCGCAGGATTCTCTGCTCTTTTCGGCGCTCCGGCAGCAGCAGCCTTTTTTTCTATGGAGGTTATAAGCGTAGGAATAATGCATTATTCCGCAATAGTTCCGTGCGTTATTTCCGCCCTGATTGGGCTTGCCGTATCCTCTCGCTTCGGAGCGGCCCCCGACAAGCAGATCATAAGACTTGAGTCGGCTGATGTTTCCGTATATTTACGGGTTCTGCTGATAGCGATATGCTGTGCGGTTTTAAGTATAGTATTCTGTTTTGTTCTGAAAAATTCCGCCCGTCTTTATCGGATATTCATAAGAAACGCATATATAAGAATAGCTGCCGGAGGGGCGGCGGTTGCGGCCCTAACCTTTTTATGCGGAACATATGACTATAACGGCGCCGGAGGCGAGGTTATAAACCGTGCCTTTGTCGAATCAGCGTCGTGGGAGCAGTTTGCGCTGAAGCTTCTGTTTACCGCCCTGACGCTAGGCGCCGGCTTCAAAGGCGGAGAAATTATGCCGGTATTTTTTGTAGGGGCGACATTCGGAAGCGCGCTTGCGCCCTTATTGGGACTTGACTGCTCCTTAGGCGCCGCAATAGGAATGTCATGTCTTTTCTGCGGAGTGACAAACTGTCCTGTAACAGCGGTGCTCCTTTGTACAGAGCTTTTCGGCGCGGAATATCTTCCGCTGTATCTTCTTGCCTGCTCATGCGCCTATATGCTTTCAGGCTACGCCGGACTTTACAGCGAACAGAAAATACTTTATTCAAAGCTGGAACCGAAATATATAGACAAAAAAATAGGAAAAGCCTGAGATTACCTTAAAAAATTATTATATTTCATGAAATCAACATATATTTTTCTTGACACGAACTGTTGTATAGGCTATAATTAAATTATATTATACGGGGGAAAACAGAATGGACAGAAAGCTAAAGCGGCTTGAAGAACAGCAGCGAAAGCTGATGGAGGAAATAGAAAGAAATAATCGCAGAATCGATCCTGACGGCAAAAGAAATGATAAAAGCGGTCTTATAAGCTTCTTACAGGTCTTATATTGCTGGGCGGAGGACTTTTCTGGGTATTTCAGTCAATCAAAGTAACTTCAATGTGGGGTTCGTTTTATCGTCTGGGATCATGGGCTATGCCTAACGGAGTTATAATAATCCCCCTTTTAACGGGAATCATTATGCTTTTTGTTATGAGAAAAAAGATTTTCGGCTGGGTTGTGACCGCCATAGGCGTTTTGATAATCCTGTTGACTGTTATGAACAGCGTCAGTCTGCATTTTGTTTCACAATCGCTTTTCAGCTATATACTGATGTTCGGATTTATAGCAGTAGGCGCGGCTCTGGTGTTAAAGGCATTATTTACAAAGCATTGATTATATAACGGAGGTATTTTAATGGGTATATTTCAGAGGATCGGCGACGTCTTGAAATCAAATATCAACGATTTGATAGATAAAGCCGAGGATCCGGAAAAAATGGTAAAGCAAATCATAATAGATATGCAGCAGGAGCTTAATAAGTCTACTCAGGCGCTTGGAAAAGCGGCGTCAAGCGAACGTATAGCGAAAAAACAATACGACGACGCGGTAGATCAGCTTCAGAATGGGAAAACAGGGCTAAAACAGCC
>ENA-OQCO01001178-OQCO01001178.1-human-gut-metagenome-genome-assembly--contig:-NODE-1178-length-10788-cov-1.705281_pt1 | contig 10788 bp, 13 predicted proteins | sample MGYA00242500_ERZ504582 | MGnify/ENA primary metagenome ERZ504582 (study PRJEB26092, sample SAMD00036346) | human gut metagenome | host: Homo sapiens | study: EMG produced TPA metagenomics assembly of...
CCCTGTGGCAGTTCAAAAGGAATCTCATCTTCGATACATTTCACGCTGCCGTCAGCAAACTTCTCATAATGCAAACTACGCCCTCTTGCCAATCGGCAAGAGGGCTGTTTCGTTAGTGATTAATTCTCGGTAACCTTCGCAATAAGCATACGCTTGAGCTTATTATCCAAGCGTTCTTTTGTTTTTCGTCAAAGTGAATACCGACAATATAGGTGGTTTTTCCTATCTTCTTTGTAAAAATAGGTGTTTCGGAATTTGTGTGTACTGCTGTATTTCTATCCATATAAATCTTCCTTTCTGTCTGACAACCGACAAACTCAAAACCTTAATCAAAAGGAAAAGGCTCATCGGTAATGCTTAGCTGTTCTTCCTGCTGCGATGTTTCCGTGATACGCTCCCAGCCTTTCTGTCTGCCATAGTTCGTGAAGTATCTCGGATTATGGAAAGCCGCCCAACCGACAATACTGTTATTCATAATGTCGTTTATTTCTCGTATTTCCCACTGTTTCGGCTCGTCATAGTTGTGTTTGAGTGCCTCGCTGTATAGCTGCTTTGAGCAAACTATATTGCCGTTGAAATTGTCAAGATAACTCTGAATAACGCCAACTTTTGTATCTTCTGGCATAAAGTTCTGCTGTAAAACTGTAAGCTGTTTTTGCATATCGTGAGAAAGCGTAAGCTTGTAATTGTTGCTGCGGTAGATTGTCATTGCCTCCGCCCATAGCTGATTGATATACTCTCTTGACTGTTCCTCATCATCGAGAATATGACACTCGGCTCTTTCGGGATATACCATAACGGGCAAAAATCTTCTGTTGCCTGTTCTGTCAAGAGGGAGAAAATCCAGAGTGTTTGAAGTTCCACCAAAAACACATTGCCTTGCTCTGTCCTGTGGGTGAACTTCGTAAGGCACTTTGTAGTTGTCCTTCTGCTTGCTTAGGAAAGCCTTTATCTCCTCAATACACTTTGCATTGCCTGTTGCAAGCATTTCCGACATTTCGATTATCCAGTGTCCTTGTAACTTTCTGAAAACATTATCATCCTCCAGTCGTCTGAGGTCATCGGAAAACCATTCATCCTTTATTGCAAGAAAACGAAAGAATGTTGACTTTCCTGCACCTTGTCCACCTACAAGACAAAGCATCGTTTCAAATTTACAGCCGGGACTAAACACCCGATTTACAGCACCGAGAAGGAACAGTTTCATCACCTCATAGGTATAAGCGTTGACGTCTGCACCAAGAAAATGATGAAGTGTATTTCCGATTCGTTCCGTACCGTCCCACTGCAAAGAATTGAGATATTCACATATCGGGTGATACTTATTCTCATTGGCAACAATCTGAACGGCAGATAAGATTTTGTTCTCTGCAAAAAGCCCATAGTTCTTTTCAAGGTACAACTGAATATAATTCATATCCGTATCGGTCAGCACTGCACTATCTCTGTGCCAGCCTATCGGCTTTACAATATCAACTCTACCTGTCAGAACATTCCGGCATATCGCACCCTTGAATAGCGGGTCTTGCTCAAATACAGAAAGACAATTCTGAATTGTATTGCTTACTTTTCCTTTATCGTTAGTGGTTAGAGTACGTTTCAGCTCATCAACCGATAAGCTCGGTTGAGTTGTCTCTGTCCGCTGTGCATTTGTATTCTGATATTCGTCCGTCAAGCTCTGATACCTCCTTTCCATAGTCGGCAACAATCTCCGACTTTTCTTGTGCAGTTCCGCTGATAAGGATATCAAGCAGATAATCTACATAATCCGATCTCAGCAATGCCTCCACAAATAAGGGATTCGGGATTTCATCTTTTGTCTTGGGAGCATATCGTATCCTCCATTCTTTCAACAGTCTTGCATAATTACAAAGAGTGCCAAAAACTCTGTTTTCAGCACTCTTGTATTTTTCTTTTTCAATTCTTTTGGCTATGCTTTGCTTGTCGAGTTGATATCTTTCGGAATTATCATAACTTATTCCAAAGTCATAAGCTAATTTCTGTGCAGCCTTTTTCGGCGAAAGAGAAAACAGCTTTTCTGCAAAGTTGATAACATCTCCGTCCTCACCGCAACCGAAACAATGAAAGCGGTTATCCACTTTCATTGACGGATTTCTGTCATCGTGAAAAGGACAGCAGGTCATTCCGTTTCGTTTTATATCAAGACCGTAATACTCTGCGGCTTGCCTTGTTGTAATTCTTTCCTTTACTGCTTGGAAAACATTCAATAAAATCACTCCAGTTCATATTTGTTTTTCTTTCGTTGCTCATCTTGTGTGAGTGTAGTTTGCTTTGGCTCCGTGGAATGTTCCTTGATGCTCTCCGAAATAGATTTTTTATTGTCGGTTGTCATAACCTCGTTGTCAAGAGGGATAACCTGTCCGATATAATAACGCACATCATTAAGAGGCTGCATTTCATCTTTTATTTCTTCAAGTTCCTTCTGCAAGGTATCACGACCTGATTTCAGATTTTTCATCTCGGCACGGAAAGAGTCAAAGTTAAAATTGCTGTCTATGCCTTGCTTTTTCAGATAACGTACCGCCTTGTTATACTCATCAAGCTCGGCTCTGTGCTCTGCGGCATATTTATCCTTTCTTGACTTCCAGTTAATCCTGATATACTTATCGTGAACGGGTTCAAGCCTTTCCATTGTTTCGTGGCACTTTATTATCATAGACAAGGTTTTTATGCGAGTTTCCTTTTTTCGCATTTCCGTTCGCAAGGAGTTAGCTGAATTTTTCATTTTACCAAGCTCGGCATTCAGACTTTCAAGAGTGACAATTCCTTTTTTCTCAACGAAGGCTATAACCTGAGATACCTTTTGCAAGTCCTTGACAAGTGCGTTCTGCTTTCCGTAATCGTTCCATTCTTCACGCCGTGATTTTCTGATTTCGATATATTCCAATAACAACTCAGGGACAGTAAGTTGAGCCGTTCGCCTTTTGCTAAGGCTCTCTTTTTCTCCGGTTAATCTTTTAATCCAGTCGTGAATGGATGAAATGCTCTTGCGGATAAAATTCATCATCACATTTGTCTTTTGTATATCTCGGTTAAGGTCACCGACAATAGTCTGCACACCTCTCTTTTCCATTTGAAAAACAGCCGCTCCCATATGGACAGTTGGCAGTTTATCTGTTATTCCTTGCCGTTGGTATGAACGTAGGTCTACTCTTTCGGAACAGTTGTTGCGTTCAAGGAATTGATTTGTTTTCACTTCCCACGAGTGCCGCCACTCCTCGGCTTTGGTCTGTTCGTTCCAGTCAACGGTAGTTTCCTTGTGAGATTTCCAGTTTCCCGAAGGAAGTCTGATACGCTCTCCATTTTCATCAAGGTCATAAACCTTTCGTGCCTTTGGTAACCATTTTCCATTCTCATCAATGGCTCTCATCGTCAGCATAATGTGAGCGTGAGGGTTTCCGTCGCCTTTGTCGTGAAGTGCAAAATCAACGCACATCCCATTATCGACAAATTGCTCCTTACAGTAATCCTGCAATAGCTTTATTTGCTCATCACGAGGAATTTCTTTTGGAAGTGCAAGGACAATTCTTCTGGCAAGCTGTGCGTTCCATTGTTTCTCGTTCATTTCAACGGAGTTCCACAACTTTTTCACGATTGCTGTATTCCGGTGGGGCGTTCTGCGGCAGCATTATCTCGGTATATGCGATACCTCTTTTCTCCGTATAGGCTTTTTTCTTTTGGTCATACTCCGAGAAAAGGCTCTCTCCACTCTGATATGCCGCACCTGCAACAGCAGATTGTCCGTTACTGCGTTTGCATATCGTTATCTTAAAATGAGGGCAAGGCATATTCTCTTTGCCTCCTTTCCGCATAAAATAAAGGCTGCTTACTTTTGTGTAAACAGCCTTTTGTATTCAGGGGGTAGATTGCAAAAGCAATCGCAGGGGCAGCGCCCTTGTGAGCATTTATGCTCGGCTCTCTGCAAGAGGCTTTCGGCAGAACGCAATTCACCGCCCATAGCGGTGTATAATTGCGCCCTTATCCGCAGGTTAAGGGATATGAGCAACCTGTTCAAGATATTTCTGCAAAAGCTCCTGCACATCAGAATGTGAAAAAGCCACATCAAGAACAGCCTTTACTTGCTCTGCCGTGAGCAAGTCAGGCTCTTTCAGTTTCGCTCCGAGGATAGCGCCTTGCTCGCATAAGCGGTGCGTTCTCTGGCTGCGAGTCAGCATTTTCATTTTCTTTTGAAGTGCTTTTTCTTCGTGCTCAACAGCAACTCTCTTTTGATTTGCAACCATTAAATCCTGTTCTGCCCTTTGTATTTTTTCTTTCAGTTCCTCGTCTGTCATTTTGCTTCTCCTTTTCAAAAATCTCTGTCACCTTGAAAATATTGATTGCCTGTTTTAACTCCTCCGACATTTCCCACTTGGCACAAAAGATAAGCAGTTCACTGATATCGCCATCGTCAATTTCATAGATTTCATCTACATCAAAGTATCCGCAAATGCTTTCGAGCAGTTCCTTTTTGCAACAGCCTGAGAAGATAGTGAATGCCTTGCAGTATTCATCTTCAAATCTGTCAACGACTGTTGTAAACACGACTCTGTTGAGGAAAGAACGCTTTTCATCGAGAAGTTCTGCTGTCATTCTGATTTCTTCTTCGGTGAGCAGTTCCTCAAGATACTTGGCAACCTCTCCCGAACGCTCATTAGGAATTTCCTCAAGAGTGCTTACGGAAAATCTCTTGCAGATAAAATTGTAAAGCCTCTCTCTGATTTCTTCTTCAAGAGGTTCCATATTGGCACAAGGCACTCCGTTCAGATAATCAATGATGTTCGCATAGAGGATATCGAGAAGGTTTCTTTCAGTATTTTTCATTTGGCATTGTCCTTTCATAAATAGAATTGTTGTTATTGTTTCGGTTTGCTTCTTCGGAATTAAACTATATCAGCACATAAGCACCACCTCCTTTCCTGACAACGGGACGGCGACAACCGAGAAAAGAAAACCTTTTTCGGTGTTGGGAAAATAAAAAACAGCGACATTAAAATCGCTGCTTTTTTGTATCATATAGCTTCGGGGCTTGCAACTCTCGGAGTTTTTTCTATATCCGAAACATAGCAGAACACTCCGTTTTGCATATCTTCAATTCTTGCAGCAAGTTTCATTGAGTCAATCGTGGCTTTCTTCTTCGCCTTGGATTTCTCATAATACTTCGCCTGCTTGCCGTTGGCTTTTCTTTTGAGATAGTTTCTGTGAAGCCGTTCCTTGCGTTCCTGTGCTTTCTTCTGTTCCGCTATTTCTTCTTCGGTTAGCTCTTTGACTTCATTGAACATCGGCGGTAAGTACAAGCCTATGAAATTGAAATAAATATCTATTCTCTGCGGTGAATTTGCTACTCCTTTCAGCTCACGCTCGTGAACGTCAATTCGGCTGACAAATTCATTTATCATACAAGTGGTAAGCTCGTCAAATTCAAGATATTTTTCTACAAGGTCAATGAACTTTTTGGGTGAACGCTTTTCACTGCAAGTGGAATTTAAAAACTGCCGTAACACCTGTATTTCATTTGATATTTCATTTTTCTCTTTGGAGTATTGCTTATCAAGCGTAAAATATCTGTCATCGGGAAGCTTGCCAAGGACGTTATCCTCGTAAATTCTGCAAATCAGCTTTTCTATTCCCTGTTCTCTCTGCGTAAGGGTTTCAACTTTGGCTCTTGCTTGATTATCTCGTCATTTTCCTTTTGGTTATCAATATCCATAACCGCTTTTACAAATGCCTCCTTGTCGAGTTTGGCATAATCGACTATTGCTTTCAGCACTTCTTTTATAAGGGAAATGACATCATCGGCATTTACTCTGTGCTGTGTTGGACATAGCTTTCCTACGGGAATTTTGCTGTAATTTGCACAAGTAAACTGCGGTATTCTTTTACCGTTATTCACTCTGTGAACATACATCTTACTGCCGCAATCAGCGCAATACATAAGTCCTGTAAGCGGATTTGCTTCGCCCCAGCCGTCAGGATAACGCCTTGCATTTCCTCTTACACGCTGAACATTATCAAAGAGTTCTTGGTAGATAATCGGCTCTTGAGTATTTTCAAAGACAACCCAGTTATCCTGAGACACATAATGGCTTTTCTTGTCTTTGAAGTGCTTATCGGTTTTGAAATTTACTGTGTGTCCGAGATACTCACGCTTTTTCAGTATGCTTGCAATGGTTGAGGACTGCCAGTGATATGGATTATCAAAAATCTTGTTCTGGTGCAATCCTATTCCTTTCTGTGCTAAGTACGCACCGGGAATTAACACTTTTTCTTCCTCTAATATTTTTGCAATCTGATACGGTCCCTTTCCGTCCATTGTCATTTTGAAAATCCTCCTGACAATATCGGCAGCCTCCTCGTCAATAACCCATTGGTTTTTATCCTTCTCGGATTTAACATATCCATACGGCGGAATACTTGCAACGTGCTTGCCCGATTTGCCCTTTGCCTTGAATGTGGATTTTATCTTCTTGGAAATATCCTTAGCATACCACTCGTTCATAATGTTGCGGAACGGTACGAGGTCATCTTCTCCACGAAAAGTGTCTACATTATCGTTAAGGGCGATGAGGCGAACACCTTTCTGACGGAACATCTCCTGATACTGTCCCACAACAATATGATCACGTCCGAGTCGGCTCATATCCTTTATAACGACAGCATACACATTTCCTTTTTCAACTTCCGCTATCATTTTCATAAAACCGGGTCTGTCGAAACGTGTTCCCGATATACCATCGTCCGTAAAATGAACAGGGATAGGCAGGTTGTTGTTGCGTGCATATTCTTCGAGCATATACTTCTGATTGGTGATAGAGTTTGACTCGCCTTGAAGCTCATCATCTCGGCTCAAACGCTCATAAAGTGCCGTAATCTTGCGGTTTTCCATAGTTTTCGTCACTCCTCCTTTTCTTCAAAACTATGTAAAAATCGAGTGATTAAAACCTCTCTATGAGTTTAGCATACCGCTGGCAAGTTTGTATTTCTTATACTGCTTGACCGCAAAGCAATCCGGCTTTCGCTTTTCCAGCCCCCTAAACATATAGTCCACGGCATTTTGGAAATTTTCATCCTCCTCCTTGACCTCCATACCGGAAATCATATCCACAAGCGTGTTCATGTTCCGATCCTCGGCGGGCCCCTCGAAAATGATATAGGCAATCAAAGCGCAGTACAAAAGCGTCTCGGCCTTCGTCCAGAATGGATCACCCTCTTTGCCTTCGCCCTTCGTGTTGCTGATTAAAGCGTCCACAAATTTCAGAATGTCGGCCTCGTTTCGGATATACGCCAACGGGTTATAGTGCATGGATTTGGAAAAATCAATGGAATTGAACACCTTGATCCGATACCCGCGCCGTTGCAGAAAAGCTCCCACCTGGGAGAGCACCCCGCCTTTGGGATCGACCACCACATAGCTGCAACCAGCCTTTTTATCCGCGCTGGCCTGCAAGATCTGCGGGGTAAGCCAGAATCGGGTTTTGCCGGAGCCGGACGAACCGATCACACAGGCGTTGAGATTGCGGGCGTTGGCCGGATTTTTGGGGCGGGTATTCATGGTGAGAAACTCCGTCCCGGTGAGAATGATATTATTTTCAAACTTTGGATCGACGAACGGGGGGATGTCTTTGGGGCCGCCCCAACGGGATGAACCATACTCTTCATCCCGCCGGAATTTCTTTGCGTTCTTGCTTTTTACATAAATCAGCAGGCGAAAGACCGCCGCGCCTACAATACCCACCAGCCAATCAAAGGGATCAAGCCCCGGCGCAAAGTCGGTAAAAGCCGGGCCGATGGTCTGGCCCAGCCCCAGGAGCTTGTGAGCGAAGTTTGCGCCAGCGGCCAGCCGGTATGCCGTTCCCAGCTTCAGGCAGGTCCACAGGATAAACAGATATGGGATATTGGGTATCACATACTTTTTTACGCTATCTGTCCTCATGTACCGCCTCCTTTACCCGTTCCCGCTTGCGGGGCTTTTCCTTTGCAAGCTGATCCGCCGCCTGTTTGAGCTGTTCCCGGATGGGGATGCGGCTGGATTTGGATTTGTTCAGCACCTTCCGTGAATACTCTGAAAAGCAGGCGGTCATCGCATCTGCCTGGCCCGCCTTGAAGAACAACAGATAATTGTCCGACCCGGTTTTGTAAAAGGCATAGTCCACATTCCATTTCCGGGCTACCCGGTCAAAAGACTTCGTATCCCCGGAGAGCTCGATGCTGTTTGTGGCCGTACCATGCCCCATGAGCTTTTTCACGCTCTGCCTACCGTGGGGCGTTTGTTTAGCCCGGTGGTGCTTTCGGATTTCCGGGCAACCGCCCCCAGCACATAAGCAAGCCCCCGAGCTGTCAGTTTTGACGCTTTTACCGATATGGCAATCGTGCGCCGGGAAACATCTTCATCAATCAGTTACACCGCCTCCTTTCCAGCAGCGCCTCGGGACAAATTGTCTCGAAGTGCCGCCTATCGTTCCTCATGCTACTTTTGGGAAAGTTTTCGGTAGCCCTCCAGAGAGGAACCGTCAATAATCTCCTTGTAGGCCGCCATCTGTTCCCGGATCGAAAGTTTCGGATAGGCGAAAACCCTGTGTTCGGCAGGAATGTCATCGAGTCCGTGATAGTGCTCGATGAATTTGCCGCCGTTGTTCAGCACATAGCCGCCGGGAGCAAAGTGGCCGTCCTCGTTGAGCCGAATGTCCCGCCCGTATGCCTCGTAATCGAAATAGTTGAGCAGGTGCTCCGGCACATCGATAGCCTCCATATCTTCCACATAGATGCGCCCCAGCGTTTCATCGTCCTCAACGCCCGGATAAAATTCAAAGCAATCCAAATTTTGTGTCAGGTTGATAAGGTCGGCCACGCTGGAAGTATGCTCGCCGCTGTCGATCACCGCCTCGAATTTCTCCAAATCACTTTGATCAGCTCGGAAAGCAGGCAGGCCAGATGGTTGAGCTCGTCCAGATTTTCATATTCCGTCAGGTAGTCATAAAGCCCCAGCACATCACCGTCAAAGCTGGTAATAAAAAACTCCTCATAACGCACCCCATCCACGCCGATGCGTTTCAGCAGCCTTTGCACCTCCTCCGTGGTGGTTGGGAATTTCAGCGTTTCTCCAACCAGCTCACCCTCGTTGTATTTTCCCAGGTTGGTAATGTAGGCTTCAAAAAGGGCCGCCATCAGCGGCGGTGCGTTGCACCCTTGACGGCCCACTCCCGGCTGTGCAGGAAAACAGGCGGCGACGGAGGATATATACCACCAGACCATTTTTTCAGAAAGGACGGGCCTTCAGGACAATTTGTCTCGAAGTGGATAGGTTACTTGTCCTGTTCCAGCTTTTTCGAGGACTTTGCCAGCTCGGGCGGCTGTTTCTCCTTCCACTCGTCCAGCAAAGTCATGATCTGCTCCTTCATTTTGTCGGGAGTGACCTCCTTGCCAAAATACTTCTCCAGTTCAGCCATAGAAATAATCACGCCGCGATCCTCCTTTTTCTTTTCTGATAAGATGCCGTCAATCACATCGCCGTTGAGTTTCCCCTCCTTGTCCAGCTCCCGGAGCTGTTTGGCCTGGGCCAGAGAGGGAGATGCCTGCTCCCCATCAATGGAAACGGCAATCAGCCTTTGGTTTTTGGGCTTGATGTAGGAAAGCTCCACCGCAGGCATAAAGCCCATCTTCTTTTCGTCCACCTTGTTCAGAAGTTCGGGCACAAGGGAATTGAGCCGCAGATAGCGCATGACCTTTTTATAGTTCATATCATGCGCCTCGCCCACGATCTCAACGGAGCGTTTGCCCACATCCCCCTCGGCCACGCCTTTCAGCCGGGAGCCCTGGTGCTTAATGTCCTCCACTTCCAGATCCAAAAGGGCGGCCAGCTCGCTGGGGAGCGTCTGATCCCTCTGCTTGTTGCTGTCCTTCATGGCCTCAACCGCCTCATGGTCGGTCATATCCCGGACAATAAAGGGCATTTCCTCCAGGCTCACCAGCTCACTGCCGCGACAGCGCCGATGGCCGCCACAATCTCATAGCCGTTTCCGTCCTTTTCGGGGCGGGCAAGGCCAGGAACCATAACGCCGTTGAGCTTGATGGACTCCACCGTTTCCTGCATTTTGGCATCGTCCCGCACCTTGAACGGGTGGGGCCGGAATGTGTGGAACGGATGGAGCTCGGAAAGTTTCAGATAAATCTGGAACTGAACGACTACCTCTATCCCCATGACATAAGCCGCCTTGAAGAAATCCGGCAGAAAGACCTCGGCGCGATTGTGGTAAACGGCTACTATTCCGGCTATCTGGGGGAGGACATGAACCTTGACGAGCTGACCGCCGGAGTACGGCACCACTATGAAAACGGGTATAGCAATATCAAGGAATTTATCGAAGCCCACGACGACCGCTTATCCCCGGAGGAAATCGAGAAAGGGCGGGCAGCCGCCCATGCCGCCGGACTTCCATTTTCCGAAAGACCGTTCCTGGACGGGGAGGATTTTGACCCCCTATGTATTTGACGGGAGCATGAGCATTGAGGACTACAACCTTATGCAGCGCATGATTGAGAAAGAAAGGAGTGAACGAATGGACGCCCCGATTTTAAGCGGGTATCTCTCTAATCTTAGGAAGTACTGCGGGCGGATGGGTAATATTCCCCACGACTTGTTTTGCGCGGTAACTTCTAATTTTACCGTATAGGATGAATCGCTTAATATATCGTTAAATTCATATTTTAAGGTTTGATTGTAAATTAATCCGATTCCCTCACAAGGGTAAGCTTTCCTCTGAATACGGAAAC
>ENA-OQCO01001180-OQCO01001180.1-human-gut-metagenome-genome-assembly--contig:-NODE-1180-length-10783-cov-1.194257_pt1 | contig 10783 bp, 11 predicted proteins | sample MGYA00242500_ERZ504582 | MGnify/ENA primary metagenome ERZ504582 (study PRJEB26092, sample SAMD00036346) | human gut metagenome | host: Homo sapiens | study: EMG produced TPA metagenomics assembly of...
GCCGTCTACAGCGCCTGCCATGCCCTGCTGCACAAGCGGGACTCGCGGGCGGCCCTCGCTGGATCGCCATCATCCTGTTCATGCCCCCGGTCGGGCTGCCGCTGTACTGGCTGTTCGGGATCGCCCGGATCGACAGCCAAGCCGTCCGGCTTATGGAAAAAGCCGCCCAGAAAGTCATGGGCGGCCTTGTGGACCTGCACGGCAAATCACTGACGGAAAAACCGGAAGGGTTCATCGACAAGGACGAAGTCCCGCACGCATGGCACTACCTCGTCAATCCCGGCTCCAGCATCACCGGCCGCTGTATGCTCGAAGGCAACGACCTCACCGTGCTGCACAACGGCGAAGCCGCCTATCCGGTCATGCTCAAGGCCATCAGCGAGGCCAAGGAACGGGTCTTCCTGTCGAGTTTCATTTTCGGTTACGACGAAGTGGGCAAGAGCTTCGCCGCCGCCATGCAGATGGAAAATACGGGCAGCATCCTGTCCTGCGACCTGCACGCGCATAAGATTTCCCTGATCGAAAAAAAATGCCGCCCGGCTCGGCATTTCCATCCTGAGGCCGAACAGCGCAGTGCGTCGGAGTTTGACCCCGCGCTCGAAGCGCAGTTTGACCTCGTCATCGCCGACGTGCCGTGCTCCGGCCTCGGCGTCATCCGCAAAAAGCCGGACATCCGCTATAAGCCGCTGGACGCCATCGAGCGCCTGCCGGAGGTGCAGCGCGCCATTCTGGAAACCGTCAGCCGCTATGTAAAGCCCGGCGGCGCACTCCTTTACAGCACCTGTACCGTCCGAAAAGAGGAAAACGAGGCTGTCGCCCTGCCGTTTTTGCAGGCACACCCGGAATTTTCACTGGAACCGTTCCCAGTCCCGGACGGACTTGACCTTCCCAACGAGGGCTATGCCGCGCTCCTGCCGCACAAACACGCGGCGGACGGCTTTTTCATCTGTAAGCTGAGGAAACACGCATGAAACAGGATATCAAATCCATGACGCTGGCCGAGCTGCAAGACGCGTTCGCGGCGCTTGGTGAACCGAAATTCCGCGCAAAGCAGGTCTTCGCGTGGCTGCACCGCGGCGCGGTCAGCTTCGAGGCCATGACGAACCTCTCCAAGCCCCTGCGCGAAACGCTGGACAGCCTCTATTTCATCAATAAGCCCACCGTCGCCCGCAAGCAGATCTCCAGGCTTGACGGGACGATCAAATATCTCTGGAGGCTGCGTGACGGCAACTGCGTCGAATCCGTCGTCATGCAGTACCACCACGGCAACACCGTCTGCATCTCCTCGGAGGTCGGCTGCCCGATGGGCTGCAAGTTCTGCGCGTCGACCATCGGCGGCCTTGTCCGCAGGCTTGAGCCGTCGGAGCTTCTTGATCAGGTGCTTTTTCCCAGCTGGATTCCGGCCTGCCGATCTCCAACATTGTCCTGATGGGCATCGGCGAACCATTGGATAACTTCGACAACGTCATGCGTTTTCTGGAGCTTGTCAACAGCCCGGACGGCATGAACATCGGGATGCGCCACATCAGCCTTTCCACCTGCGGCCTCGTCGACAAGATCGAACAGCTTGCCGAACGCGATCTGCAGCTGACGCTTTCCGTGTCCCTGCACTCGCCGGACGACGAATCGCGCAGTAAGATCATGCCCGTCAACCGCCGCTGGCCGGTCGACACGCTGCTGTCTGCCTGCCGCGACTACTTCGCGAAGACCGGGCGGCGCATTTCCTTTGAATATACCATGATCGACGGCGTGAGCGACAGCCCGGAGCAGGCGCAGCTGCTGGCAAAGAAGCTGGCCGGAATGGGCGCGCACGTCAATATGATCCCACTCAACAACGTCACCGAAAGCGGCCTGCATACCTCATCCAGACAGGCCATCCGCCGCTTCCAGACCATTCTGGAGGAAAACGGCGTCACCGCGACGCTCCGCCGGACGCTCGGCAGCGATATCGACGCTTCCTGCGGCCAGCTGCGCCGCAAATATGAATCAAACTGACTGAAGGAGGAATCTCCATGCAGACCTGGGGTTTGACCGATCCGGGCAATATCCGGCAGCAGAATCAGGATTCCTACGCGATCGTGCCGTTTGGCCGCGACCGTGTGCTCATGATCGTCTGCGACGGCATGGGCGGCGCGAAATCCGGAAACGTTGCCAGCAGCCTCGCCGTCGAGGTCTTCACGGACGAGGTGCGCCGCACGCAGCGCCCCGGCATGACACCGGAAAAGGCCGCCGCCATGCTTCGCAGCGCACTGGAGCTGTCCAACAGCGCCGTCTATGAGCAGTCGCAGCTTAGCGATGATTTTACCGGCATGGGCACGACGCTCGTCGCCGCCTGGATCAGCCGCGATCTGGCCGTCGTTATCAACGTCGGCGACAGCCGCGCCTACCACTTCACCCGCGAGGACGTGCGCCTTATCACGCGCGACCATTCCATGGTCGCCTACATGGTCGAGCGCGGAGAGCTGACGCAGGAGCAGGCCAAGCTCCACCCCGGCAAAAACGTCATCACCCGCGCCGTCGGCACCGAGCCGGAGGTCGAGGGTGATATCTTCACCTGCCGCCTGCGCCGCGACGAGTGCATTCTGCTCTGCTCTGACGGCCTTTCCAACGAAATGGCCGATCAGGAAATGCTCTTTGAGGTCGTCCACGGTCTGAGCAAAAGCGACTGCTGCCAGCGGCTGCTGCACATCGCCAAGAACCGCGGCGCACCCGACAACGTGACCGTCACGCTGGCGGCTGTCTGACGGGAGGGTGCATAGGATGAAATTTTTCGGAAAGGAGCGAGCCTGATGGACCGATACATCGGAAAGCTGTTGGATAACCGCTACGAGATCCTTGAAAAAATCGGCTCCGGCGGCATGGCGGACGTCTACAAGGCCCGCTGTCACCGCCTCAACCGGCTCGTGGCCATTAAAATATTAAAGGAAGACCTCTCGCAGGATGCAGAGTTCCGCCGCCGCTTCCACGCCGAATCGCAGGCCGTCGCCATGCTCTCGCACCCGAATATCGTGAGCGTCTACGACGTGTCGCGTTCAGACAACATCGACTACATCGTCATGGAGCTGATCGAGGGCATTACCCTCAAGCAGTATATGGAGCAGAAGGGCACGCTCAACTGGCGCGAGGCCCTGCACTTCTCCACGCAGATCTGCAAGGCACTTGAGCACGCGCACAGCCGCGGCATCGTCCACCGTGACATCAAGCCCCATAATATCATGATTTTGAAGGACGGCAGCGTCAAGGTCGCGGACTTCGGCATTGCCCGCGTCTCCTCCGCACAGAACACCCTCACGCGCGAGGCGCTCGGCTCCGTCCACTATATCTCGCCCGAGCAGGCCAAGGGCGCGCAGGTCGACTGCCGCGCCGACCTCTATTCTCTCGGCGTCGTCATGTACGAAATGCTGACGGGCCGCCCGCCGTATGACGGCGATACGCCCGTTTCTGTCGCCATTCAACACATTAACGGCCATCCCACCATGCCGCGTGAGCTGAACCCCTCCATTCCGCTCGGCCTTGAGCAGATCACCATGCACGCCATGACGGCGGAGCTGTCGCACCGCTATCCCTCGGCGACCCGTATGCTCCACGATCTGGAGGAATTCCGCAAGGAGCCGAACATCGTCTTTGACTTTACCGCCGAGGCCGACAGCATCGACGTGCAGCGCCTTCTGAACGACCCCGATTATATGCCCAAGACGCTGGGCCGCACGAACGCGGTCAAGGGCGCACTTGCCCGACGCGGTCGCGAAGAAAAAGCAGCTCGAGCAGGACAAAAAGGCCCAGCAGGACGCCTCCCGGCGCGGCAGCCGCATCGCGGTCATCGCCGGCGTCGTCTGCATCGCGCTGGCCGTGATCGTCATCTGTTATTTCCTGTACAATTATTTCTTCTCCGGCCTGTTTGGAAAGACGGAGGAAACGGCTGTCCCGCGGCTCATTGGCCTGACCGCCGACCAGATCCGGGCCGAGGATTATCCGACTCGTCATTCAGATCGACGGCTACGTCGAAAGCAGCCAGTATGCGGCGGGCGTCGTCGTCGACCAGTCCCCACTGCCTGAAAAGCAGGCGAAGGTCGGCAGCACCATCAAGCTGACCGTCTCCGCGGGCGTCAGCGAGACGAAAATGCCGCCGCTTGTCAATCTCACGCGGCAGAACGCCGAGCAGCAGCTGAACGCCCTCGGCCTGAACCTGAACATTCAGATCGAAGAGCGCAAGGACGATATCTATACCGAGGGCTATGTCATCCAGACAGACCCGGTCAGCGATACGCCGCTCACCAGCGGCCAGACCGTTACCCTCGTCGTCTCGCTCGGCCCGGATATCGAGCTGACCGAGGTTCCGACGCTCGTTGGCGAGGACGTGGACAAGGCGCTGCAGATGATCGCGGACGCCGGACTGCAAAACGGCAGCATCCGCAGCGACGACAGCGACCTGCCCGCGGGCACGGTCACGTTCCAGTCCATCGACGGCGGCCAGATGGTCAAAAAGGATACCGTCATCAACCTGCGCGTGTCCAAAGGCCCGGAGGAGGCCGCGACTCCGGTCGTGACCAATCTGACGCAGGATCAGGCTGTTCTGCAGGACGAGCAGGTCACGCTCTCCATCTCCGCCTATGCCTCCGACGACGGGACGCTCCGCTACGCCTGGTACATGAGCACCGACGGCGGCTATGAAAACGCCGCGCTCGTCTCGCGCAGCCGGGAAGGGAACACCACCTGCGCTGCCGACACCTCCGTCCCCGGCACGTATTACTATTTCTGCGTCGTGGAAAACTCCCTCGGCGACGACACGAAGACCACCAAGTCCAACATGATCGAGGTCGTTGTGCAGGAGAAGACTGTCGAGAAGACCATCGAGGTCAATCTTCCGAGCAAAAGCGGTCTGTATGAGATCACTGTCTATGTCGACGGCGTGCTGCAATACGGCCCGGCTTCCGTGTCGATCACAGACGACCGCTCTGTGATTGTCGAGGTCACGGTCAGGGGCAAGGGCACGCTCCCGGTCGACGTCTACCTCGACGGCGCGATCTACGATTCGCAGCTGATCCTGTTTGAGTAAGCGCATGGAAGAGTATCGCATCATCAAAGCCCTGAGCGGCTTCTATTATGTAAAGACGGAGGACGGCGTTGTCGAGTGCCGCGCCAGAGGCCGCTTCCGGCGGCAGGACCAGTCGCCCCTCGTCGGCGATTTCGTCCGTATCACCCGGCAGGGGGACAAGGGTGTTCTGGAGGCGCTTCTGCCTCGGAAAAACGCGTTTATCCGCCCGGCGGTCGCCAATATCGACCAGCTCGTCGTGCTGGCCTCCTGCGCCATCCCGGTGACGGAGCCGTTTCTCATCGACCGCGTCCTCGCCATCGCCCAGCTGCAAAACGTTCCGGCCCTCGTCGTCGTCAACAAGGACGATCTGGCTCCGGCGCAGCCCCTTGCGGAGATCTACCGCAGAGCGGGCGTCCCCGTGCTCGTCACGAGCGCGGAAACAGGCGAGGCATCGAGGCCCTGCGCGAAGCGCTTGCAGGAAAGCTCTCCTGCCTGACCGGAAATTCCGGCGTCGGCAAATCCAGCCTTCTGAACCGCGCCTGCCCGCAGCTTCAGCTGCCCGTCGGCGAGGTTTCGGAAAAGCTCGGCCGCGGTCGCCATACCACGCGCCACATTGAGCTTTACAGTCTGGGAAGCAATACGTTTGTCGCCGATACCCCCGGCTTTTCCGCGTTCGACACCGAGCGCATGGAGCTGGTGCACAAGGAGCAGCTGCAATATGCCTTCCCGGAGTTCGCTCCGTATCTCGGCCATTGCCAGTTTCCAGACTGCGCCCACCGGAAAGAGCCCGGCTGCGCCGTCCGTAAGGCTCTAGCAGAAGGGGAAATCGGTCAGACCCGTTACGACAGTTACGAGAGATTGTACGAACTGGCAAGCCAGCTGAAAAAATGGGAACTCAAATAAAAAACCCGCCCCCGGACGTATAACAAGCCGTCCGGGGGCGGGTTTCATTCTATTAGAGAGAAATGGGATTACAGCTGGACAGGCAAAACTCATTCGTGCTGCGGTTCTTCTCCCGCCTTTGCTTTTTTAATGTACCGGTAAATGCTTGCCTGCGAACAGGACAGCTTTTTGACCGTGAACTGCACCGCGCCGCGCAGCTCGAACATCCCCTGCTCGTGCAGCTGGGCGATGATGCGGGTGCGCTCGGTCTGCGTCAGGCGGTCGAGCGGCACGTTGACGGACTTCGTGACCGTCTCGAACAGCTCCTCCATGAGGCTGTTCATGTCCGATTGAAAATGCTCCGCCGGGACGGCTGCCGCGTGCTGCGGCTGCATGGGCTGCTTGGCGGGCGCGTCGACAGGGAAGTAGTGGTGATGGACAAAATCGTCCGGGTGGATGAGCTTGAGAATGGCGTCGCTGATCTCGTGGAACCGGCTGTCGTCAAAGTTGATGCACAGCAGGCCGACCAGCTTGCCGCCGTCCTTGATAAACATCGTGCTCGAACGGATGGTCTTTCCGTTTGCAAGCTGTCCGGTGTAGTTCAGATTATAGTCGCTCGTCTCGTACTGCTTCTGCATGATCATGCGCAGCGCCGCGTTTGTGATCGGTGCGCCGACGTCGCGGCCGCTGATGGTGCCGTTGACAATGGCGGCCACGCGGCTGGTTTCCGGCAGGATCTCATGCAGTACGACCTCATAATCCGGCCCAAGCGTTGCGCCGAGGTATTCGACCAGCACGGTATACTGCCGAAGCATCTGTTCCGTCATAGGGCTTCCTCCTTATGATGTGTCCGTATTTTTCATACTAGCACAGTTTTTTCGCGAAAGCAACGAAATCCGCCCGATTTTCTCACTGTATTTTCTCAAAACGAGAAATATTTTTTTAACATACGAAAATTAACAGTAAAAATTGTGCGAAATGCACAATTTCGAGTTTTTTATCTGGTGGTTTACAGTAATTATATTGACAACTGGATCGCGGAGTGATAAACTCTTATCATAATGAGGAGGTGAGGACAGTTTATGAAAACCGTCATTTCTACTGAAAAGGCCCCCGCGGCCATCGGCCCGTATTCGCAGGGCATCCAGGCAGGCAGCCTGATCATCACATCCGGCCAGCTGCCCATCGACCCGGCAACCGGCGCGTTCCCCGCGACCATCGAGGAGCAGACCCGTCAGTCCCTCGAAAACTGCAAGGCAGTTCTCGCAGCGGCAGGCGCGGCCATGGAAAACGTCATCAAGACGACCGTTTTCCTCAGCGACATGAACAACTTCGCAGCCATGAACGGCGTGTACGCCACGTTCTTCGAGGGCGCTTGCCCCGCGCGCAGCGCAGTTGAGGTCGCACGTCTTCCGAAGGATGCGCTCGTCGAGATCGAGTGCATCGCCGTCCTGTAAGCAGGAAAAAACCGTGAATTGATACTGTCCGCCAGGCGCCGGCAGAAAGCCTGTCTGCGACGACCGGGGTATCTCCAAAACAATCGGCGTAAAACGCCAATACTAATGGAGGTCAGTATTATTATGAGCAACGAATATCCGCTGAATGTCCCCGCGCCCCATCATTTTACCTTTGCCGTCCGCGATATTCCCGACGTTACCGTCGAGCAGCGCGAACGCGTCCTGAAAGCCACCCATTATAATGAGTTTGCATTCCCCGCCGGTATGCTGACGGTCGATATGCTCTCCGACTCCGGCACCACCGCCATGACCAACCACCAGTGGGCTTCCCTGTTCCTGGGCGACGAGGCATATGGCCGCAACACCGGCTACTATGTCCTGCTCGATACCTTCCGCGACATCTTTGAGCGCGGCGGCGAAAAGAACTGGAAAAAGATCCTCGATCTTGTCCGCACCGACTGCCGCGACGTCGAGACGATGATGGAAAAGGTCTACCTGCCGAATACGAGGGCGGCCTGTTTAACGGCGGCGCAGCCCAGATGGAGCGCCCCAACACCTTCATCATCCAGCAGGGCCGCGCAGCGGAATCCGTTCTGATGGAGATCGTCAAGAAGATCCTCGCCGCCCGTCATCCGGGTAAGGTCTTCACCATCCCCTCCAACGGCCACTTCGACACCACCGAGGGCAATATCAAGCAGATGGGCTCCATCCCCAGAAACCTCTATCATAAGGAGCTTCTGTATCAGGTACCCGAAGGCGGCAAGTACGAGAAGAACCCGTTCAAGGGCAACATGGACATCGAAAAGCTGGAGCAGCTCATCACCACGGTCGGCCCCGAAAATGTCCCGCTGGTCTTCACCTGCATCACCAACAACCCCATCTGCGGCCAGCCGGTCTCCATGGGCAACATCCGTGAGATCAACCGCGTCGCGCACAAGTACAACATCCCCCTGATCTTCGACGTCGCTCGCTGGGCTGAAAACTGCTACTTCATCAAGATGAATGAAGAAGCTATGCCGACAAGTCCATCGCCGAGATCGCCACCGAGATGTTCTCCTACTGCGACGGCTTCTGCATGTCCGCCAAGAAGGACGGCCACGCCAACATGGGGCGGCATGGTTGCCTTCCGCGACAAGGGCCTGTTCTGGCAGAACTTCTCCGATTTCAACGAGGACGGCACCGTCAAGACCGACGTCGGCGTTCTGCTCAAGGTCAAGCAGATCTCCTGCTACGGCAACGACTCCTACGGCGGCATGTCCGGCCGTGATATCATGGCGCTTGCTGTCGGTATGTACGAAAGCTGCGACTTCAACTACATGGACGAGCGCATCAAGCAGTGTGAATATCTCGCACAGGGCTTCTATAAGGCAGGCGTCAAGGGCGTCGTTCTTCCCGCCGGCGGCCATGCTGTGTACATCAACATGGATGAGTTCTTCGACGGCAAGCGCGGCCACGAGACCTTCGCGGGCGAAGGCTTCTCGCTCGAACTGATCCGCCGCTACGGCATCCGCGTCTCCGAGCTGGGCGACTATTCCATGGAATACGACCTCAAGACCCCGGAGCAGCAGGCAGAGCTTGCAAACGTCGTGCGCTTCGCCATCGACCGCAGCCGCCTTACGCAGGAGCATCTCGACTACGTCATCGCAGCCGTCAAGGCTTTGTATGAAGACCGCGAATCCATCCCCAACATGCGTATCGTCTGGGGGCACAACCTCCCGATGCGCCACTTCCACGCATTCCTCGAGCCGTATCCCAACGAGGAAAAGTAAGACAATCAAAGGAAAGCGTAAGTAAACCTGGACGGCGCTGCGCCGGAGACCCCGGCGCAGCGTGACAGTCGAATCCAACATTCTTATTGGAGGGAAAGAAATGGCTGACAAACAGGCAACCACACAGCGCGACGGCTTTAAATCCAAATGGGGCTTTATTCTGGCCTGCATCGGTTCCGCCGTCGGCATGGGCAACATCTGGCGCTTCCCCATCATGGTCTCCCTTTGGGGCGGCATGACATTCCTGATTCCGTATTTCATCTGCGTCATCCTCATCGGCTCCACCGGCGTTATCGGCGAGTTCGCGCTCGGCCGTGCCACCGGCGCAGGCCCCATCGGCGCGTTCGGTAAGTGTACCGAGCTGCGCGGCAACCGCAAGATCGGCGAAGCATCGGCTTCATCCCGGTTCTCGGCTCCATGGCGCTGGCCATCGGCTATACCGTCGTCATGGGCTGGATCTTCAAGTACACCGCGATCGCCATCACCGGCGATATGCACGCCATGGGCCAGGATATGGCGGCCATCGGCGGCCACTTCGACATCGTTGCGATCAGCAACCTGCCGTGGATCATCGTTGCAATCGTTGCCTCGTTCGCCATCATGGCGATGGGCGTCTCCGGCGGCATTGAGAAGGCCAACAAGGTCATGATGCCGGTTCTGTTCTTCCTGTTCGTGGGCCTCGGCATCTACATTGCGTTCCTGCCCGGCGCAAGCGAAGGCTACAAGTACATCTTCACGCTCGACCCCAAGGGCCTTGCGAACCCCATGGTCTGGATCTTTGCCTTCGGTCAGGCGTTCTTCTCCCTGTCCGTCGCGGGCAACGGCTCCGTCATCTATGGCTCTTATCTGCCCAAGAATGAAAACCTGCCTGGCTCCGCCAGAAACGTTGCGATTTTCGACACGCTGGCTGCTCTGCTCGCCGCGTTCGTTATCATCCCCGCCATGGCAGCGGGCGGCGCTCCGCTGGAGAAGGGCGGCCCCGGCCTCATGTTCGTCTGGCTGGTCAATGTTCTCAACGGTATGCCCGCCGGCCGGATCATCGGCGTCATCTTCTTCGTCTGCGTTCTGTTCGCCGGCCTCAGCTCCATCATCAACCTGTATGAAGCACCCGTTGCGACCCTGCAGGATAACCTGAAGCTGAAGCGCGTTCCGGCTACTGCCATCATCCTTGTCATTGGCTGCGTGATTGCAATCCTCATCCAGAAGATCACCTCCGAGTGGATGGACGTCGTTTCGATCTACATCTGCCCGCTCGGCGCTCTGCTGGCTGGTATCATGTTCTTCTGGGTCGCCGGTAAGAAATTCGTCCTCGACGAAGTCAACGACGGCCTCCAGAAGCCCATCGGCGGCTGGTTCTATCCGCTTGCCAAGTATGTCTACTGCATCCTCTGCATCGTAGCGCTTGTTGCAGGCGCAGCCCTCGGCGGCATCGGCTGATACACCATTCCAATTTCCCAAAACGCGCGTACCGGCTCCCCGGTACGCGCGTTTGCACTTAGGGTGTATCTGAAAACTCCCAACGCACCCGGACAGCGGGCCTTTTTGCGGTGCGCCGCGTCATTTTTCTTGAAATACGTCAGTATTCCTGCGAAAAAATGTCTTGCGCAACGCAAAAATCCCCTCGCTGCCGGTCACATCAT
>ENA-OQCO01001183-OQCO01001183.1-human-gut-metagenome-genome-assembly--contig:-NODE-1183-length-10735-cov-2.465403_pt1 | contig 10735 bp, 10 predicted proteins | sample MGYA00242500_ERZ504582 | MGnify/ENA primary metagenome ERZ504582 (study PRJEB26092, sample SAMD00036346) | human gut metagenome | host: Homo sapiens | study: EMG produced TPA metagenomics assembly of...
TTCTCGTGCCTATCCCTGTGTGCTTGGCAGTCTCAGACCGCCGGCAAACCATGCCAGCCTGGGGGGAGCGCCAAGAACGTCCAGAGCGCCAAGAACGTCCAGAATGCTAAGGATGTCAAGAGTGCCAAGAACATCCAGAAACAGAGCACCAGCGCGCCTACTGTGGTATTCGGACTATTAGGCGTGATTATCGGCGTGATCGCGCTGGTTTTCGGGTACATATCTCCGGATCGGATGATTTCGTTGTTCTCGCCGAATCCGCAATTGCTGACGGCTATTATTTGCGCCGTAGTGGGACTGATTCTGGTAATAGTGGCCGTTGTATGGGCCATAGTCGGTGCCGTCAAGAAGAGAAAATAGCGTTACAAACCATTGCATTACGGTCCCAGTAGAAGCACATTATGACGGGAGCCGACCGATAAGAGCCGACCGTTCTATGCTGATGGGGGGGGAGGCATAGTAACTATGAAGCGGATTTCGGTGCGGCGGGTAGCGAGCGTCATCGTCACCGCGATGGCGATGACGCTGGTATTCGCCACACTTGGCTGGGCGATGATGCCGCAATGGAACACACGGCCCTACACCAAGCACATCGTTATCGCTTCTGCCGACACCACCATCACCCCTGCCCATGCGAACATTCCCCACGAGGGGCGATATCGTACGCGTGAAACCCGACTATCCATCAAGACCGGCGACGGCGTCACGCTACCCGCCGTACTACGTGAACCGGTCGGCGCTCCCGGGCCACGCCCGGCTTGTCTGTTCATTCACGGGTCCGGTACCAGTGGTGCCGAGGATTTCGGCGATATCGCCAACGCCATGGCCTCTGCCGGTATCGTGACCTTGGTGCCGGCCAAGCGCAACGACAACTACACCGTGCTGCATCGCGACTACCCGCGTTTTGCTCGCGAATACGGGCGTTCGCTCGACGTGTTGCGTGGCAGAATCGGCGTGGACCCCGCCAAAACCGGCATCTACGCCGAATCCGAAGGCACCTGGATCGCCACGATTCTAACCTCGAAACGGCAAGACATTGCCTTTGCCGTACTTACATCCGCACCGGTGTTCAATGGACGTGAGCAAATGGCCATGGCTGTCAGCGCCTATACGCATGAGGCCGGCGCGCCCAAGCCCGTGGTCAAAGACATGGCCAAATTGATGTCGCTGGACTACGCGCCATTTGATCTAGCCTATGCCGACTTTGATGCCGACCGGTATCTGAAATCCCTCACCATGCCGGTGCTGGTGAACTACGGCACCTACGATACGGCCATGCCCATCGAACAGGGGGCGCAGCGGATCATCGCTACGGCCAACAAGTCCGGCAACGAGAACGTCACCGTACGCTATTTTGCCGGCAACCATCAGATGCGGGCTGGTGAGGGCTTATTCACCCCGAACCTGCCATTGGCCGAAGGCTATACGCAAGCGCTGGAAAATTGGGTGAACGGTGTGACTGCCGGAACCAAAGCCGATGGATGGGCAACGCCCCAAGTCGCCGGTGCAACACCTCACCAGCGCTTCGCCGCGTCGCAACGTACCAGATCCGGTATCGTCGGCTCGCTTGGCGTGCTGGCCGGTCTGATGGTGGCAGGGCCCGTGCTGATCGTGATGGCGGCGATATTAGGTATTGGCTTGACTGTGTTTTCTTGGCTACAGACGTTGCTGGCCGGGCGACGTAGTGTGGCGACTGTGCGGGCCATGCATGCGACGCCGAGTGGGCTGGGAGCCGCCCAACAGCGTACGTTGCACGGCATTGCCGGCTTATCTGCCGGTATCGGCACAGCGGTGATGGTGATTACTGGGCTGTTGTATGGCTATATGAGCGCCGTAGGCGTATCGGCTGTATTGGTTATGCCTCAACCGCGGCTGTTTGCCGTCGGATGGGTGGTGCTGCGAATAGCGACCATGCTGTTGGTGGTGCTGTTTGCTTGGGAAATGGAACGTGTCTGGTATTGCCGCGCCGATATCGTCGGTGTGCGGCGCGTCATATGCGTGATGGTAGCGCTCGGCACTCTCGCCACACTGATGACACTGGCATTTTGGGGCCTATTCTCGCTGTAATTCTGCCGATGTGCGCTGGTAAATGGGGCCTGGCGGGCAGGCTGCGTTGGTGGTCTGGGTGTGGGGCGATCGGCAGATTGCGTTGGCCTGGGTATGGCCGGCCGACGTACATCAGTCGGGGTGTCCGATACACAGTGAATGGCTGAGTATTACGCTTGGGAGGCTTCGGCCTCCTCTAAGGTGTCGAAACCGCCGAGCTGGACTGTGTGCAACAAGGTTTCCTCAGTGATATTGCGTTGCGGGCTGGCTGCGGCGCGCTCGCCAATCATCGCTTCGTAACGTTCGAAGGTCTGGTCGGAATACGTACCAAGCTCGCCGCGCAGATAGGTTTCGAATGAGGTGGCAGATGGTGTGTCTTCGGTGGTGGTGAGTGCGCGCATCGCCTCGCCGAGCTTGGGGTAGCGCTCGCGGAAATCCTTGGCCCAGGCGACCTGCTGGGCGATGACCTGTTCCTGACGGGCCGCGCGCTCTTCAGAGAGACGCGGAATATACGGCTCTATGTTCTTCGTGAAATTTTCCGGTGCGGTGGAGGCCATCATGCGGCCGTATTTTTCGGTCACGAGGTTGCGGCCCACGTGGTCGGCCGCGTCAAGATCAGCGGCATAGCTGGTGAGTAATGGCCGCTCCCATGTGAGGAACTGGGCCAACCGCATCTGGTGGAACACCGGCCAGTTGCCTTGGCATGCCGCGCGTCCACCCTCATTGTTGGTGCGCTGGAACTGATCCCATTCATGACGCACAATAGCCTCGCGCAGTTCATCATCAGTCAGTTCGTTGGTCATCGACGTTCCTTTCACTGATACCTCCCTCTGATGAGGGAGGTGGCACGGCGAAGCCGTGGCAGAGGGAGCTTGAATCTACAAACTTTTAAGCACCGGATCATCAGAGGCGATGTGGTCCTCGACATACGGGCGCTGCCATTCGAGGAAGGTCTCGCCGGACGTGGTCAGGTGTTCGCGTTTGAGTTCCTTGACGATATCCACCGCAATCTGCTCCACAATATCGTTGATTTTCTCGATTGCTGGAGCCGCGCCCTTGCCGCCTTCGCCAAATCCGGCCCCGCCATAGCAGGCTGCCGAACTCAATCGCATCACGGTTTCCAACTGTTCGCCCACGTTCGGCAACAGCGCGAACATCGAGCCAGACAGCTTGCGCAATGCTGCGAACTGCCACTTGTAATACGGCATATAGCCCACCACCATCGGCACGTTAACCAGGAACACCAACGAGGCGGTGGCCTGCACGAACTCGTGGATGGACAGCCATGCGGCCGCGCCGTCGCCGCGCTTCAACGAACGCGGCAGATTATATTGACCGGCCTGGGCGATCATGCCGAGTCGCTTGGAGATCAGCGCGAGCCGCACATCGTCGGGCATGTTCTTGAACCCTTGGCGCGTCTTGGAAAACAGACCGGTGGGATCGGCGAACACCTCGCCATTGGTGGCGGCGGCCAAGGTCGATTCCTGAAGCATTAGCCACTCATGCGGCGCGGTCTGCGCCGGCGCAGTGTGATACCCGGTGATCGACTCAAAGAAGTCACCGATGCGGAACACGCCGTCACGGCGATTCGCGCCCTGTGCGCGCGGCGTGACGGGGGAGAGCGGTGCATCAATCGGAGTCGTCATCGCTTCCGCCACATCAGAGGACGCCGCGCCTGACTCGGCAGTGGCGGTATCGTGCGTAGCGGTGCCGGGGGTGGGTGCGTTTGCCGCATCGGGTATGACGGTGGAGCCTGCACCTGCGGCGGGGAATGCTCCGGAAGCATCGGACCTGGCATGCGCCTCGAACGTCACGCGGCCTTGCGCATCCACGCTGAACTTGCGCGGCAGTGCCTCGTAATCGACCTCAAGTTGCTCGCCGATCGCCGCGTAATCCTCATCCGTAAGCCACAGGCAGAAGCGCGGGCCGAAATCGTGGTCCTGCGAATACGCATCATCGAATCCGTAGCATTCCGAGCCATGACCCACCAGACCGGCGGCGATACGCCCGGCATACTGCGGATACTTCGCCGCAATCATCGGCTTGCCCATCTGCGTCCAGAACGCGCGGGCCAGCTTCAGTCCGGACACCGGGCATGCGGAAACGGCCTCGGCCGCGCCCGCAGAACCGGTCGACACCGAAACGGTGGATGGGGAAGATGCCGCGTTCGCACCGGTCTTGCCCTGTGCCGGGCTGTTCGGCAGCCGCGAGCCGGACTGGGGCAGCGCGCCTGCATCGCCGGCAACACCTGCATTGTCAACCGTCACCCCGGCCTGCGCCGCCGCTTCCTCGGCCTGCCGCAGATTGTCGGCGGTGATACGCCAGTAATCGGTGTCCTTGCCGTAACATTCCTCGATCACGGCCAGCGCATGCCGGTATCCAGTAACCGCATCCGCATACCGTCTCTCGGCAAAGCACACCTGCGCGAAGCCCGCCAGTGCGGAGGCATAATGCGCGGAATGTTCCAGATGGCCGGTGCGATAGATTTCCAGCGCCTTGGCTGCATGCCAATGCGCGTCCTCCAACTTGTGTTCGGTCAGCAGGGTCAACGCCAGATTCGTGTGCGAGCTGGACACGTCGATATCCGCGTCCGGGTTCACGCTCGAGGCTTCGATAATGCGCAGCGCTTCACGCAACTCCAGTTCCGCCTTGTCGGGCCGATTCGTCTCGCTGTAGAGCATCGACAGATTGTTGTGCAGTGCTGCGAGCCTACGGTCGGTGGGCGCCAGCGAATGCCGGCAGACACTCTGCGCCTGATGATACAAATCCTCGGCCTGATCGTATTGTTTGGCCGCGCGCATCGAGGTGGCGCAATTGATTAGCGTGGTGGCCCACGCCTCGGATGTGCCGGTGGTCAAGCCCATACGAGCGGCCAGTTCCAGCGCTCGCTGCACAATCCACTGATTCTCCTTGTGCCGACCTTGCGAGCGATAGAAGCCCATCGTTTCGTTGAGCACGGTGAGCAGTCCGGCCTCGTCGCCGGCGTTTTCCGCGTCCACCATCGCCTGTTCCAAGTACGGGCCGGCTTCGGTGGCGGCCGTGTGGCGATCGAAAATCGCGTCCAGTCCGTTCAGGAATTGTTGGGTATCAAAGGTTGCGGGCGATTGATCGGCATCGTCCGCAACCTGGTTCGCCGTGGAATCGGCACCTTGTGCTGCGGCCGCCGCATCGGTGTCGTCGGCATCGTCTGGACCATGCGCGAATTGCGCGGCGAATTGTTTGAGCAGTGCTTCCTCATCCATACCGCCAGACCTCCCTGAATCGTGTCTGATTTCAGTCTATTAATACTGTGAACAAACACGTCAGGGAGTTTGCTGTGAGCTTGGTCTCAGTCCACCTTGGTTTCGCGCAAGCGGTGAATGGCGTCGGTATCGGTTTCGCAGCGCCACGAGTAGAAGGCCAGCAGCCCTACGGCAAGCAGAGCCAGCGGCATACCGCCCAGGCCGGTATAGCGATAGTTCATCGAGAAGGTGGTGAGCATCGCGCCGCCGACAATCGAGCCGATGGCATTGCCGAAGTTAAACGCCACCTGTACAGCCGCGCCGGCGATCAGCTCGCCGCCGCCCTGGCCGGCTTCGGTCATCAGCAATTGCTGTGGAGCGGAAGTAAAGAACAATCCGATGGCGATCCAGAACGTCAGTACAGCGGTCATCGGCTGATTACCCGGAGTGATAAGCACCAGCAACAAGCCGAGGCAGGAGATGGACTGACCTATTGCGGCCGCGCCGGCATGCCTCCAATGGTCGGTCAGACGACCTCCAAGCAGACCGCCGATGACCATACCAAAGCCGGCAAGCATCATCAGCATCGGCACCAGGGAAGACGACCATCCGCCGGTTTTCTGCAGCCAAGGGGAGACGTAGCTCCACCAGCAGAACACACCGGCATTGCCGGTGAACACGGCGGCCAAAATCACCCACGGGCCACGGCGGGTGAGGAACTTGAACTGACCGGCGATGCCTGCGTCCTTGATCGGTGCAACGTACGGAATCCACGCCGACGCCAGCACAATCGTCATTGCCGCCCAAGCGGCCAAAATGCCGAAGGCAAGACGCCAGGAAAGGAACTCGGCCATCAAGGTGCCCGCCGGTACGCCGAGCATATTGGCCACGGTCTGTCCGGTGACCATCACGGATACGGCCTGCGCTCCTTGCCTTCCTCCGCCAGAGTCTTGGCGATGAGTGTGGCTGTGCCGAAGAATGCGCCGTGCGGCAGGCCGGCGACGAATCGTGCGGCGACCAGCATGGCGGCATTGACGGAGAATGCGGAAGCCAGATTGCCCACCAAGGCAATCACCATAAACAATATGATGAGGTCCTTCGGCGGCACCTTGCGGCCGAATACCAGAATCAGTGTGCCGAAGCACACGCCGATCGCATACGCGGAAATGTAATGGCCTGCGGTGGGGATGTCCACGCCGGTGGCGGCCGCGGCCTGCGGCAGAATGCCCATCATCACGAACTCGGCGGCACCGAGAATGAACGCGCCCGAAGCCAGTGCAAGCAGACTCTTCTTCATGGTTCCTCTAATTACTTCAGTATTACTTACAAAACAGTGCGGCAATCGATTGATTCGAGCGATATATTACGGTGGTCCGCCAACAAATACGGGGGCTTGCCGTGATGTGGTTTGTCGCTGTGTGCGGCGGGTTGTTTACCGCTGTTCGATCGCTTGGTTTGATTGTTGGGACAGGAAACGAAAAACCGGATTGCTGATTTCTCAACAATCCGGTCCAGTTGTCGGGCTGGCGGGATTTGAACCCGCGGCCTCTTCGTCCCGAACGAAGCGCGCTACCAAGCTGCGCTACAGCCCGTTTGGCAACAGATGTAGATATTACATTGTGGTGGTGGACAATGCAAATCGGCATGTCGCGAGTGTTGCGTGATGGTGGATTCGCCATGTGTACAGGTCTCTCAAGCCTTGTGCAGGGCCGGTTTTGCGTCATGTGAGCGGGTGTTCGGATGGCCGTGCGGTCTGCCGGGCTCATAATCGCCGGCCTTGCGTACACTGATGAATCATGGCTGAAGTTGTCGAAAATACCGAAAACACTGAGAATGAAACCCCGGCCGTCCCGCAGATGAGCACCGTCGAACGTGCGGAAATGCTGCTCAAGCAGGACGCCACCATCCGCGAGAAGATCAAGTCCGGTGCCACGCTGGACGAAGCCGTGGACCCCTCCAACAAGGAGTTCGGCCCGCTGGCCCACCCCGAGCAGGTGCAGATGCGCGTGGCCAAGCGCGCGATGATGCTTGAGGCCGGCATTGCCCCCTACCCGGTGCACTTGGACGTCACCGACACCATCGAGGCGGTCCGCGCCAAGTATGACGGCAAGCTCGAGGCTGGCGAAGAGACCGAAGACATGGTCGGCATTGCTGGCCGCGTGCTGTTCCTGCGCAACGCGGGCGGCCTGTGCTTCGTGCAGCTGTCCGCCGGTGACGGCACCAAGATTCAGGGCATGATCTCCAAGAAGGAGATTGGCGCCGACTCGCTCAAGCAGTTCAAGCAGCTCGTCGACCTTGGCGATCACCTGTACCTCAAGGGCCGCGTCATCGCCTCCAAGACCGGCGAGCTGTCCGTATTCGCCACTGAGTGGCTATCGCCTCTAAGGCCCTGCAGCCGCTGCCGGCCCTGCACAAGGACCTGAACGAAGACACCCGCACCCGCAAGCCGTACATCGGCATGATCGCGGACGAGAACATCCGCAACATGGTGCGCAACCGCTCCAAGGCCGTGGCCTCCCTGCGCCGCACCTTTGACGACCACGACTTCCTCGAGGTCGAAACCCCGATGCTGCAGACCCTGCACGGTGGCGCGGCCGCCCGCCCGTTCACCACGCACATGAACGCCTTCGACCTTGACCTGTACCTTCGCATCGCCCCGGAACTGTTCCTCAAGCGCTGCCTGGTCGGCGGCATCGATCGCGTGTTCGAAATCAACCGTGACTTCCGCAATGAGGGCGTCGACGCCACGCACGCCCCCGAATTCACCATGGTCGAGGCCTACCAGGCCTATGGCACCTATGATTCCATCGGCCAGCTGGTCAAGGAGCTTGTGCAGAAGACCGCCATGGACGTCTACGGCTCGCACAAGGTCACCCTGCTCGACGGCACCGAATACGACTTCGGCGGCGAATGGAAGACCATCAGCATGTACGACTCCCTGTCCGAATCGTTGGGCGAGGAGATCGTGCCGAACGGCGGCCCGGACGCCCCCGGCACCTCCGTTGAGCACCTGGCGCCATCGCCGACAAGCTCGGTGTAGAGCGCGACGACGTGGAGAACCACGGCAAGCTCGTCGAACACCTGTGGGAGCACTTCTACGAGGACAAGCTTTACGAGCCCACCTTCGTGCGTGACTTCCCGGTCGAAACCTCCCCGCTGGTCAAGGGCCACCGCACCAAGCCCGGCGTGGTGGAGAAGTGGGATCTCTACGTGCGCGGCTTCGAGCTGGCTACCGGCTACTCCGAGCTCAACGACCCGATCGTGCAGCGTGAACGTTTCGTGGCTCAGGCCAAGGACGCGCTCGCCGGCGACGAAGAGGCCTGCGACATCGATGAGGACTTCCTCGAGGCTCTCGGCGTGGGCATGCCTCCGGCCGGCGGTATGGGTATGGGTATTGATCGACTGCTTATCGCCTTGACCGGTGCCACGATTCGCGAGACCATCACCTTCCCGCTGGTCAAGCCGCTCGTTGGCTGATTAGGCATACTCTGGCTCCCCTCAGAGAGGGGAGCCGAGTTATATATGAAAGGGGTTGCTTATGTCCATCGGCTTGTGGGTTCGGGGCGCGCGTCCCAAGACCTTGGCCACTTCCATCGCGTCGGTGATGGTTGGGGCGACGATGGCATACGCGCATATCGAGCAGTCGGGCACCTGCATCGCAATATATCCCGAACCGGCCTCCTGCGCCACGGCCCGTGAACAGCAGACCCTGCTGATGGACCGATTCTGGCCGGTGACCATCCTGTGCCTGCTAGTCGCGCTGTTCCTGCAAATCGCCGTCAACTATGCGAACGACTATTCCGATGGCATCCGCGGCACTGACGCCGGGCGTGACACGGACGAATCGAAATCAGGCAAACCCCAGCGACTGACCGCATCCGGACTGGTATCGGCCGAGCATGTACTGTTCGCGGCGATGATTTGCGCCGCCATCGCCTGCATATGCGGTGTTGTGGCGGTCGTGCTCGCCCAAGCATGGTGGTTGCTGGCCGTGGGCGCGGCCTCCTTGCTGGCCGGCTGGTTCTACACCAGTGGCAAGCATCCGTATGGATACGTCGGGCTGGGAGAAGTCGGCGTGTTCCTGTTCTTCGGCTTGGCTGCGGTATTGGGCACCGAATACGCGCTGTGCGGCACGGTGGACGTCGGCGGACTATTGGGTGCTGTGGCGGCTGGCCTGTTCTCCTGCCTGATCATGATGGTGAACAATATCCGTGACATCGACGAGGATCGTGAGCATGGCAAACACACGTTGGCCGTACGCTGGGGGAGTCCGGCGCGCGTACGCTGCTGATTGTGTGCTGCGTCATCGCATGGATCATCGCCCTGCTGATGTGCGGCACATTATGGTGGCCGTGGGGTGCGGTGCTGTTGCTCTCGGGCGCCGGAATACCTGTGCGCATGGTCTCCAGCGTGAATAAACGTCAATTCCGCCCGGCTCTGCCCGCCGCCAGCTTCCAGACCTTGCTGTTTGCGGTGGTGCTGGCGGTTTCCGTGGCGCTCTGAGAGCGAAATAATAAGACGAATACTCGTGTTTGGGCGCACGCGGCTGTAGACTGAGCCGTATGACTTATAAACTAGTACTGCTCCGTCATGGACAGAGCGCATGGAATAAAACCAACCAGTTCACCGGCTGGGTCGACGTACCGCTGACCGAGCAGGGTGAAGCCGAAGCCAAGCGTGGCGGCGAGCTGCTCAAGGAGAAGAACGTCCTTCCGGACATCGTGTTCACCTCCCTGCTGCGTCGCGCCATCAACACCGCCAACATCGCTCTGGATGCCGCAGATCGTCTGTGGATTCCGGTTCAGCGTGACTGGCGTCTCAACGAGCGTCACTACGGCGCTCTGCAGGGCAAGAACAAGACCGAGATCCGCGAAGAGTACGGCGACGAGAAGTTCATGCTGTGGCGCCGTTCTTACGCCACCCCGCCGCCCGAGATCGACCCGAACGACCAGTACGCCCAGAACAACGACCCGCGCTACGTCGGCGATCCGGTTCCGGAAGCCGAGTGCCTGGCCAACGTTGTTGAGCGTGTGAAGCCGTACTTCGAGTCCGCCATCGAGCCGGAGCTCAAGGCCGGCAAAACCGTGCTGATTGCCGCTCACGGCAACTCCCTCCGCGCCATCGTCAAGATGCTGGACAACCTGTCTGAGGAAGAGATCGCCAAGGTCAACATCCCGACCGCCATCCCGCTGCTTTATGAGCTGGACGAGAACTTCAAGCCGATCAAGCCGCGTGGCGAGTACCTGGACCCGGAGGCTGCTGCTGCCGGTGCCGCCGCTGTCGCCGCTCAGGGCCAGAAGTGAGCCTAAGCCGCTAACACGGTACAAGCTGTAAGGGGAGTCGCACATAACGTGCGGCTCCCCTTTGCTATGCCTGCCAAATCCCCCATGGGGCGGTGATTACCCCATGGGGCGGTAAAACCCTCATGGGGCGGTATGCCAGAATGGCTTAATTCCGACGGTTTCACG
>ENA-OQCO01001184-OQCO01001184.1-human-gut-metagenome-genome-assembly--contig:-NODE-1184-length-10735-cov-0.838141_pt1 | contig 10735 bp, 14 predicted proteins | sample MGYA00242500_ERZ504582 | MGnify/ENA primary metagenome ERZ504582 (study PRJEB26092, sample SAMD00036346) | human gut metagenome | host: Homo sapiens | study: EMG produced TPA metagenomics assembly of...
TTGGCCCAGACATTCATCATCGGCCTTGGGCATATCGACTTGGGAGTAGGGGCGTTCATGGGCTTGTGAATGTCATCTGCGCCACGATTCTGGATCAGAGCACCGGCCTTGGGCTTCTGTGCCTGGCAGGCCTGATTATTGCATACTCCTGCATGGGACTCGTGATATACCTGCGGGATGTGCCGCCAATCATCGTGACCTTGGGCATGTCTTTTGTATGGACGGGAATCGCATATGTGCTGCAGGACGTTCCAGGGGGACATGTTCCGGAATGGATGGTCCATATATTTAACTTCAACAACCCAATTCTGCAGGGCGTGCTGGTATGGCTGGTTCTATTTATCGTAGCAGCGATATTCATATACCGCTCCAGATATGGCACGGCTCTCCGGGGATTTGGAAACAATGAGAATGCAATGCGCAACAGCGGATGGTCTAAGGCGAAGGCATACTGGACCACCTACATGATCGCGGGAACCTTTGCGGCCATGGGGGGAATTGCCCAGTCTGTGATCACGGGCGCATCCGACGTTAATGCATCTGCTACATATACCATGCTGACCGTGGCAGCCGTAATTATCGGGGGCGGCTACTTCTCCGGAGGCGTGGTGACGCATATAGGCGCGGTATTCGGAGGCATCTCCCTTACCATGATCAGCGTGCTTCTGGGCCTTCTGAAGGTCAGCACGGATTATACCGCGACAATCCAGGGGCTTGTCCTGATTATCATATTGTCTTTAAGACTGATTAGAAAGGAGAAGCTGCAGTGATGAAAAAGGTAAAAAAATATATTCGAGAAAATAACTGGCTGTGGGCGGCAGCAGGCGCCTTTCTGCTCTGGCTGATCATGGGGCTTACGTCCGGCAGGCTGAATGTGGAGAGTTTTCTTTCCAATGCGTATATCGCCTCTTTTCTGGTCATCTTGTCTTTTGGACAGATGCTGGTAGTGACATCCGGACGAGGCGCCATTGATTTGTCCATCCCGGGCGTACTTACGCTGATGGCTTTTATATCCATGAGCATTATGGACGGGGAGGATAAGAATGTCCTTCCGGCAATTCTGGCAGTGATCGCGGTAGCCGCGGTGATCGGAATCCTGAACGGGCTTATGGTAATCTATCTCCAGATACCGGCAATCATCGCCACCATGGCAATGAACTATATCCTGACCACGGCAGCCCTCCTGATCAATAAGAACTTTTCCGTGTTCGGGACAGCGCCGATGCTGGATAAGCTGATCAAGGCAAGGATATTTGGCGTACAGCTGATCATCTTTCTTGTGATACTATTGGCGGTATTGTTCTGGTTCCTTCTTAATCGAACCTCTTATGGCAAGTCGCTGGTGACCATCGGGCAGAATAGAGAAGCGGCAGGACTTGCGGGAATCAAGGTGAATAAGGTGGAAATACTTACCTATGTATTCAGCAGCGTTCTGGCTGCCATAGGTGGCGTGCTGATCGCGGCCAGGGTGGGAAACGCGATCCTGGGAATGGGGGATGACTATACCTTAGAGACCGTAGCGAGCATCGTCGTAGGCGGCACACTAATATCCGGAGGAAAGGCCAATGTCCCAGGCACGCTGGCAGGCTGCCTTTTCCTCGGGCTGATCGTGACGGCAATGCAGATCATGGGCTTTTCAGTGGGAGCGCAGAATATAGCCAAAGGCGCGCTGATTATCGTGGTACTTCTGCTGGGAGCCGGCAGCAAAGAAACAGGAGGCAAGTAATGATTATTGATGTTCACGGGCATCTCGGAGAAGATGTCGTATTTGACGAGCAGCAGACAGAAGAACAGCTGCTGGACGCGTATAAGAAGAACGGCGTAGATGGAGCAATCATACAGCCATATCTGCCCAGAATCTATATGGAAGACCATGTACGGATCCATGACAGAATCTATGAGATGACAAAATGCAAAGAGAAAAGGTTCTGGGGGATGGCGTCTATCAACCCCCACTTCAGGCCAGAAGAGTATGATAAAGAGGCTGTCCGATGCATTCGGGAACTAAAATTCGTAGGCATCAAGATTACGCCGATCGGTCATGCCTGCCATCCTTCCTCGAAAGACGCCATGCACGTCTGGGAGGTGTGCAGGGAACTGAAAGTTCCGCTTATGATCCATACAGGCGCAGGAATTCCATTTTCTGATCCTATGAGCGTGGAAAAGGCGTTGAGAAGTTTTCCTGATGTTCCATGCATCCTTGCCCATGCAGGTTCGGAGATGCACCATCAGCAGGCAGCGTATCTTGCCGCGAAGTATGAGAATGTGTATCTGGAGCCAAGCTGGGTGGGAGTGATTGGCGTTATGAATATGATCAGGCAGGTAGGCTGTGACAAGATTATGTTCTCGTCTGATAATATATACCAGATTCCAGTGGAACTGGCAAAATACCGCTCTGTCATAAAAGAGGAAGAAGAACTTGAAAAGGTACTGTATAAAAAACGCTGCCAGGGTCTATGGACTAGACGTGGACTAAAGGCAGGAACCAAAAATCCGGCTATCATCCGCTCGGGGGCGTGATAGCCGGATTCTTTTAATCTTGGAGCAAGTCATACCAGATATCAATCGTTTGTTTGATGCATTCCTCGATATCATCATAGGCTTTTGATTCGATGATGTGATAGATCTGAGAGTGTGCCTTGTATACATACTCCCCATTCTGGTGCTTATGGGTATGAGAGATGGATGCACGGAAAGAATCCATGACAAAATAGTATATTCTGGACGCCAGCGCGTTGCAGCTGCTTCGCCGAGAATATGGTGGAAGTCCATATCATTTTTCAAAATCTTGTCAGGGGCAGCGCCCTCCTGGATCAGTGCGTCCAGTTCCTTGAGATTTTCCCGCAGGGAATTACGCTGTTCCTGGTTTTCGTCATAGTGGTCGATCGCAAGGCGTACGATATCGGTTTCAAATATACGCCGGAATTCATAGAGGCTTGTGAGATCGGGTTGGTGATGAAGTATGTAAACAGCAGGGAATCCAGCAGCTCGCTGCTGGGCGAATCGCTGACATAGGTTCCGTTTCCGACGCGTATATCAATCAGCCCAAAAGCCGAGAGGATCTTCATTGCCTCGCGCACAGAGCCGCGGCTTACGCCAAGCCCTTCGGATATCTCCAATTCATTAGGAAGTTTGTCACCCGGGAGCAGCTTCTTATCTGCCAAAAGCTGCTTGATGCTGTTTACGACAATATCTACAGCAGACTCTCTCTTCGTGGCTTTAAATAGATTATCCATATATGTCTTAACTTCCTTTCCGTAATTTTAGGCTAGAGATAAGAAAATAAGGTGTATTGTAAAAAAATAACAGTTTCTGTATTTCATTATAACGGTGCATTAATATAACGTCAAACGATTAATTGCTAATTTGTCTAAAAATGTTGACAAAACAACACTCATATGATATATATTAAACATCAGATGTTTGATGTTGATTCAATCAATGTTAAACAAATGGAGTATATAATTACATTTGATAATCTTGAATACGAGGAGGAATTCTTTATGAATAGGGAAGAACTGAAGGCGACTGCAGACCGTCTCCGTCTGGTGGCGGTGGATATGGTCTACAGAGGAAAGGACGGACATCCGGGACCAGCGCTGTCTATCGCGGATATTGTCGCGACATTATTCTTTGATAAGATGCGCATAGATCCAAAGAATCCCGGATGGGAAGACAGAGACCGCTTCATCCTGTCAAAAGGACATGCATGTCCGATCTATTATGCAGCCCTGTCAGAGAGAGGATATTTCGGAGAGAAGGTAGATGACTTCAGGCTCAGGGCGCTGGGCAGCAAGTTCCAGGGTCATCCGGTAATGAACAAGACGCCGGGGAGTCGATATGACATCCGGATCATTGGGAAATGGAATCGCTATCGGAGCAGGGATGGCAATTGCCGGTAAATACAGAAAAAAGGATTACGATGTATTTGTGATTGCCGGAGATGGAGAAGCTCCAGGAGGGAATCTGGCTGGAAGGAATTAACCTTGCGGCAGCAAAGAAGACTGGATCATATGATTGTATTCGTGGACAAAAACGGATGGCAGAGCGGGGGTTCTGTGGAAGAGACGATAGGCTCCAACAATATAGCAGAAAGGTTCGCTGCATTCCAGTGGCACACCCAGGAGATTGACGGCCATGATATTGATGCGATCAGAAAAGCCATTGACAATGCAAGGGCAGAAAAAGGACGGCCAAGCGTTATCGTATGCAACTGCATAAAAGGAAAGGGACTCCCATTTATGGAGAACAACAATGCATGGCACAAAGGTGTTCCTTCAGATGAGCAGTATAAAGAGGCAGTAAGAATCTTAGGAGGTGTTCAGTAATGGCAGAGTTTAAAGGGACGAGAGAAGCATTCGCGCAGGCATTGATAGATCTGGCTGCCGAGAATGACAAGATCATGTTCGTATCACCGGACTCATTGAAAGCAATGCGTGCCACGGAGTTTGCAAAACTGCATCCGGAACAGTACGTGGAGACGGGAATCTCTGAGCAGGGAGCGGTAGACGCGGCCGCAGGGCTTGCATCAGCAGGACTGGTCCCATTCGTCGGAACCTATGCGGGATTTCTGACCATGAGGGCTTGCGAGCAGATGAGGACCTTTGTCGCATATCCAAATCTGAATGTAAAGTTTGTTGGAATCAACTCCGGCCTGCTGGGAGGAGAAAGAGAGGGCGTGACCCATCAGTTCTACGAGGATCTTGGCATTCTGTCCAATATCCCCAATTATACGATCCTGACGCCGGCGGACGCGGCACAGACCTACCATGCGGTAAAAATGGCGGCTAAGATTGACGGGCCGGTCTATGTACGGGCAGGAAGCGGACGGGAGCCGGATGTCTATGATAAAGAGACGCCTTTTGGCGAGGAAGGAATCCGGATATTGAAAGAATATGGGAATGACGCGCTTCTTCTATCCAGCGGATTCGTGCTTGACCGCGTGCTCCTGGCGGCGGAACTGCTGAAAAGCCAGGGAATCAACGTGACGGTAGGAGATGTAAATATATTATATGGAAAGAACCCTTCCAAGATATTAGAAGCCATAGCAGGAGCCAGGAAGATCGTAACAGTGGAAGACCACAATGTAAATGGCGGGCTGGGGGCCTATATCAGCCGGCTGACAGCGGAAAACGATCCCAAGATCGTTAAGAGAATCGGCCTTTCTACTTTTGGAGAGTCAGGGCCAGCCAAGGAATTGGCAGACGCTTATGGGTTTGCGCCCGAAGATATCGCAAAGACGGTGGCGCAGCTGTAATAACTTGGAACTAGGGAAAAGAGGTAGAAAAGATGAGCAAAATCGTAGTAAGTGTAATTGGAGCAGGCGGAAAGATGGGGGCAAGGACTAGTAATAACCTTGCCAAGAAGCCAGATGAGTTTGAACTGCTTATGGCAGAGGCGTCTGAAGCCGGAATAAAAAGTATCAAAGAGCGGGGATTTGAGCCGGTACCGGTAGAGGTGGCGCTGGCGAAGTCGGATGTAGTGGTATTTGCGGTTCCGGATACGTTGATCGGGAAACTGTCGGCGGAGTATGTTCCTCAGCTGAAGGCAGGAACCGGCTTCATTATTCTGGATCCTGCGGCAGCAGTCGCCAGGGAACTGACATTACGGGATGACTGTACGTTCGCCGTGGCGCATCCTTGTCATCCATCTTATTTTATCGACCAGGATACCTATGAGGCGCGCCAGGACAGGTTCGGCGGCTGCGGCGGCAGGCAGGACATCGTAATGTCCAAGATCCAGGGAGATGACGAGCGCTTTGCGCAGTGCGTGGAAGTGGCGAAGCAGATGTATGCCCCGGTAGAGCATGCATATGTAATGTCATCCGAGCAGATCGCGTTCCTGGAACCAACGCTGGTTGAACTTCTGGGGGGCGACGTGCCTGTATGCCATGGCAGAGACGGTAGAGGAGGCTGTGAAAAGGGGAATCCCAAAAGAAGCGGCAGTCTCTTTCCTGACAGGACATATCTATAACCTGTCCGCCAATTTCCTTGGCTACATACCGGGAAATCCTCCGGTGTCTGATGCGTGCAAGGTTGCCATCGGTCTGGGAAACAGGCTGGTAATGCGTGAGGACTGGAAGCAGATTTGGAAGGATGATGTGCTTGACAAGGTGATCGCAACCATGCTTCATCCTGAGAATCCACAGATATAAGGGGGAAAACAAAATGAAGATCGTAGTGTTAGATGGCTATACGCTGAATCCGGGAGACTTGGACTGGAAAGGGCTGGAGGAATCGGGGAATGCAAGATATATGACAGGACTCCGATCCAGGACACCCAGGAAATAATCAGAAGAATCGGGGACGCGCAGGCAGTGTTTACAAATAAGACGCCTCTGCCCAGAGAAGTGTTTGAAACTTGCGGGAATATAGAATTTGTCGGCGTTCTGGCAACGGGATATAATGTGGTGGACATCGAGGCGGCAAAGGAAAGAAATATCCCGGTTTCCAATATTCCTACCTATGGAACTGCTGCAGTGGGACAATTCGCGATCGCGCTTCTGCTGGAGATATGCCATCATATCGGATATCACAGCGAGGCAGTGCGGGAAGGAAAATGGGCCCGGAATCCGGACTGGTGCTTCTGGGACTATCCTCTGATCGAACTGGATCAAAAAACAATGGGAATTATCGGTTATGGCAGAATCGGGCAGTCTACGGGAAGGATCGCGCAGGCGCTGGGAATGCGCGTGCTGGCATATGATTCCTACCAGAACCCGGAACTGGTATCCGATACCTGCCGATATGCCGCTTTGGATGAACTGCTGGAATGTTCCGACGTTATCGCGCTGCATTGCCCGCTGTTCCCAGAGACTGAGAAGATTATCAATAAAGATACGATTGCCAAGATGAAGGATGGCGTGATCATCCTGAACAACTCCAGAGGACCGCTGATTGAAGAGCAGGATCTGGCGGACGCGCTGAAGAGCGGAAAAGTAGCGGCAGCCGGACTGGATGTGGTGTCCTCTGAGCCGATCAAAGAGGATAATCCATTGCTTCAGGCGCCAAACTGCCTGATAACGCCGCATATCTCATGGGCTCCGAAAGAATCAAGGCAGAGGCTGATGGATATAGCAGTCGGAAACCTGCGGGCATTCCTTGCAGGAACGCCAGAGCATGTAGTAAATAAATAGCGTAGTTTTATTCACAATGCCATGATGAATTTAAACTAAAGGCGAATCCCTTCCGACACAGTCTGCCGGGAGGGATTCGCGTGTAAGAAAAAGGAACTTCCCCAAAACAAGGTTTTTTGGTATAGTATAAAGATACAGGACAGTCAACGATGTTTACAGATAGAAAGTGGGAAGGGATATGAGTTTTGCACATCTTCACGTCCATACAGAGTATAGTCTGCTGGACGGTTCCAACAAAATAAAAGAATGTGTTTCCAGAGTCAAGGAACTGGGAATGGACAGCGTAGCGATCACGGATCATGGCGTCATGTTCGGCGTTATTGATTTTTACAGGGCTGCCAAGGCCGTCGGCATCAAGCCGATCCTGGGCTGCGAGGTCTATGTGGCGCCAGGCTCCAGGTTTGATAAAGAAGCAGTGGGAAGCGGGGACGACAGGTATTACCATCTGGTTCTTCTTGCGGAGAATGATCTGGGCTATCACAATCTGATGAAGATCGTATCCCGGGGATTTACCGAGGGATATTATTATAAGCCTCGTGTGGATATGGAGATCCTGAAGGAGTTCCACGAAGGCATCATTGCCCTCAGCGCCTGCCTCGCAGGAGAGGTGCAGAAGAATATTGTCCGCGGGATGTATGAAGAGGGAAAGGCAGCAGCATTAAGATACCAGGAGATATTCGGGGAAGGAAATTTCTTCCTGGAATTGCAGGACCACGGGGATCCAGGAACAGAAACTGGTGAACCAGTCGCTGCTTAGGATGGCAAAGGAGACGCAGATTGGACTGGTGGCCACCAATGACGTCCACTATACTTACGCGGAGGATGAGAAGGCCCATGATATCCTCCTGTGCATCCAGACCGGCAAGAAGGTGGCGGATGAAGACCGCATGCGTTATGAGGGCGGCCAGTACTACATCAAGTCGGAAGAAGAGATGAAAACACTCTTCCCTTATGCCCTGGAGGCTCTTGAGAATACGCAGAAGATTGCGGATCGCTGCAATGTAGAGATCGAATTCGGCGTGACCAAGCTGCCGAAATACGATGTCCCGGAAGGCTATACTTCCTGGGAATATCTGAATAAATTATGCTATGACGGATTAAAGGAGCGTTATCCGGACGGGGAGGAATCCTTAAAGGAGCGGCTGGAGTACGAATTATCCGTAATCAAGTCCATGGGATATGTGGATTATTTCCTGATCGTGTGGGACTTTATCAAATATGCCAGGGACCATGATATCATGGTGGGTCCGGGAAGAGGGTCGGCGGCGGGCAGCATCGTGTCATATACCCTTGGAATTACCAGTATCGACCCTATCAAGTACCAGCTGCTGTTTGAGCGTTTCCTGAACCCGGAACGCGTATCCATGCCCGATATTGACGTGGACTTCTGCTTCGAGCGCAGGCAGGAGGTCATCGACTATGTAGTGGAGAAATATGGATCCGACCGGGTGGTGCAGATCGTCACCTTTGGTACGATGGCTGCCAGAGGCGTTATAAGGGACGTAGGAAGGGTTATGGACCTGCCTTACGCATTCGTGGACGGTATTGCGAAAATGGTGCCTACAGAGTTGAATATTACGCTTGAGCGGGCATTGACGGTTAACCCGGAATTCAAAAGAATGTACCAGGAGGACGAGCAGGTCAGGGGAATTGATTGATATGTCCAAGAGGCTGGAAGGACTTCCCAGGCATACATCCATGCATGCGGCCGGAGTAGTCATCAGCCAGAAGGCGATCGATGAGTATGTGCCCCTGTCTTTGGGATCTGACGGCTCTGTCACCACCCAGTTTACCATGACTACGCTGGAAGAACTGGGGCTGCTTAAGATGGACTTCCTGGGGCTACGGGACACTGACCGTGATCCAGGACGCGGTCAAGCTGGCAAGCCGCTCCTCTGGCAAAGACATTAATATGGAACAGATCGACTATAATGATAAGGCAGTGCTGGACTCCATAGGAACGGGGCGTACGGATGGCATATTTCAGCTGGAAAGCGGCGGGATGAAGAGTTTCATGAAGGAGCTAAAGCCGCAGAACCTGGAGGATATCATTGCCGGCATCTCCTTATACCGTCCGGGCCCGATGGATTTCATACCACAGTATATCAAGGGAAAGAACCATACGGATAACATCACTTATGACTGCCCTCAGCTTGAGCCGATCCTTGCCCCTACCTATGGCTGCATCGTCTACCAGGAGCAGGTCATGCAGATTGTGCGGGATCTGGCAGGATACACGCTGGGACGAAGCGACCTGCTGCGGCGTGCCATGTCCAAGAAAAAAGGCGATGTCATGAAGAAGGAGCGCCAGAGCTTCGTATACGGCAATGAGGCCGAGGGGGTTCCCGGCTGCATCGCCAATGGAATTGATGAAAAGACGGCCAATAAGATCTATGATGAGATGATTGATTTCGCCAAATATGCTTTTAATAAATCCCATGCGGCCGCCTATGCGGTGGTATCCTATCAGACGGCATGGCTGAAGTATTACTATCCGGTGGAGTTCATGGCAGCCCTTATGACATCCGTCATTGAAAATCCGGGGAAAGTATCAGAATATATCTATACCTGCCGCCAGATGGGAATTGAGATCCTGCCCCCGGACATTAACAAGGGAGAGGGGAGCTTCTCCGTAGATAACGGCAATATCCGCTATGGACTGGCGGCCATCAAGAGCATCGGCAAGCCGGTCATCCAGGCGATATTGACAGAACGGGAGGCCAGAGGGGAATTCAAGAATATGAAGGATTTCATCGAACGTCTCTCTGGAAAAGAGGTCAACAAGCGTACGATCGAAAGTTTTATCAAGTCAGGCGCATTTGACAGCCTCGGCGGGACCAGGAAGCAGTTTATGGTCATCTACGTGCAGATTCTGGATCAGGTCAACCAGGAAAGAAAATATTCCATGACCGGACAGATGTCTCTGTTCGATATGGTGGATGAGGATCAGAAGGCAGAGTTTGACATTCCGCTTCCGGATGTGGGAGAGTACGAGAAGGAAACGAAGCTGGCATTTGAAAAAGAAGTGCTGGGCGTGTATCTTAGCGGCCATCCCATGGAAGAATATGAAGAGAAGTGGCGAAAGAGCATATCCAAGACCACCCTGGATTTCCAGCTGGTAGAAGATACCGGGCACACCAAGGTTTTAGACGGCGCCAGGGAAATTATTGGAGGAATGATCACCGATAAGACCATCAAATATACGAAGAATAATAAAGTAATGGCATTCGTGACTTTGGAAGATATGCTGGGATCGGTCGAAGTGGTGGTGTTTCCAAAGGATTATGAGAAGAATCAGCAGTACCTGAATGAGGACAGCAAAGTATTCAGTAAAGGGGCGGGTATCCGAGGAAGACGATGCCCCCAGCAAGCTGATCTGCGAGTCGGTGATTCCCTTTGAGCAGACGAAGCGGGAATTATGGCTTCAGTATGGCAGTAAAGAAGAATATCTGGCGGAAGAGGCACAGCTTCTGGAACTGATCAAGGACTCTGACGGACAGGATGCGGTGGTCATCTACTGCCGGAAAGAGAAGGCGGTAAAACGGCTCGGGCGGCCGGAGCGTAAGCGCGGATGCCGTCCGTGTTAGTAAGCATTGATGA
>ENA-OQCO01001185-OQCO01001185.1-human-gut-metagenome-genome-assembly--contig:-NODE-1185-length-10731-cov-2.013297_pt1 | contig 10731 bp, 5 predicted proteins | sample MGYA00242500_ERZ504582 | MGnify/ENA primary metagenome ERZ504582 (study PRJEB26092, sample SAMD00036346) | human gut metagenome | host: Homo sapiens | study: EMG produced TPA metagenomics assembly of...
AGATAGTTATGAAAGCAACAGAATTGAGGTATCAAAGCATATTGCCGGATTTGTCCTCTCACCTGAAAAAAATCAAGGAAATTTCGGCGGAAGCTCAGACCTGCTTATAAATGAAATAGAAATCTGCGGAATAAGGACCGCCCTCATATGCTGCGAGGGCATGGTTTCCACCTCCACAATGACAGAGCTGATATTGCACCCGCTTATGAACCTAAAGCTTGATAATCCGAGTCCTGCGGCGCTGTTTAATAAAATAGAAAACCGAATGCTGCTGTCTGTCGACCGTCCCGTAGCATATAACTACGAAGATTTTTTCCGTCTTTTAAATTCCGGATTTGCAATGCTTGCCGCAGACGGACAGGACAGCGTTCTCGCCTTCGGAGTCCAGGGCTACGACAAAAGAGGCGTGGACGAGCCGTCCGGCGAAAACAATATAACCGGATCTCACGATGGCTTTGTAGAGGTTATACGCTCGAACATGTCCCTTATAAGGCGGCGAATGAAATCGCCGGTTCTTGTTCAGAAGCTGTTTGTAATGGGAGATAAAAGCCAGACTGATATGTGCATCTGCTACATGTCCGACAGAGTTCCGAAAAAGCTTATAGAAAAAATAATGACGACAATTGAAAAAACGGATCTTGAATCGATTTTGTCCACAGGCTATATACAGCCGTTTATAGAGCCGGACAAAAAACGGTTTTTCAATTCTGTCGGCAGAACTGAACGACCTGACGTTTTATGCTCAAAGCTTATAGAGGGACGAGTTGCAATATTGGTGGACGGCAATCCGTTTGCTCTTATTATTCCTAAATTATGGAGCGACGATTTTCAGACTGTTGACGACTACAACTTCAAGCCTTATTACGCCACATTCACAAGATGGCTGAAATATGCGGCTTTTCTTATTGCCATACTGCTTCCGGCTCTTTATGTGGCGATAGCCATGCACCACCCTGAGCTTTTAAACAGCACTCTCCTGCTGATTCTTGCCGAATCTGAGCAAAACGCTCCGTTTTCTATAATAACGGAAACGGTAGGCGTACTAATAATATACGAAATAATCAAAGAAGCCGGTCTGCGGCTTCCTAAGGCAGTAGGAGGAGCGGTAAGTATCGTAGGAGGTCTGATTATAGGCGATGCGGCGGTGACCTCCGGTCTTATAAGTACTCCGCTTCTGACGGTAGCGGCGCTTTCCGTTATAAGCGGCTTTGTAATACCCGATCTTGCGCCGGCAATTACAATCCTTCGTATAGTATTTATAATCTGCGGCGGAATATGGGGGATTTTCGGAATCAGTCTGTTCGGATCCGCGGTATTGTTCAATATGTGCGCCACAGGGGATTTCGGATTCCCGTACACTGCGCCGATATCGCCCTTCAAGCCTAAAACAATGGGAGATATTGCTGTAAGACAAGGCTTCCGGAAAATGCAGAACAACAACTTCACAGTGGAGGAGCTTCATGAATAATATATCAAACAGCCAGCTTTTCGCTCTGATGTTCGGAGTAAAAACATTTAGCCTGATATGCTCAGGAGTAACGGCCGACGCCTCTCAGATGGCGGGAGCGGCCATCTCGATAATAGCGCAGTTTCTGTTGGCGATACCGATGATGACTCTTTACAGAAGAGAGGGATTCAGCCTGAAAAAGAAATGCTCTTCGGAAAATTCGGCAAATGCCTTTATGCTCTTTTCTTTATCGTATGGGGAGCCGTTTCCTTCAACAGACTGTGGGGCGTAAGCAAAAGCGTTTATTTTCCGGTAGACAGCAGCCTCGCCTGCGCCGTTATACTTGCCGCCGTATGTCTTTACTGCGCGTCAATGAAGCTATCTTCTCTTTCCAAGTCGTCTGTAATAATATTCGGAATTTTGGTCTTTTCAATGGCGGTATTAATATTCGGAGCATATCCTAAGGCCGAGCTTGCCAATTACATTCCGGACACAGAACTGAAAACGGTCATGAACAGCACAATAAATAATTTTTGTTCCTCAGGAGAGCTTGTGATGCTGTTTATACTGCTTGAGTTCACTAAATCCAATAGTCACAGAGGCGTTACGGCATTTTTTATAGGCGCGTTTATTGTAACCGAGCTTATATACATTATAGAAATAACAGTTCTCGGCAGAATAATAGACCTTACGGATTTTCCGTTTTTTACAGCGGGCGCGTTTTCTCAGCCGTTCAGTATTCAGAGGTCGGACTCCCTTTATATGATAGTGTTTACGCTTCTGTGCGTTTTGAACGTCACGCTTCAGCTTGTTCTCTCGTCGATACTAATTAAAGAAATATTCCCGGAACTTAAATACAATACGCTGTTATCTGTGATCCTGATGCTCGGATTATCGGCTCTGCTCAATTCAACGGGAGTCGATATTTTTCCGGCGCTGGGAATACTGATTATAATACTGTCGATTATTATTCCGGTAATTATGCTCATAAGGAGGGTTTGCAATGAAAAAAGAACTGCTGACGGCGGCGGCTCTGACTCTGCTCCTTTGCGGGTGCAGTCATAAAATAGAAGTAAGAGATAAAGGATTTGTAAGAAGCATAGGCTGCGACGGAAAGGAAAATAAAACCGTTTCAGTCCGGCTTTACGGTGAAAAAGACGTACTTTCCGGAAACGGCGAGACAATATTTACAGCTATTGAAAACGCTGAAACCAGCCAGGGAAAAACGCTGTTTACAGGTCATCTGGAGCTTCTGGCTCTGAGCCCCGGAAATATAAGGGAGATGCTGACCGTTATGATGCAGAACAACCGAATTTCACCATCCTGCTCCCTGCTTATGATACCGGAAAATGCTTCAGGCACCATTGAAAGCTATGAGGAAACCGAGCTTACCGACCTAATTGAAAGCGGATGCCGAAAGGGTAAAATAAAAAACAAAAACATAAGCGGCGTTTTAAACGATCTTTTAGAAGACGACGCTATGGCCGCCGTTCCTGCGCTAAGCAACAACAAGCTAACAATGGCCGTTATTGATTCGGATTCTATTGTGGGAATACTGTCCGAGGAGGAATCGCAGGGCCTGTGCTGGCTGACCGGTTCCTTGAGGGACATTTATCTGCCCGTAGAAGTAGGCGGAAGGACTATAAGCTTTCAAATAAGAAAAAGCAGTCCCAAGCTAAAGGCTGAGTTTGACGGAAAGAATATAAAAATAACCACCGAAATAAAAATCAGCGGCGGAAGCGTTGAAGAAGGGATAAGCCACGAGGAAGCCTCAGAGGCAGCCGCCGCAAAAATTTCCGGTCTGTGCTCAAAGACCATATCCAAAACCGTTACGGGAATGAAAGCCGACGTCTTAGGAATACAAAAATGCATATCTTCAGAAAACATAAATATAAATGGCGAATGGAAGGAGCTTATACCCAGACTACAGTTTTATTACAGTATAAAAATAGCCTCATAAAAACTAAAAATGCACGAGAAATTAAATTTCCTCGTGCATTTTATTCGGTTTATTACTGTATATAGACTAAACCGGTCGTATTATTCAAGCGTCTGTCCGAGCTTATCGGCTGAAATAACCATTGCCACATAATTCATAAGAGTCAGACTGTCGGAGGCATCAATTTTGTTATCTCTTGCACAATCTGCATTAGCTTTCCCCTCCGACGAAATCGCGTTGACTTCGTTATTAAGAATATACATATTTAAAGCGACAACATCGGCTATATTTACACTTCCGTCAGTATTAACATCTCCGTATTTTGTGCCGTCGGGAATTACCTCCGTAGTAACCTCAGTCGTACTATCTGGGACGTCTTCAGTAGTAACTGCCGTCGTTGTAGACGAGGTTGTAACGGGAATCGGTTCTGTTGTAACAGGAGGATCTATAGGATCAATGGGAAGCTCTATGCTTTGGAAGTCGATTCCTATATCCTTGTATTCACTGGAATCCTTCGTTTCAAGGAAACCGCCTGTATTCAAGATTCCGTCCGCATTTCTCCATTCCTTATGAAAATCAAACCAGTCTGCGCCGGATCCCTCGGAAGCGCTCACATACGGCGCAACCTCAAGACTGATAAAGTCGTCGTCCGTTATTGTAACTATATTTCCGATCTTATCTCCGTTATTTATAGTCTGCTTGTCAGTAACGTTATAATATTTGCCGCCGTTATAATAAGCGGAATTTTCCATAGTTCCGACAAACTTATCGTTTGCTATTTTTGCCGAGCTGATTCCCGGAGCCAGCGCCGCGTTAAAATTATCGGCGTTTACATATGTGAGAACGGCTGAAAAATCGCATCCGTCGTCAGTGCAGCGGTAGCAGGAGAAGTTGGGCTTTCCGTTTCCGCCTATACCGTTATTATAAGCCGTGCATTTTGAAACGCTGCCGAGCTTAGGATTGTTATTGTCTGTAAATCCGCAGTTAAGATTTTCAAAGGCAAGGCAGTTTTCAACAATATGAGCCGTTCCTATACCGCCGCCTCCAAGCTTAAAGCCGTTGCCGTCGCAGTCTCCGAAGCCTTCGCCGAATTCCGTATAACCATTTCTAAAGGCTATGCAGTTTCTTATCGTTACAACGCCTATAGGCCCCGTTTCAGACTTAGCATACAAATCCCAGCCGTCGTCGCTGTTGTTGTATGACATACAGCCGTCAAATACGTTCCCTTCTCCACATGTAAGCTTTGCGGCAAATCCGTCCGCATTTTCCATTGTTTCGTTATCACAGTTGTTTTTAGCAGTGCAATTTAAAATTAAATTATCAGAAGGCCATGAACCGATATCCGCATTGCTTGTTTTATAGCGTGAAAGCTGCAATCCCGTATCCTGATTATCGTTAAATTCCATCAGTTCAATAAGGTTATCGTTTCCGGCAAGAAGCATTCCGTTATCTCCGGCCTTGGTTATTTCAAAGCCCTTGAAATACCAGTAATCGCCGTCAAGAACAACTCCCCGGTTTGAATCGCTCACCTCCATGGCCGAGAAATCCCACACAACCTCATCGCCCGGATAAGCCATAATCGTTTTGTATTTTCCGTCAGCTCCGTTATTTGTATCTTCAATCAATATAGTGCTGTCAAAGCTATAAACTCCGCCGAGCAGATAAATTACGCCTCCCGGCTGAACCATTTTTATTGCGCTCAACACGTCGATCGGATCTTCCTTGGTTCCCTTTCCTGAAGACGACGCGTCCGGTGAACAGTAAACCGCGTCCGCTGAAATATCAGGCTGCGTTATTTTTGTCGTAACGGTCGTCGAAGGCTTCGACGTATCGGAGGATACAGTCGTAACCGGAGCTTCCGTCGTTTCTTCAGAAGGCTCTGTAGGCTCAACTTCTCCTCCGTCCTCGAATCCGCTTCCTATTGCAATCACAGACGGCTCATACGCCTTAAGCTTGGCCATAAGCTCCGTATTTACCGCATAGCTTGAATCATCGTCCGCAGTAAAGGTAAAATCAAAGTCTCCTCCGCCAAGTCTGCCCGCTTCGGCCGTTACAACAGCGGGAACATCTTCGGCGGAATCCGCAGTATAGCTATACATAGCGCTTCCCGTGTCAAAATTGTTATATGTATTGGATCCCTGCTTGGAGGTTACAGAGGACGAAAGCTTTTCATTCCTTGAGGAGGCTACGTAAGCGTCAAACTCGACCGAATCCTCCTGATATGAAACAAATCTTTTCTGTCCCTCCATATAATTTCCGTAAGCCTTTATAGTTCCTCCGTCTTCGCTTGAAAACGTTCCTTCAGCGCCGTCTGCAACATCTGAGCCCTGCATGGAGGTCAGCATCGGATATTTACAGTTTCTGAAATAATTGCTCTCGGCAAAAACGGACGAGCCCAGCGTAGAGCCTATTCCGTATTTTGAATTGCCGTCATAGTAATTGTTATAGACATGAGCTGAATAGAATCTTACTCTTGGATGCCTCGAATCCGAATGATCATACCAATTATGATGGTATGTTATATAAAGACCGTCCGTCGTATCCTCGCTAAGTCCCAGCAGGTTGCACTTTCCGCTGTCCCAGAAATGGTTATAAGAAAATGTGATATACGTGGATTTCTTGCAGTCAAGCGCACCGTCGCCTTTGGCCTGATCAGCATCGCTGCCGGCCATACCGTAGAACAGATCGCAGTTATGCACCCAAACGTGGTCGTTCCCCTGCTGCAAAGTAATATTGTCGCCCTCGCTGCTGTCAACCAGCATAACGCCGATATTTCTTATCTCAAGGTTTGACATATTCTTTACTCTCAGACCAAAGCCTGAAATAACCGCGTCGTCGCCGATTCCCTCTACAGTTATTCCGCATTTCAGCTTTCCGCCGCCGTCAATGGTTATATCTCCCTTATCAGTTACCGCAGGATCGGTTACAGTTCCTATTACCCTTATATCAAGCGGTCTTGTTTCATAACCCTTTTTATAAAGGTTAAGTATATTCTGTATTCCCGTACCGTTTGTGGTAGAGCCGCTGCTGCTTGTTACCACATCCATTGTTACCGTATCCTTTGTTTCTTCGGTAAGATAAAGAACAACGGCATTATCCTTGAGGGTTCCGTCTTCATTATATGCTCCGGAGGAGGTGCCGTCCGTCCATGCAAAACCGGTTCTGTCATAGCTTCCTACTGTTATAGGCGCCGATTCAATAGAGCCTGATGAATTTTCCTCTCCTCCCGAGGTAGGAACAACCTTCAAAACATATTTGCCGGCCTTGAGTCCAACGGCGTCCGCTCTGAAATAGCCGCCATACTGCCTTATAAGCATGGAATCAAGCTGAACATAGCTTCCGCCTTCGGGCTTGCAATATACATTATAGCCGTCGGCTCCGCTGACGGGCGTCCATGTGATATAAGCGGATTCCTTGAGAACAACCGACTGCGCCGGTACCGAAACTTCCGCTGAAACGATACCGGTTCTGAGATAAGAGTAATTTCCCATACCGGACATTACTCCGCCGGCAGCAATTGCGGCAGCCAGCATACAGGTAACAATCTTTTTTAACTTCATAATAATATACCCCTCAAAAAATATTCGGACTTCAATACTATTATTATACTTCCGCACAAACTATATTTCAATTGTTAATACTGGAGAATTTTACACAAAAAAAATTATAACATGTCACAAAAAAGCATATAATTATACCAAACCTCTTTTCCATACTCCCTTTTTGTAAAAGAAAAAGGCTATTGCCGTAGCAATTATCCACCCTATCGGCCAAGAAAGCCAAACTCCGAGCGTGTCAAAACGTGCTGAAAGAATATATGAAAGTATAACTCTTAAAATAAGGTCTGCAAACGTCGACACCATGAAAGCTCTCATGCTTCCGGCTCCGCGGAGAAGTCCGTCAGTCATTATTTTAACGGCAACCGCCAAATAAAACGGAGAAACTATTTTTAAAAACTCCATTCCCGTCTTTAAAGCGGTTACGCTCTGGTCATTTTCCATAAACAGCATAAGCGCATGCCGGCAGAAAATAAAATATATAAGTACAAACGGCAGTGCGACTGCGAGCGAAATCAAGACTCCAGCTGAATATCCCTGCTTGATTCTCTCCGTTTTTCCGGCGCCCATATTCTGAGCCGTATAGCTGGATACCGCGTTTCCGGCGGCGGCAAAGGACATTATAGCAAAGGTATTCAGCTTTATGGCGGCCGAATACCCCGCTATTACAGAAGAGCCGTAGCCGTTTATTATTCCTTGTATAAAGAGGTTTCCGACAGACACAAAGCTCTGCTGCAAAACGCTTGGTATCGTAACCGCGCCTATTCTGCGGAACAGACCGACGTCAAATATTTTCGGTCTGATCTCATACTGAAGCTTATTGAGTCTTGTAAAAAGAATAATTACCGATACTACCGACGCCGCTCCCTGCGCTATAAAGGTAGCCCACGCTGCTCCGGCGACTCCCCAGCCGAAAACGGCTACAAAAAGCAGATCAAGACCGATATTTCCCAGAGAGGAACCTATAAGCAGATACATAGGTGTTTTAGCGTCGCCAAGAGCAGTGAAAACGCCCGAAGATATATTATAAAAGAAAAGAAACGGAAGACCGTAGGTGAAAATATTGAGATATACTCCTCCGTCGTCGAAAATATTCTCCGGAGTATTAAGCAGCTTTAATATAGGATTGCAGAATATCACGCCGAATAGCAGAATACATAAGCTTATAGCCGCGGACATAACAAACGAAGTGTTTACCGCCGTTTTCATTTCCGACATTCTTCTGCTGCCGAAAAGCTGAGATATTATAACAGAGCTTCCTATATTGCAGCCCATTGCGATAGCCATAAAAATCATAGTAACAGGATACGATACCCCGATAGCCGCTAGAGCGTCTTCACCTGCAAATCTCCCGGCAATAATACTGTCGGAAATATTATAAAGCTGCTGGAATACAACGCTCCCCAAAAGAGGCAGCGTAAACATAAACAATACCCTTGACGGCTTTCCCTTTGTAAGATCAGTTATCAATTTTTTTCATCCTTTCAAAGCGCTGCTGACTAAAAACAATTATTTCCCCGTAAAATACGGCGCAAACCGTCCGCGGTAAACCGCGGACGGCAAGTAAGCTACGTTATCCCGCCGCCTTAACAGCGGCTTCAACGATATTTTTAAAATACCATGTATTACTGCTTCTGTCAAGCAGTCCGAACTCCTCCTTAGCTCCGTTGTCCCAGATAAAGCAGGTGATTCCTCTTTTTTAGCGGAGCCGATATAATACGACATGTAATCTGCTCTGACGCTGTCGTTTCCTTTATTTGTAGCTCCGCATTCTCCTATTATTACCGGAACTCCCTTATCAATAAAATATTTCTTAACAAGCTCAAAACCCTTGTCAAGCTCTTTTTTGTCGGCGTCGCTTCCCCACTCCGATCTTGAATTATCGCCGCCTGCAAAGTCCCACGGAGAATAATAATGTATCGAAACTATAATCCTATCGTCGTCGGGTATTTTCACATCTTTAATACCGGTTTCGTCCATAGCAGCCGCATGAGCGGTTATAATCAATGAACGGACAGCATTATTTCCGCCGGAATTACGTACAGTTTCAACGAAAGAAGCAAACAGTTCGTTTATTACATCTCGCTCCTCTGCCGTTCCGCAGGTCCATTCGTTTTCGCCGCCTATTATTCTCGGCTCGTTCATTCCCTCAAACAGAAGATGATAGTCGTAATCCTTAAAACGCTCCGAAAGCTGCTCCCAGATACTGATTAGTCTCGATTCGCTTTTAGCCTTATCTGCCCTGCTGGGCTTAAGCCATGTGTAATCGTCGTGATGAACATTTATTATAACGTACATATCATTGTCAATGGCATAATCAACTACTTCATTTACGCGGTTCAGCCACGATTCTTCTATTTTATCGCCGTCCATGTGCTCGTTCCAGGTCACGGGGATTCTTACGGCGTTAAAGCCCGCCGCCTTTACCGTATCTATCATCTTCTTAGTAGTCTTAGGATTTCCCCATGCAGTTTCAAAATCGTCAACTTCCCACGTTATATCATAGCAATCGAGGGTATTTCCGAGGTTCCAGCCGATTTTCATATCCTTTACTATCTCAGCCGAGCTTAAACCGTCCGATGTTATCTTGTTTTTTTCATCGTTTTTCGGTATGTCCGCGTCGGCGTTTGCCGCGGAGGCAGGCGCGCCGCTGCTGTATTTGACTGTTACGGATTCAAGCGTTACGGAGTCCTGCTTGCTCCACCAATAGCCCAGCATTACGTCGCCGTCGGCGTTGATATAATCCTTGATTTCATCAGGAACAAGCCAATAAAGCGTCGCGCTGTCCGAATTCGTCATAACAGCGGCGTTACCACTCTGATACCAGTTTTTGTCAGTTTTGTCCGAACAGGAATCGTCAACCGATATGCCGAACGCTCCCGAATATTTCTGAAGCTCCCCTCCCGCTTTTACTTTAAATTCAAAGTACTGCGGAACGTCTACCTCGCTGATAAGCTCGGAAAGCGGTATAACGGCCTTTTTATCCTTTTCGCTTCCGTATTTCAGCGTCTTGTCAGGCTCTATTGTCTTTGTACCGTCAACAGGTATCTGAGCCGAGGATGTATAATTGCATATAATGCTTGAAAGCCTTAGCTTCTGAAGACCGCCCCACCAATATCCGACTTCAATAAATCCCTTATCGCTTACATTTACATAATCCTTGATTTCTCCCGGAACATCCCATGTAACCTCAAGATATGCGCTGTTTACATCAATTTCAAAATCGTCAGACTGATACCAGCCCTTATCCGTAGCCGCCTTGCAGGACTCGTCGACGGATATTCCGCACGCGCCCTTGTAGCTGCCGATATTCGACGAGCCGTCCTCAGCGTAAAATACAAATACGAACGAGTCTATCTTATCTCCTTCTTTTGCAAAATCGCTGAGAGCCGCCTTATACGTCTTATTCTTATCATAATCCAATATTTCATTTATATCGCTTTTTTCGCTGCCCATTGAAAAGCTGACGGTTTCCGTCGGACTGATATGAACAGTGGTAACAGCCTCGGTTGTCCGGGCTTCGGTCGGCGCTTGAGTAGACGTCGGCTCGGTTTCAGATTTCGGGTCTCAGTAACGGCAGACGAAGTCTCCCTGTCGTTATTATCTCCCTTTAGAAGAAACGCAGTCACGACGCCGGCTAATGCTACTATTACAACAGCCATGACCGCGACTGCTATTTTCAGCCCCTTGTTATTCTTTTTTTCATCCATATCCATAATTCTCCTTACAGCTTTATAAATTAATTATATATTGATTTTTCAAATTTGTAAAGAGGGGGATAAAAAAAT
>ENA-OQCO01001186-OQCO01001186.1-human-gut-metagenome-genome-assembly--contig:-NODE-1186-length-10729-cov-2.637050_pt1 | contig 10729 bp, 15 predicted proteins | sample MGYA00242500_ERZ504582 | MGnify/ENA primary metagenome ERZ504582 (study PRJEB26092, sample SAMD00036346) | human gut metagenome | host: Homo sapiens | study: EMG produced TPA metagenomics assembly of...
TCACTTTGCTTCAGATGGTGGGAGATCATGATCTGCCGGGAATAGAAAACGGAGATCCGGGAGATCCACAGACTGACGGATCAGGAGTTTGCGTTTGTGGCAGTAAAAGTGGAAAACTGGAATCACGATCTTTCACCATGGAATGCCCCGGCTGTATTTGGAACGGAAGATTTTGGAGACGGTGCGGAAAATACACTGGAAGAAGTATTGCAATTGTGTACGGACAACGACCGCAAATACTGTATCGGTGGATATTCGATGGCAGGATTATTTGCCCTGTGGGCAGCCATGCAGACAGATCGCTTCAAAGGTGTCGCAGCAACATCTCCCTCGGTCTGGTTTCCGGGATTCCTGGAAGATATGAAGAGCCGGCGGGTAGGAAGTGACTGTATTTACCTGAGTCTTGGCGATAAAGAAGAAAAAACAAGGAATCCGGTGATGGCGCAGGTGGGAAACTGCATCAGAGAGACGTTTACCTGGCTGAAAGAAGAAGGAATACCGTGTACACTGGAATGGAATCACGGAGGCCATTTTAAAGAACCGGATATGAGGACCGCCCGGGCCTTCGCGTGGGTGCTGGAAGAACTTGCAAAGAAAGATTAGTATACTTTAAAATATGGAATGGAAAAATACGGGAGAATGAGAAAATGACAACGACAACGTTATGTTACATAGAAAACGAAGGCAAATACCTGATGCTTCACAGAGTAAAAAAGAAGAATGATATCAACGAGGGAAAATGGATCGGTGTCGGCGGTCATGTGGAATATCAGGAAAGCCCGGAGGAATGTCTGGTGCGTGAGGTGAAGGAAGAGACCGGGCTTACACTTACCTCGTATCGGTTCCGTGGTGTGGTGACATTTATCAGCGATACCTGCGAAGCGGAACTGATGTGCGTGTTCACAGCGGATGGATACACAGGGGAACTGATCGAATGCGATGAGGGAGAACTTTGCTGGGTAGATAAAACAGTTGTGCCAGAACTTCCGACCTGGGAGGGCGACAGAGTGTTTCTGGATATGCTTCTTTCCGGGGAAGAAAGATTTTTCTCGCTGAAATTAAGATATGAGGGAGATAAGCTTGTGGAGAAGAAAACTCATTTGTACTAAAAGATAGAGAGGAAGATTTATGCAAACAGTAGGAATAGATATCGGAACAACAACCATAAGCGGTGTGGTTCTGGAAAAAAACGGAACACAAAAACCCCGGATTCTTAAAGCAAAAACAATTGAAAACGGGAGCTTTCTTACAACGACAAAGGACTGGGAAAGGATCCAGGATGCAGAAAAGATTGTAAAGAAGAGCAGACAGATGCTGGATGATTTTCTGGACGAATATCCGGAAGTGGAAAAAATCGGACTTACCGGGCAGATGCATGGGATCGTCTATATCGACAAAGAAGGAACCTGTGTCAGTCCGTTGTATACCTGGCAGGATGCGAGAGGAAGTCTCTGTGAGGAGAATAACGGTTCCCTGACAGAAGAGATTCAGCAGACATGTAACGTGCAGGTGGCTTCCGGCTATGGAATAGTCACGCATATTTATAATTTGAGACATCATCTGATCCCGGATACGGCAGTGAGCTTCTGTACGATCATGGATTACTTCGGGATGCAGCTGACAGGAAGAAAAAAAGCAATGGTGCATGCAAGCAATGGAGCAAGTTTCGGATTCTTTAACGTACAGAAAAATGTTTCATGACAGAAGAACTTTACAAAATGGGCGTGGAAGAACAGTGGCTTCCGCAAGTCTGCACCGGAATCGAAGCACTGGGAAGTTACAGAGAACGGATCGTGACCACCGCGATCGGCGACAATCAGGCAAGTTTTCTCGGAGCCGCGGGAAATGAGAATAATACATTGCTGGTAAATATGGGAACCGGCGGACAGATCTCAGTACTCTCAGATCAGTATTTTACAGCGGAGGGAATCGAAGCAAGACCTTTCTTACATGGTACTTACCTGCTTGCAGGAGCTTCTCTGTGCGGAGGAAAAGCGTATGCACTGCTGGAAAAATTCTTCAGAGAATTGGTGAAAGAGGCAACCGGACAGGAGAAACCTCTGTACAAAACCCTGGAGAAACTGGCAGGAGACGGGAAAGCATCCTGCACCGGAAGGGAAAACAGGCAAAAACTTCAGATAGAAACAACATTTGACGGAACCAGAGTACATCCGGAGCAAACCGGAAGTATTACCAATCTCAGTGTGGACAATTTCACACCGGCAGCGTTTGTTTACGGGACTCTCGAGGGAATGAGCAGGGAACTCTATCAGATGTATCAGACGATTCAGAACGGAACCGGAATGCAAATAAAACGCATGATCGGATCCGGAAACGGATTGCGAAAGAATCCGGTTCTCTGTGAAATTGTAGAAGAAATGTTTGGCGCGAAACTGGTATTGGCAGAGTGTGAAGAAGAAGCAGCAACAGGGGCGGCATTGAGCAGTATGCAGCAGGATTAATAATTGAAGCGTATGAAGAGGATGTTACATGAAACAGAAGCTGTTAGATGAACTGATGGAGGTATCTGAAGAAGAACAGAAATATCTGGATGGTCAGGGTGATATTGAAAAACAATTGTATGCAAAGGAAAAGATAGAGGAAATAGACAGGGAACTGCTGCTTAAAAGGGGTCAGCTTATTACTGTGCGTCCGCATAGCCGTTTTGTTGATTTTCCGGAACACAGACACAATTATGTAGAGATTATGTATGTGGCGCAGGGCAGTATTACGCATTGCATAGAGGGAAAGAAATTAGTGCTTCATAAGGGTGATGTTCTGATGCTGAATCAGCAGGTTGTGCATTCGATAAAAAGAGCGGATTATCAGGACATAGGTATCAATTTTATTGCCCTGCCTGAATTTTTTGAGGTACCTTTATCTATGCTCGGCGGGGAGAATGTCCTTGCCCGGTTTGTGACAGGTGTATTCAGTCAAAAGGATCCGGTTTCGCATTACCTTCTGTTTCGCCTGCAGGAAAATGAGCAGGTGGAAAACCTTATGGAAAACATGGTGGAATCCATGCTGCACGGATATGCGAACGAAGATATCATAAACCAATATTCCATGGGAATTGTATTTTTGCATCTTCTGAATCATCTGGAAAATCTGAGCCACAACTCTTCTATGGATTATAAAGAGACAGTAGTCCAGGCGGTGCTCGGATATATAAACAGCGATTGTAAAAATGCCAGTCTGACGAGAATCGCAGAGGATACGCATCAGTCCATGACCGCCTTAAGTAAACTGATAAAGCAAAAGATCGGATACAATTTTCAGGAGCTTTTGCAAAGAAAAAGATTTCAGATGGCGGTTCATCTGCTGTGCGATACAAAGCTTTCGATTGAAGAAATAGCTCTTGATGTCGGGTATGAAAATCAAAGCTATTTTTTCAGGCAATTTAAGAAACGTTACGGAATGACACCGCACAAATACCGAAAAGAAAACAGAAAAGACAAAAAATGATAACGTGGAAAATAAGGACAGTTTTTGAACTAATGAGGTTCTAAAAAACTGTCCTTATTTTTGTTATATTGAGTATAGAAAAAGGGTAACTGTTCAGAACCGTTGCGAACAAAAAAGAAAGGAACTCACATATGGATACAAGATATTATCTTGCTGTTGATATTGGTGCTTCAAGTGGCAGGCATATGCTTTCACACATGGAAAATGGAAGGATGGTGCTTGAGGAAATCTATCGCTTTCCAAACGGCATGACAGAAAAAGCAGGTCATAAGGTGTGGGATGTGGACAGGCTTTTTGAGGAAATACTTACAGGCATGAAAAAGTGTCTGGAAATGGGGAAAATTCCTTACAGTATGGGAATTGACACATGGGCTGTGGATTTTGTCCTGTTGGATGAAAACGACAAAATGCTTGGAGATGCGGTTGCCTACAGGGATGACAGAACAAAGGACATCGACAAAGCCGTGTATCCGTTTGTATCGGAGACAGAGCTTTACACAAGAACCGGTATTCAGAAGCAGAGCTTTAATACCATTTATCAGCTGATGGCTGTAAAAAAACAAAAGCAGGACATGTTTGCAAATGCAAAGACAATGCTTATGATACCGGATTACTTCCATTTCCTTTTAACAGGAAAGAAGGCTCAGGAATATACCAATGCAACAACTACCCAGTTGATAAATGCAAAAACAAAGGACTGGGATTATCAGCTCATAGAGAAGCTTGGATATCCGCAGGATCTGTTTTTAGAAATAAAAAGTCCGGGATATGAGCTGGGAGACTTATCAAATGTCATTCAGGAAAAGGTGGGATTCAACTGCAAGGTCATTCTTCCACCGACTCATGATACTGCATCCGCTGTTATGGCTATTCCAACGCAGGCGATGATGCTTTGTATATCAGCTCAGGAACATGGTCACTTATGGGAACAGAGCTTAAAGAAGCAGACTGTTCAGCCGGCAGCAGGAAGTGTAATCTGACAAACGAGGCGGTTATGATTACAGATTCCGGTACCTGAAAAATATTATGGGATTGTGGATGATACAGTCGGTAAAGAAAGAAATCGCACAGGATATGAGCTTTGCCCAAATATGTGAGATGGCGGCAAAAGAGAATATAAAGTCCGTGGTGGATGCAAACGCTGACAGATTCTTAGCCCCGGACAATATGACAGAGGAAGTAAAAAAAGCCTGCAGTGAGAGCGGACAGCAGATTCCACAGTCGGTGGCAGAGGTGGCAGCCGTTATCTATAACAGTCTGGCAAAGTGCTATGCAGGGACTGCTCAGGAGATCGAAGAGCTGACAGGAAAGAAGTACTCTCATATACATGTAGTCGGGGGAGGCGCAAATGCAGCTTACCTGAATGAGCTTACCGCAAAGGAAACAGGAATGACTGTTTACGCGGGACCGGGTGAAGCCACTGCGATAGGAAATATAGCTTCACAGATGATTGCAGCTGAGGAACTTTATGATTTAAAAGCTGCAAGACAATGTATTTTCGATTCTTTTGAGATAAAAGAATATTGTCCGGATTAATAAAACAATAGTTACGATAAATACAAAAATGCTATCAAAAAGAAGGGAGAAACAAATGTTAGTAGAGACAAAAGCAAAGGTTGGTGTTTTTTCGATAGCGCTGGGTGCATACCTGCCACAGTTTCCAACACTCGTTCCGGAGTTTGAGGCACAGTATGAGGCGTTTAAAAAGACGATTCCGGATACTGTTGAGCTGGTAGATGGAGGAATGGTTACCACAAAAGAACTTTCCATGAAAGCGGGAGACAGATTCAGAGCAGCGGATGTGGACCTGGTGATTTTACAGCTTCTCACATATGCCACAAGCTACAATATGCTTCCGGCAATCAGAGATTTAAATGTGCCGGTTGTTCTGGTGAATGTTCAAAAGCTCAAGGCCCCGGATTATGCGAATACGGACACACCAAAATGGCTTGGTGAGCTGTATGCATGTGGAGCAGTCGGAGAGATGGTTGCAGACCTTGAAAGAGCAGGAAAGAGACATGCAGTAATCACAGGTGTAGTGGAAGGCGGAGATGACTATGTGGCGGCGGAGATAGCACAGTGGTGCAAGGCAGCACAGGTCAGAAGAAGATTCCGCTATACCAATATCGCGCAGATCGGAAGACCATATCCGGGAATGATGGATCTGTATATTGATGAGACAAATCTGTATAACCGCATGGGGCTTTACACAAAGCAGTTTGACTGGGAGAAAATGTGGGCGATTGCTGACCATATCACAGACGAGAACGCAATCAGGGCAAAGGCCGAGGATATACTTGCGACATTTGATATAGCACCGGACAAAGACGGAAAAGCAGCTACCGTTGAGACGGTATGGGACATGGCAAAATATGTTGTGGCCTTTGAAGAATGGGTAAAGGAAGAAGAGCTTGGAATGATAGCCTCTCATTATGACGGTTTTGCCCGGGGAATCGCAGGAAAGCTTGACAGTATGCTGATACCGGCGTTTTCCATGCTTATAAAGCAGGGGACAGCCTGTGCAGTTGAGGGAGATATGAAGGTTGCTATGGCTATGAGCATCTTAAAAACAATTGCCGGTACCGGCCAGCTTTCAGAGATGTACTCCATCGACTTTAATGAGGATATCTGTATCATCGGACATTCAGGCTCGGGAGATGCTGATATTTCACAGGCGAAAAAGCCGACCATGAAGATTGTAGATGTATTTCACGGAAAACAGGCGGTGGATATCTGACACAGTTCTATCCACCTGTCGGAGCTGTAACTTATCTTGGAATCACCCAGGATATGAACGGAAAATTTAAGTTTGTTGTGGCAGAGGGTGTAAACGAGGATGGCCCGATATTCACATTCGGAGACACAAATATGAGAACGCGTTTTTCAATCGGAGCAAGAGAATTCTGTAACCGTTGGAGCGAAGCAGGTCCCACACATCACATGGCAGTAGCAGTCGGCAGACATATCGATACCATACGCAAGGTGGCAAAGATACTGGATGTGCCGGTTGATATTGTATGCAGGTAACTATTCAGTAGCCACTGTACCGCGATAACGATAAAAACTCGCAAAGCGTGATTTTATCGTTTAAATGCATTTTGGCACGTAACTGTGAAGGTACTGAATAGTTACGTATGCAGATAAAAAGCATAGTCAGATCTGCAAAATGTACAGTGCGACATGGCTTTAGCTTTGCAGGTGATCAGGTACAAATAATATAAATATAGTAGAAAAGTGAGGAAAATAGCATGAGATTTTTAGATGCAGAATTTGTAAAAGGATTTATACGTATGGCAAATGACGGATGGGAGCAGGGCTGGCACGAAAGAAACGGCGGAAACCTCTCATATCGTGTAAAGGCAGATGAGGTAGAGTCAGTAAGAGAAAATTTTGAGCCAAAGGAGTGGCAGCCAATCGGGACAACAGTGCCTAATCTTTCCGGAGAGTATTTTCTTGTGACCGGAAGCGGAAAATATTTCAGAAACGTGATCATCAAGCCGGAGGATTCCATCTGCATGATAGAGCTTGATGAAAAGGGAGAAAATTACCGTATCGTATGGGGACTTGTGAATGGCGGAAGACCGACAAGCGAGCTGCCCAGCCACCTTATGAATCTCGAAGTAAAGAAGCTTCAGAATCCAAATTACAGAGTTGTATATCATGCGCATACAACCAATATTATTGCGCTCACATTTGTCCTTCCGCTTGAGGATAAGATTTTTACAAGAGAACTTTGGGAAATGGCAACAGAGTGTCCTGTAGTATTTCCTGATGGCATCGGTGTGGTTCCGTGGATGGTTCCGGGCGGAAGAGAGATTGCTGTTGCAACAAGTGAGCTTATGAAGAAATATGACCTTGCCATCTGGGCGCATCATGGAATGTTTGCTGCCGGAGAGGATTTTGATCTTACATTCGGGCTCATGCATACAGCAGAAAAGTCAGCAGAGATTCTGGTAAAAATGCTGTCAATGAGACCTGATAAACTGCAGACGATCACACCTGATAATTTCAGACATCTGGCTAAAGATTTTAACGTTACCCTACCAGAAGAGTTTCTGTATGATAAATAAAAAATTTAAAAAGCTGAAAGTGAAAAGCAGCAGGAACAAGACAACATGCAGTTCCTGCTGCTTTTCTATATATTAATATTCTCCAAGATCAAATAATTCATCAAAAGTTATCTTAAGATTCGGAAACATCACCAGTTGCAGTTCGTCTTTATTCTGAGCGGTGACGGTTTTGTAAAGATAGGGATACCCAGTACCATCTTCTCTAAAATCAAAAAGATAAATTTCCACAGATTTTTTTCTCCAGTCAACGATCCAGTATTCAGAGACTCCCACCTTACAGTAAATATCCATTTTCTCATGTCGGTCATAGTCTTCCGTGGCATTGGATAAAACTTCCATTACGAAACGGGGAATACCGGTAAAAGAAATATTTTTACGATCTCGCAGGTTGCAGATGATGGAGACATCAGGAATGATTATCTTATCATCATTCTCACGCCATTCATATTGTACACCGTCACCAAAAACACGACACAGGCTGTCTTTAATCTGGCTGCCGATTTTGATAACAAAATTATTGATAACCATAGAGTGCTCAAGATAAGTTTTGCTTAAATCTTCGATTGGTAAGGCATTATTCATACAGCGCTGCACCTCCTTACTTTATTGAGATAATTATAAGGTTTTGCAGGATATTCGTCAAGAACAGGAAAGTAGATGATGAGCAGATAAAGATGTCTTGCAAAACAGATAAAACTTTGTTAAAATAACCAAAATTACAGTTCCGGCAGATACTTTTCAGATTTTAGTGATGTTATCTTACCAAAAAGCTGTTTCGAAAATAACCGGGAAAAGGAGAAATCATATGAGCATTATAAAAAATGAAATACCAATATTAGAGTTTGATACAGAACAAACGGCAGTGATCAGCCCAGTGCATGAGAACCTGAATCTGGTTCTTCCGAAAAAATGTGTATTTGCCTTTCTTGGCGAATACATTGATGAATATGCGGAGAAGACCGGAGCGCAGATTGTATCGTATTTTATCAGTATGACCAAAAAATATCCTGTTTATATAACAACATATAAAGGTGAAAAAATTGTGCTTTGCCAGGCACCGGTGGGTGCGGCGGCTGCGACACAGATTCTGGACTGGCTGATTGGATATGGAGTGCGTGAAATTATTTCCGCGGGCAGTTGCGGAGCGTTGGAGAAATTTGCAGAAGGAACTTTTCTGATACCGGAGAAAGCTTTGCGTGATGAAGGAACCTCATACCATTATGCTGCGCCTCGAGATTTATGGAAATTAATAAAAGGGCAAGAAAAGCGATCGAAAAGACGATACTGGAACACGGGATGAAATATCAGGAAGTGATCACCTGGTCAACCGATGGATTTTTTCGTGAAACAAAAGAAAAGGTTGCATACAGGAAGGCAGAGGGATGCTCAGTAGTAGAAATGGAATGTTCAGCACTTGCCGCCTGTGCAGCGTTCAGGGATGCGACCTGGGGAATGATATTATATACAGCGGACAGTCTTGCCGAGGTTGACAGATACGATGAGAGAAACTGGGGCGGCAATGCATATGAATATGCGCTTATATTGTGTCTGGATTCGGTACTGGCAGTGTAGATCCGTTCCCTGTCCCGGAGAAAAATGGGTTGCTTGTTCTTGGAGAACAGGACGAAGTATTACTCGCTGATTATACGAGACATCACTCCAAACAGCTTGACAGTGTAAAATGTGCGCTTGAGATGGCTCACGAGCAATTTCCGGATGCATATTTTCATGTGGCAATGATCGGTTCCGGGGCGAAAAGTCTGGCAGAAAAGGGAACTACCGTTTATGATATTTCGGGCACTGCGGTGTGTAGGCAAAAGCAGATATTCAGCCGCTTTTAAATCAGGGATGTACCAAAGCGGATCTGGCACTTTCCTCTTTTCATGCGATTGCAAAGCAGACCATCGGAGGACTGGTTCTGATCTCGATAGGCGGGATGGATGAGAACACACTCAAAAGCCTTAAGAAAAAATATTTCCTTGCACCGGTTATGCTGTTTATTATGAAACATGGCAATTATGAAAAAATGAAACCAAAACTGATCAAAGCCGGCATGAGCCATATTCGAAATGAAAGTAAAGAAGAGATTGCGTATGCACAGGATATGTTCGAAACAATTTTTAAAGATTACAAACAGGAAAAAGATGTCCACATTTCCAGCCTGCTGGCTGATCTGATGAATCAGAAGCCGGTGACTGCGGATGATTTTGCACAGTTGAAAGGAAACATTTTACTGATACTTCCAGATCAGGATTTCTTCTCGGGAGAAATGCAGAAAAATCTGATTCAGCTGATGCATAACCCGGAAATACAATATGTATCGGGAGGACATCTTTCTACAGTCCTGAAAGTAGACGCGTATGTGCGGACAATCCGTGATTTCCTCAGTAAACATCAGGGTAAATGATTCGTAGATTGACAAAATCCCTCAGATTCGCCTATGCTGTTACTGTAAAAACATGCCTGACGGAGGGCAGACAGGCAGTTTTGGAGAATACATAGAACAGCAGGGGAGGAAGCGACAGAACATGGAAGCAAAAAAATTCGGGCAGTTTATCGCGGGATACGAAAAGAGAAAAAAATGACACAGGCAGAACTTGCCGGGAAGATTCATGTGACAGATAAAGCCATCAGCCGTTGGGAGCGGGGAGTTTCCCATAGTTAAAGATACCACACCAAATATGATGAACCCACGCTTATACACTACCAGCTATAATAAACCGCAAGGACAGCAATTTGATGATACTGCTGTCCTTTCTTTTATAAAATTGCAGTACACATAAAAAAGCTGTAATATGATAAATATATTTGTCCTTGTAACAATTCTCGGACATTTGCCTGTTATACTATCTGCAAAAAGCAAAGGAAGTGAGGATATGAAGCAGATTTTAATTGTCGAGGACGACAGTTTTTTGAATAAGATGTTAGCCTATAACCTGACCGCAGACGGCTACGGCGTGACTTCTACTCTAAATGCCAGAACCGCAGCCGAAGCCATCCGCCAGCGGGAATTTGATTTAGTGCTGTTGGACATTAACCTGCCAGATGGGAACGGTTTTGAGCTGTGCAAGCTGATAAAGCCCCAGCACCCGGACACCATCGTAATATTCCTGACCGCCAACGATCAGGAGAGCGACCAGATACGGGGGCTATGAGGTGGGCGCGGTGGACTACATCACAAAGCCCTTTTGTGA
>ENA-OQCO01001188-OQCO01001188.1-human-gut-metagenome-genome-assembly--contig:-NODE-1188-length-10718-cov-0.790577_pt1 | contig 10718 bp, 14 predicted proteins | sample MGYA00242500_ERZ504582 | MGnify/ENA primary metagenome ERZ504582 (study PRJEB26092, sample SAMD00036346) | human gut metagenome | host: Homo sapiens | study: EMG produced TPA metagenomics assembly of...
AGAATCATTCTCGGAGCGCCCTCCGGCCAACTTTCCGACTTCTTGCAAAAACGAAGTCCTATTTCTTGAACTCGGCGAAGAAATCGTTGCCCTTGTCGTCGACGATGATAAAGGCGGGGAAGTCTTCGACGTAGATCTTGCGCACGGCCTCCATGCCCAACTCGGGAAAATCGACCACTTCGACTTTCTTGATGCTGTTGCGGGCCAGCACGGCGGCCGGACCGCCGATCGAGCCGAGATAAAAGCCCCCGTGCTTCCGGCATGCATCGGTCACGGCCTGCGAGCGGTTGCCCTTGGCCACCATCACGAGCGAGCGCCGTGATCTTGGAACAGGTCGACATAGGGGTCCATACGGCCGGCGGTCGTCGGGCCGAAGCTACCCGAAGCCATGCCCTGCGGCGTCTTGGCCGGACCGGCGTAATACACCGGATGCTTTCTGAAGTATTCGGGCATGGGCTTGCCCTCGTCGAGCATCTGCTTGATGCGGGCGTGGGCGATGTCGCGCGCCACGATGATGGTGCCGTTCAGGCTCAGGCGCGTGGTGACGGGGTACTTGCTCAGTTCCGCCAGCACTTCCTTCATCGGGCGGTTCAGGTCAATGGAGACGGCCTCGCTGGAGGTCATGCGCAGCGCTTCCGGAATGTACTGTCCGGGATTGGTTTCCAGCTGTTCAATGAAGATGCCTTCCGGCGTGATCTTGGCCTTCGCGTTGCGGTCCGCGGAGCAGGAGACGCCCAGGCCCACCGGGCAGGAGGCTCCGTGGCGGGGCAGGCGGATGACGCGCACGTCCAGCGCGTACCACTTGCCGCCGAACTGGGCGCCCAGGCCCAGCTTGCAGGCTTCCTCATGCAGTTCCTTTTCCAGCTCCAGGTCGCGGAAGGCGCGTCCGTACTCGTTGCCCGTGGTCGGAAGGTTGTCGTAATACTTGGTGGAAGCCATCTTCACGGTTTTCAGGCACTTTTCCGCGGATGTGCCGCCGATGACGAAGGCGATGTGGTAGGGCGGGCAGGCCGCCGTGCCCAGCGTGCTCATCTTCTCCACCAGGAACTTCTTCAGCGTGGCCGGATTCAGCAGGGCCTCGTTTCCTGGTAAAGGTAGGTCTTGTTGGCGGAGCCGCCGCCCTTGGCGACGAAGAGGAAGGAGTACTTCATGCCTTCCACGGCTTCAATGTCAATCTGGGCGGGCAGGTTGGTGCCGGTGTTCTTTTCCGTATACATGTCCAGCGCCACGGTCTGGGAATAGCGCAGGTTGTTCTGGGTGTAGGCGTCGTAAACGCCGTGGGAAAGCTGTTCGCAGTCATCGCAGCCGGTCCAGACCTGCTGGCCCTTCTTGCCCACGATGGTGGCGGTGCCCGTGTCCTGGCAGAAGGGCAGGATTCCGGCGGAAGCCACTTCCGCGTTGCGGAGCATCGTCAGGGCCACGCTCTTGTCATTGGCGCTGGCTTCCGGGTCGTCCAGAATGGCGGCCACCTGCTTCAGGTGGGCGGGGCGCAGGAAAAAGGCCACGCATGGAAGGCTTCCGCGGCCAGCAGGCGCAGGCCCTCCGGTTCCACCTTCAGCATGGGGTGTCCTTCAAAGTCACCCACGCTCACGTAGTCGGACGTGATGAGGCGGTACTGGGTGTCGTCCTTTTCAATGGGAAAAGGATCCTGGTAATGAAAATCCGGTGTTGCCATAACGGGAGGCAATATAGCGGAGCGCCGCCCCCGGTTCGAGCAAAAAAATCAGGGGCGGTTCAGGCCCGAATCAATCATTAAAAAAGGCTTCTGTTCGCCCAGCGTACGGAAAGGAACGCAGTTTTTAAAGAACCACGGGCTGACGGGAAACAGCATATCCCTGAAGACGTGATACAGGAATTCCCGGTGCATGCGCCGTTCCTCTTCCGGAGTGAGGATGTAAATGACGGAAATGGGCTGAATGAATGTGATCACGGGGGATTCCCACATCTGCAGCAAGCTGTCTCTGATCTTGAACATCTGGTGAACCTTCCCCTGAAAGACAATCGCCACGGCCACGGTTCCCGCAGGGCTTGCGTCCATGAAGGCATGCATTTTTTCCCATGCACGGGGCAGCAGTTGGCAGGTAATCGTGCCGTCCTGCTCCCGTGCCGCGTACCGGATATCCTCCGGGCCGATCAGGGATTCCGGCCGGATAAAGGCCCAGGATGGAACAGGCTCCGGGAAATCAGGGCGGGTGTAGGGGATGGAGCGGAACCCGCTTTTCAGATGAATGGTTTTCCCTTGCCGGAGTTCCGGGAGGAACCGCTGTTCCAGCTCCGTGCTGCGGGGATGCACGGGATAAACGGCCAGCTTCTTTTTCACCTTCCTCTGCTGTTGTTCCGTGAGCGGCGGAAACTGGGTATTGATGGCCGCGCAGAGGGCATCCAGCTGGCGGTCATCTCCCGGCACGGGAATGAGGGTGGCGTGGGAAGGCATTTTATGGAATACGGGCGTAGACAGGATGGCGCCGCGCAGGACCACGGCCATTCTGTCCTTGCCGGGCCGGAGGGCGGCGCAGGCCTGTTCCAGGTTCCTGTACGCTTCTTCATTCCAAACGATGTCCAGATGCCCTGGATAATCCAGATTGGGGCGTGCGGACTGGGCGTAATCCCCGGTGACGATGGGGGCGTTCCCCAGAAACAGGTATTCCTTCTCCGCGTCTTTTTCTTCCTCCGCGCCCGGGCGGCTCCAGAGCCGGTAGCCCGGTACGGAAAGCGTCCCTTCTTCCACCAGCCGGGCGTTCTCCGGATGGATGACGTACAGGGCCAGATCCCGCGGAATGAAAGGGGTGGTTTTCCCCGTGGCGGCCCGGTGGTTGAGCAGTTCCGCCAAGTTGGCGGCTTCATTCTCCCCGTCCAGTCCGGAAATTTCAAAAGCACGGGAAATAATGGCCTGAACCACCGGGGCCGAATTGACTTTTCCCTGAACGACGACAGCCAGCCTGTCATGTCCCAGCCTCATGGCGGATGTAGCCGTTTTCATGGCCCTCCCTCCCGGCGTGTTCAGGGTGATGTTGAGATGCTCCGGTCTGCTCGGATCGACGCCTGCCCGTTCCACCTCCGCCTCCGTAATGACCGGTTCATCTTTCAGGAACAGACGTTCCCGCTGCATCTTTCCGTGGCGGTCGCGGAATTCATACACATAAGGCGTGTATCCTTCCGGAACCGGTTTTCCTTCCCGGTCCAGCTCCAGGCTGTCCGGATGCACCATCCTGACGGCAATGGAGGGAACGGCCGGCGGAGCCGCCTCCGCACGGGCGGAAAGCGGAAGCCAGAAGGCGGAAATGAACAGCAGGCAGAGTAGTTGTCTCATGGTCAATATGATAGAACCCTCTAACACGTCAGGCAAGAAAAAGAGCGGACGGGAGCGGCGCAAGCCCCTGCGGTAATTAATATCCCCATCGTGCCCTGCGGATACGCGTATTTTAAATCGTTTGCGGAACCCCATCCCGGTTTCAGTTGCCGCAAGTGTTTGAGCCGTTCCCGGGGCCTTGACAGGAAAATCCCCCGGAACCGCAGGGAGCCGGGGGGATTTCAGCCGAAGAGGGGCTCAGCGGGAGGGCGGTGTCCCTGCACGGGGCGCGCCTGCCATATCCGCCATGGGTTATTGCCGAGGCTTGCGGCGGGAGAAGAAGGTTCGGAGAATGAGGAACTGGAAGAGGAGGAAGGCCTGGGAGCGCCGTACTCCTCCGGAATTTCCGCTGCCAGAGGGATGTCGTTCGGGAGGCTGCTTTCGTCGTCGTAATAATTCTTCATCCTCTTCTGGGCGTCCTTGATCAGGGTGCTTCCGCCCATTCCTCCACCGTCATGTTGTCTCTTCTGGCGGCTTCTTCGATGAGTTTGTAATCCTCGGCGCTCAGCATGACGGCGAAGGGTTTCCAATGGGCTCTTGCCGCCTCCTTCAGTTTTTTCTCCCTTTCCGTCTTTTCCATCATGAGCCGGATGAGAGCTTCCTTGTCTTTGGGAATGGCTACCTTGGCAAGCCAGTTGCGGACCGTGTTGGGAGACACGAAGCATTCCTCCGCAAAATCATTGCGGGAGATGTTCTGCTGTTTCAGCCAAGCCTTGATCTGCACTTTGAGTTCATCCTGATTCTCACTCATGCATATCTTTGTAACGAAAATGGTGCGATTTTCAACCTTTTTGCATAATATCATTTTAACGGTATATTTTCGTTGACTAAAATACCGTTTCAGGTGCATTATTGCATCGTAAGCGGGTTATTGAAGCCCTTATTGCACCAAAAGAAGGATTTTTATGAAGACGGGAAATAAGAAAAAGAGTCAGAAAAAAATTCAAATCAAGGGAAAAATGCCGTTATCCGTCCATTTTTTCCGGGATGCGGAAGCGGACGCCCTGAACGTGGAGCGCTGCCAGCTTGATAAGGCTACCCTCATTGCCTGTGCCGTCAAACGTCTCCGGGAAGATCTGGGCAACGTCCCGGATTCCGGTAAAAAACCCTTCCGCATGACTCAGGAGATTTACTGGGAACTTCTGGCGTGGCTGTTCCGCTCTTTTCTGGCGGTGACTACCTTCGCCTTTGTCGTGGCCGGGTACCAGGCCCTGCGCTGCCGTCCGCGGGACGGCAGCAAGCGGAGAAAGTAGGGAATGGCAAAAAGGTCCGCGGTTCCCCGGCGTCAGGGCGGGGAGGACGCCGGGGAGGTTGACTCACGGCTTCGTCTCCCTTATCTTCCGGGAATGTCCCGCCGTGTTTCGGATGAAGCCGCCCTGTCCGCCATGAGCCTTGAAGAACTCTGGCGCTTGTTTCCCGTCATCCTGAGCGAATCCAGGCCGGAGTGGGCGGAAATCTACCGGAGGGAGAAAGAGATGCTGGAATCGGTGGTGCCCCTCTCGCGCATCAGCCGCCTTTCCCACTTCGGGAGCACGTCCGTTCCGGGCCTGGCGGCCAAACCCACCATTGACATTCTGCTGGAAGTGCGGCCCGATTCATTTGTTTTTGAAGCGCTTCCCCTGCTGGAAAAGTGCGGCTACCGGGAAATGCACCGGGACGAAGCGCAGATGCGCCTGGTTCTGGTGAAGGGCTATGCCGCGGACGGCTTCCGGGGGCAGGCGTTCCATCTGCATGTGCGGCCCTGCCGGGATTGGGATGAATTGTACTTCCGGGATTACCTGGCCGCGCATCCGGATGAGGCGGAAAGGTACGCCGCCCTCAAGCGTTCCCTGAAAGAGAAGTTCGAATTCAACCGGGATGCCTATACGGAGGGAAAAACGGAGCTGATCGCCGCCATGACCCGCCGGGCGAGGGAAGAAATGCCCGGCAGGCACGTCCCGGAATAAGGCCGTTAAACCGGGTTGCTTTTTATAGGGCAGGGGATGCGCGGAAAGACGGAAGGAAAGGGCAGGCGGACATTCCAAACTTGCTTGATGGTGAAACTTCCATTGTCGTCCACAAGGGCATGGATTTGGCACGACCTTTCCGGAGGGACATCTGCTTTGAACCACCCTTTCCATGTTTGGGAAACTGTCCAAAGAGCGGAAGTCTAATTTTTATCCTTCCGGGCAATACTTGCCCGCCGCGGCATTAAAAAGCCTGCTTCCGGCTGTTCGCGCCATGGATACGTTTATTTTGGCGGCGGGAAGAGGATTAAGCCGGTTGGAAAGGAAGGCCTTTCCGGGGGTGAAAGAAATTCCGCCGCTTCCCGCAGCGTGGATGAGGCTGAATGACAGGCATGTTTTTAAGGTCCGCTCCGGATGGAAATCCGTATTGCCAGAAGTGGGGAATGGCGGTAACATTCCGCCGCTATGAGTATTGAGAGTTTCGCAAACCGGCATGTGCTGGAATTGGTGGCTTACCAGCCGGGCAAGCCCATTGAGGAGACGGCCCGGGAACTGGGCCTGGATCCCCATGATATTGTGAAACTGGCGTCCAATGAGAACCCGCTGGGGCCGTCCCCCAAGGCGGTGGAGGCCATTGCCCGCGCGGCGGCAGGCGTGAACATTTATCCGGACGGCGCGGCCTTCCGCCTGCGCTCCGCCATTGCGGAGTTCTGCGGCGTGGAGTTTGGCCAGACGGTGGTGGGCACGGGCAGCAGCGAGGTGATTGAGCTGATGTGCCATGCCCTGCTGAATCCCCGGGCGGAGGTAGTGGCCGCCAGGCACGCCTTTTCCATGTACCCCATCATGTCCAAGCTGTTCGGCGCCACGTACGTGGAAGTGCCCAACAAGCCGGACTGGACGCACGATCTGAACGGCTTCCTGGATGCCATTACGGACAACACGCGCATCGTGTTCATTACGAATCCCACCAATCCCGTGGGCACCGTCGTGACCCAGCAGGAGATTGACGATTTCATGGCGAAGGTGCCGGAACACGTGCTGGTATGCTTTGACGAGGCGTACCGGGAGTTTTCCGACAATCCGCCGGATACCCTCAAGTTCGTGCGGGAAGGCCGCAACGTGATTGTTCTCCGCACCTTCTCCAAGGCTTACGGCCTGGCGGGCCTGCGCGTGGCTACGGCATTGCCCCGGAACACGTGTGCAGCATGCTGCACAAGGCGCGCGCGCCGTTCAACCTGCACGTGCTGGCGCAGGAGGCGGCCCTGGCCGCCCTGGAAGACCGGGAGCACGTGCGCCGCACCGTGGAGAACAATGCCGAGGGCATGCGTTTTTACGAACAGGCTTTCCGGGACATGGGGCTGGAATCGGATTCCCAGCCAGGGCAATTTCATCCTGGTGAAGGTGGGGCAGGGCAGGAAGGTGTTCCAGGACATGCTGGCCAGGGGCGTGATCGTCCGCGCGCAGGACGGCTACGGGCTGCCGGAGTGGATCCGCATCAGCATAGGCACCCCCGCGGAAAATGCCCGCTGCATTGAAGTTTTGAAGGAAGTACTTTAAACAGTTTCGCCGTTTTTCCTGTCTCACCTTTTATGATCTCTCCGGAACAGTACATTGACGGTCTTGAATGGCGTTACGCCTGCAAGAAGTTTGACCCCGAAGCCCGCATTGAGAAACCCACCTGGCATGCGCTGGCGGAAGCCTGCGCCTCAGCCCGTCTTCCCTGGGTCTTCAGCTCTGGAAGTTTGTGGTGGTGACGAACAAGGAATTAAAGGCGCGCCTGCGGGAAGTCTCCTGGAACCAGTCCCAGGTGGAGGACTGCTCCCATTACGTGGTGCTTTGCGCCCGCAGGACGGCCACCCAGCGGGACGTGGACCGCTACCTGGCCCAGATTGAGTTCACGCGCCACCCGTCCGCGGAAAAGCTGGCTTCCTCCGCTGATTTCTATACTGGCTATGTAAAATCCCTGACTCCGGAAAAAATGCACACCTGGCTGGATTGCCAGGTGTACATTGCCGCAGGCTTCCTGCTCAGCGCGGCCGCCGCCCTGCGGGTGGATTCCTGCACCATCGGCGGCATGGACCGCGATAAGTATGATGAGATTCTGGGCCTGGACGGCACGCCGTACCGCTCCGTGGTGAGCGTGGCGCTGGGCTACCGCGCGAAGGACGACGATTACGCCCGCGAGGCCAAGGTGCGCTTCCCCGCCGGGAGGTGATCGACATCCGCGCCTGATTTCTCCTTCCCTTTTCCCCCTGTCCGGGGCCGGATTTCCTGATTGGAGGTCCGGCCCCTTTTTTTGTCCGGCAGGGCGTTTACCTTCCGGGCGCATTCCCGCGTCCGGAGCGTGCCTGTTTTTTAATCTCGCCAAGAACGGGATGTTTGAGATAATAACTTGCCTGAACAAGATTGGCCGGTCCTCCCGGGCCCGGCGGTTTTCCTTCATGAAACCTGACGCGCGGCAATCCGCCCGGCGGAATGCCTGCCCGGACGGCGGAACGAAGGAGAATTCACCCGCTTTTTCCCCTTTCCCTGCAAGAAAAGGACGGCGGGCGCGTAGTTCTTGGCACGAATCAGATCCTCCTTTTCCCTGAAACGACACGATAACATGAAGAAGAACCTATTCCTGATGATCGCCGCTTTTGCCGCATCTCCCTTGATGGGGCAGGACGCCAAGCAGATTGCGGATTCCCTCACCATCCTCCGGTGAAAGCGGGCGCGAAACAACTGCCGATGCCAAGCGCCTCCGGAGCCCAGATCAAATTCCTGGGGGCCGACTATGAGCAGCTTGTTAACAGCAAGGGAAAGATAGCCCCCGTTATTTCAGACACCCCCGTCAACGTCAGCTTCAAGGTGACCAAGGACGGCAAGGAAGCCATCAGCAAGGATTATGAAATCATGCTGCAGGCCCCGGACGCCGCCCAGGGCAATCCCAAGCCGCGTATCATTCCGGAAATCCTGCAATGGAAGGGCGGCCAGGGCGAGTACAAGCTGGGGAACACGGTTTCCGTAGCCTGCCCGGAAAAAGAGCTGGCGCAGATATTCACGGCTGATCTGGAAGACGTGGCGGGGAAGAAGGTCAAGCTTGTCCCGCCCGGCGCGAAGGCGGATATTTCCTTTTCCCTGCTGAAAGGCGGCAACCTGGGCAAGGAGGGGTACAGGCTCCAGGTGACCAGGGACGGCGTCCGCATTGGCGCGGCTACGCCCACCGGGCTGTTCTGGGGCACGCGCACGCTGCTGCAGATGCTGCGCCAGACCCCCGGCAGCTTCCCTGCGGCACGGCAGTGGATTTCCCGCGCTATGAGCTGCGCGCTTCATGCTTGATATTGCGCGTACGCCCTATCCCCTCAGCTACCTCAGGGACGTGATCCGCACCATGGCCTGGTACAAGATGAATGATCTGCACCTGGTCATCAACAATAACTTCATTTTCCATGAAATGTATGTGGACAAGGGCCGCGATCCGTTCAAGGAGCTCTATGCCGCCTTCCGCCTGGAATCCAACATGAAGGGCAAGGACGGCGTTCCTCTTACGGCGAAGGACCTTTTCTACACCAAGAAGGAGTTTGCGGATCTGGTGGATTACGCCGAACGCCGCGGCATCAGCATCGTTCCGGAGATTGACACTCCCGGTCACGCGCTTTCCTTCACCCGCCTGCGCCCGGACCTCATTTACAAGGGCCCCATGAACCATGAAAAGCGCCGCAGCGAGATGCTGGACGCCGCCAACCCGGAGACGATCAGCCTGGTGGGCAAGGTATTTGACGAGTATTTGCTGAAAGACCCCAAACTGGGCCGCCCGGTGTTCGGCAGCAAGGTGGTGCATGTGGGCGCGGACGAGTTTTACGGCAACAAGGAGGATTACCGCCATTTTGCGGACGCCGTGCTGAAGCACGCCCTGAAGCGCGGTTATACGCCCCGCATCTGGGGCAGCCTGAGCACCAAGCCCGGCAAAACCCCCGTGGTGAGCAAGGGCGTTCAAATGAACCTCTGGAGTACCGGATGGATGAGGCCTGGGAGGCCGTGAACCTGGGTTACGACGTCATCAATACCAATGACGGCGCCCTGTACGTGGTGCCCTACGCCAACTATTACCGCATGGACAGGAACCACAAGGGGCTTTATAATAACTGGATTCCCAACCGCATCGGGAATGAAACCCTGCCTTCCGGCCATCCCCAGCTCATCGGCGCGGCTTTTGCCGTCTGGAATGATGAGACGGACCTCAAGCACTCCGGCTATGCCCCCTATGACATTTGGGGCGTTATTTCCGGCTCCATGGACGTGCTGGCCCAGAAGATGTGGGGGAAGGCCAAGGCTCCGGATTCTTTTGAAGAGCACCGGGAGCTGGTCAAGGCCATCGGGGAAGCCCCCCGTACCAACCCCCTCCACAAGTGGAAGGATTCCAAGCCCTTCTCCGTGGTTCCGGGCAAGCTGCCCCAGCAGTTGAACCAGCCCGCCCTGGGGGCCCGGCTACCGCCTCACCATGGAGCTTGAGCTTTCCGCCGCTCCGGAAGGGAAGGAGCAGGTTCTGCTTTCCGGCCCGGAAGGGGAGCTGGTTCGCCGTCATGAAGGACGGCACCATGGGCTTCCGGCGGGATGACTCTCTGGAATTCTCCTTCGGCGCCAAGCTGCCCGTCGGCAAGAAGGTGAAGGTGGAAATTGTGGGAGAGCCGGAAAAAACCACCCTCCTCATTGACGGCAAGCCTGCGGGCACCATGGTGCTCAAGAGCTTCCGCAATCCGGACGAAAACTTTGAACCCCGCACGAAGGGCGTGCGCTCCACCTTCGTTCTCCCGCTGAAGGTGCTCGGCTCCTCCTTCCAGGGAAGGTGTTTGATCTGAACGTCCAGCCGTTGTAACGGCCCGTGCCGGAAGCGGCGCGGCCCGGATAATCCCGGGCGGCTTCTTCCGGAGCCGGGCGGCCGCATGCGCCGCACTCTTTCCAGCGCCCCCGCAGTCTCCGGACTTGCGGGGCGTTCCTGTTCCCGGTGCCATTCTGGAGCGCCGGAGATGGGGGAGTTCCGCGCAGCGGTTCAGTCCCGCATGCCCCTGTACCTCATGGGGCGGTAGCCGCTGTTCTCCAGCATGGGGCGGCTGAAAACGCGCTCCGCGCACTTCCAGACCGGCAGGGGGCCGGCTTCACTGCCCAGGAACCTGTCTTTTCCGCTCCCTCCCAGCGGATGAACAGGAGCACATGGCGTCCCGGAGCAATCAGGATGTCCCCCGTTTTCAGCTCATCCCAGGAGGGGAGGGAAATGGAAAGAGCGGGGAGCTCCCGTGTGGAAAATGGCCTGGACAGGCGCCAGCAGCGGGAGACGAAGCCGGAGCAGTCCACCCCGGCGGCAAAGCGGCTGACGGCGGCATCCCCCGCGGCCTGCTTTTCCGGGGTGCCCATGTCCCGGCCGCGGCGGGCGCCCGTGGCGG
>ENA-OQCO01001189-OQCO01001189.1-human-gut-metagenome-genome-assembly--contig:-NODE-1189-length-10716-cov-2.034847_pt1 | contig 10716 bp, 7 predicted proteins | sample MGYA00242500_ERZ504582 | MGnify/ENA primary metagenome ERZ504582 (study PRJEB26092, sample SAMD00036346) | human gut metagenome | host: Homo sapiens | study: EMG produced TPA metagenomics assembly of...
TTTTTAACTGTTTTTTTCTTATGATGAGTTGTTTCTTTTTTTTCTGTCGTAGTCGGCTTCGTTTCTGTTGTTGTAACTTCTGTCGCAGCAGTTGTTGGTTCTGACACCTCATCTGCATGTACAGGAGTGATCGTTGCCATCATAAGTGTAACAAGTAAAAAACTGACTACTTTTCTTCTCAATTTATCATCACCGACTTTCTTCATTGCCATATTTATAACTTTCATTTTCATGCAAAAAGCTGATCAATAGACAAAATACAAAAACATAAATTAATATTATGGTAACAACAGTTATTATTGATCAGCTTTTTCAGTTTTTTTCTGCCACCTGGCAGATTCCATTTATATAGATCTATTCGATAAGTTCTTATTTTGACACACCATGTAATCTGCTTTTGACCATTTGGAATCATTTGCTTTTACATGGTTCCAAAACTGTACAGTAGCTCTCCAATAAGATTTCGCACATTTGGAATCATTTGCTTTTACATGGTTCCAAAACTGGCTAAAACAAAAATAATTCAATGTCAACCATTTGGAATCATTTGCTTTACATTTTTACATGGATTCAAATCCACATTGACAACATAATTTAAGCATTTCACTATAAATTACTCCTTTACTTGAAAAACATCACTAATAAAATGGGAGATAATTCCCTCTTCAACACATCCAAATTTGGCTATATATTTCGGTGCCATTAAAAATAATCGTTCTTTTGCCCGTGTTATTGCCACATAGAAGCATCTCAACTCTTCGTTATCTTCTACTGTTCCAATCTGATCTTTATCTGTAGATGGAAACATTGTATCTACGCAGTTCATAACAAAAACAGAGTGAAACTCTAAGCCTTTTGCGGAATGAATTGTAGATATAACCATTCGATCTTCCTCTTCCTCTTTCTGAGGACTGGCTTCAAGCATTATTTCTTCCAGAAATGTCACTGGAGAATCATATCCATCTGCCATTTCAATCAGTGTATCAAAATCGCGGACCGCTTGTTTATTTGCTCTAGCAAGCTCCCTACGTTTCTTCTCCGATGTTTTCATCAGCATTAATGTAATGTCCATTAAACGTGAATAAAATGATTTAATGCTTTGCAATTCGATCTGAAAATCTTGATCATTAAGCTTTTCAATAAAACTCTTTAAATTTTCAAGATCCGGCTGAAATTTTCTTTTTATGTATTTGTGTTGAACAAGTCCCTCTAATCCAAGAGTTTTACATGTTGCTGCGATATTTCTGGCATAAACATTTCCAATACCATCAAATAACTTTAATAATCGAAACCATGCAATTTCATCATGTGAATTTATCTGACATCGCAAAAAGCATAAGAAGTTTTTGATATGATCATAATCAAAAAACTTCATTCCACCATATTTGTCATATGGGATTTTCATTTTATTTAAAAGTGCTTCTAGTCTTACAGAATGATAAGAACTTCTTTCAAGAACACAAATTTCATGATACGGAATCTCTTCTTCATCATGTAATGCCATAATCTTATTTAAAATATAAGAAGCTTCTTCGCCCTCGTCCTCTGATCGAACTAGCAATGGCTGAATATTGGCCACATGAGTTGCGACAAGCTTTTTAAAAAAACCTTCCAGTGAATGTTTTTTCATAACAATATTGGATAAATCCATGATCTCTTGATTGCTGCGATAATTCTGTGTTAAGTAAACAACTTTACATCCGGACATCTTTTGTGGAAAATTAATGATATTTTCTACCATACTTCCTCTAAATCCATAGATGCATTGGTAATCATCACCTACCACTGCTAAGTTACGATTCTTTTCACGTAACATAAAAATAATCTTTTCCTGTAAATAATTAGAATCCTGATATTCGTCGATCATAATATACTGATAAATATCAGCTAATTTATTCTTTATAGAAGGGTTTCTTTTCAATACAGATATAAAATTGATTAGCAAATCATCATAATCCATCATGTTGTTTTGTTTTTGTATGATTGATAATCCGCTAAGATTTTCTTTATATCTGGAATGAATCTTTCGATTTCCATATACTTCCATTTACCGAGCATATCAAACAAAGTATCCTCTAATGACTGATTCGTATTTAAGGCTTTGCTATGTGCTGATACCAGTTGAGATGATCTTGGAAAATCTTTTACTTTATCCATACCGTGTTCTGTTTCGATGATCGATATGATATCTGCACAATCTCCCGGATCAATAATTGTATAATCTGATTGAATTCCAATCAGTTGTGAATATTTGCGAAGCATCTTTGCACAGAATGAATGATATGTACATGCAGTAATTTGACTACATCGTTCATCAAGCATATCTGCTGCCCTTTGCTTCATTTCATTTGCTGCTTTATTTGTAAAGGTCAATAATAAGATATTATTGGGTGACACGCCTTTTTCAATCAGATATGCCACACGATATACCATACAACGAGTTTTGCCAGTTCCGGCACCGGCAAGGATTAGGACTGGTCCTTCTGTCGTTGTAACAGCTTCATATTGACTCTTATTTAATTCTTTTCTGTAATCTATTTCCATTTATTGTTATTCCTTATCATTGTTAATACTTAATAAATAGTTTTTGTGATATACAATCGGTAACGTATAAGATTTATAATAAGAATCCATAAAATTATCTTCTTCAAATACAAACCTGATATTTTAAGAGTAAATTTTACTTCTTCCAATTTATCTTTTAAGTCATCAATATGTATTTGTACTTCTAAGATTGTTGCATTTTGCAATGCATCCATTTTCTCAAAAACAGAGATAGAACCATCATCCACCTCTTCATCATAAAATAAAACATAATAAAAATATGCTTTTTATTTTTACTGCCCTCGGCAGTTCCTGTTTCCTACACAGGTTTGTTCGATAAGTTTCTTATTTTCACGCATTGTATAGAATCTATTTGACCCCTTAGAATCATTTAATTTTACACTATTCTAAAACAAGTACTTTGCTATCTAGTGGAGTATCTAACCCTTAGAATCATTCAATTTTACACTATTCTAAAACCCGTCGACTATCCAATTCTTTTTCGACTATCCATTGGAATCATTCAATTTTATTTTCGTAATTTTAATTCTTTTTATTAAAGCTGATCAATGTATATGGTTGAAGAAATATTGAAATAGATAAATATGTAAAGCATCGATCAGCTTGATTTCTGCATCTTGCAGATTTCGCCGGAGCAAATTATTTCGATAAATTCTTATTTTTACACGCCATGCAATTACTTTGACCATTTGCAATCATTTGATTTTACATAGTTCCAAAACAAATATTCTTTGATGAACATCTTCTTATAACATTTGCAATCATTTCTCAAAATAACATTAATCTTCAATCCAAGGGGCACAGTCAGAATCGCCTAACTTAGACTTAGAATCCTCTGAATTATCTTCCTGAACATTCTTTTCTTCTGTATTAACAGTCTCCTGATCTTTTAGTGGAATCTCTCTTGCAACGGATAAGAAATCTTCTAATGAACATTCATAACGTCTTTCTTTTTCAATCGTATCAAGAATCATTAATTTGTGTCCACATTTTTCAGATTCCTCTTTGATAATGTCACGGCTTAATCGTCCGGCTTTTTCAATGCGTCGAACTTCATGAACCTCTAATTTTTCTAAATATCCAAGGATATATTCTTTAAATTTAATCGTTCTTGTAATTTTCATATGAATTTCTCGCTTTCTTAATTTACATTCACTGGAACAAAATCATTTATAGTCTGCCATTATCAGAAATCCTACAGCATATACGGTATATTCTTGCCCAGTTTCTTTATTTTTTACTGAAACATCTATTTTCTCCATTAATCATATAAGGTAATATATGATTAGAAATATTATATTTTCTGCAATTACTGCCTCTAGCAGTTCTCGTCTAAACGAGTTTATTCGATAATTTCTTATTTTCACGTACTGTATAAATAATTTGAACCATAAGACATGTCATGTTTTATACAGTTTCAAAACTGTGTTCTGTTCCAGTTGTTGCCAATTCTCCCATATGCCATGTTTTACACAGTTCAAAATATGCACCTGTAATTCTTTTAGCCATAAGACATATCATGTTCTACGCAGTTCCAAAGCCGTTCGATATGATTATGAATTTTCCGAACAAATATGAAAACTTACTTCTCACCTTTATGAGAATAAATTACTTTGTTTCTAAGTCCTAAAGGATCTTCCGCAATGACTGCAAAATCTGCTTTTGTAACATTGCTTGACATAGCAATCATTCCTGTGTGTTTGCTGCCACCAATCAATGTAAGGTCTGCCTGCATTGGAGAACATACAAAAAGCTTTTTAATCTCAGTCAATAATACACACTGATCTTCTGTCTTGAGTTCCATAAACTGTTCTTTTTCGTTGTGAATTAATTCAGCCTGATTATTCTTACGATTTTTATAAACACCATTCTCTAATTTATCTAAATAAAAATCATAAAGCTGTTCTAATTCCTGAATATGGAATTCATTTTGATAAACCCTTGCTTTCTTATCAATAGCTCTGCGTTTCATGTATCCAGAAATCTTGTTTGCTGTTTTTGTCTGCCAGTCATCCATGATCAATTCCACTGCATTTGTAAGGATAAGAGCATTTCCACTTCGACCATTTAAACGATAATAAAAACCGTCAATCTTAAGTAATGAGTTTTTTCTTACTTTTGCAAGTAAAATCTTTGGATGATTAAGTTTTCTGTGATCAACCAGATATTCTTTTAACAGTTTATGTCCAGGATCATCCTCTAAACGCTCATGAAGATATACTGGAACATATTCTAAAGAAATACGTTTTTTCCCTTTCTCCATTGATTCTACTAATACAAAATAGGAACCTGTGACATTCGTATACCCTCCATACTGTGCGATATTGCCAAATCTAGGATCATTGGTTTTTAATGGATATTCGCCATGTCCTTTTTTTAATGGCATCTGCTTAAATAAGCCGCCTTTTACTTCCACGACTCTTTTTGTAACAGCAATATGGTTTTGAGCATATTCTTTTCGAACCGTCTGAATTGACCCATATGGACCACTTTCCCATGCAATCTGTCCATCTCTGCTGATATTTTCTAAGAATAATCGGTTCAGATCATAATCTTTTCTCTTATGATTCTTAAAATAGATTGCTGGGTCCATTGTAAATTTTGTATGATATACATTTCCAACTACAATCGTAATATAAGCATCTTTTGCAGCTTGTAAATGATTGTGACCATAACTACTAATTAAATGGAAATCCCTCTTAAAGGAAGAAATCAGCTTTTCTTTTACAAATACAATCTTTGATTCAGGGAAATAATACTGTAATACAGAAGCAATCATTCTTCCACTTTGCTGATTATCTGAAATTTCACGTTCAATAAAGCTAACAAGTTCGCTCTTTGAAAAATCATTTTCTCTGGATAATCGGAAGTATTTCTCCTTTGTCATAAATCCCTGCAGAACCAGTTCCATCCAAAATCCCTTCATTTTTTTCTGAATTTCTGAATCAACTGGAAAATAGGTATACTTGTCTGCTCGATTCTCCTGGATTCCCGTTAATACCTTATTATTCATAGAACGATCATTTACTGCAGATAATGGATAAATGTAGTCAATATCATTCTGATAATTAGATTTTCTTAATCTTGAAAGATTTAATTTCTTGCCAGAATAAATGCAGCGTCCTTTCTGTAGAAAATAAAGATAAACTTTATCATTGGATAATTCATGATCGTTCAATTCATCAAGCTCTTTCATAAGATGTTTTTCATCTTCTGATTTTAAGGATTTGTATAAATATTTTAGCTGTTCTTTTCTGGATGAAGTTCTCTTTGGATCATCCTGATGTTCTCTGCTTATTTTGAAGAAAATCTTATTTGGAACTCCATATGTCTTTTTGAGAGATTTTACTATCGTAATCAGCTGATTTACCTTCCTACGCTGAGCCGGTGGAATTATTTAAATAATCCATCAATCTTCACGATTATAAATGGTTTTTTCATGTTCTTTATTGTAATGTTCGATTTCTGCTTTATATCCATATTTCTTACTTAAGATCTGCATCAGATTTAAGTTTGTATTCCACAGCATATCCATTACAGAAACTTCTACACCATTGGAATCTGTTACAGTAATACCGTTTAATAGCATTTCTGATAAGTTTCCCCATCCTTTATAAGATAATGAGCAAATCTGTTTTCTCTCATCCTCAGAGAGCTTTACAAACTCGCGATTTAAATAATCTTTTAACAGCTGCTTATCTTCAAATACTGTAATTCTAAGAATAATCTGTTCAACTTCTTCATCAGATAGATTATCGTAATCCTCAAAATCAATATGAGATTTTAGATTGCTGTGAAATTCATTATCAATACCTGATAATTCAATATCTTTGTCATAGCCATTCTTGATAAGATATTTTGTCAGAGATTTTTTTGTAACTTTTTTCCCTGTCAAGAAAAGCTGTTCATAAATTCTCTGTTTTAATTCCACGCTGATAGGTTCTCCATTGATCTTTAATGGATTTAGCTCATTTAATACCTCAAATGTCTCATAAAGAAGAGAATTCTTTGGAAGAACTTTTTCATTAAATAAATAACTACAATTTCCTGTCATTCGGGAAATAAAACATTCCGCAGACGCTTCTTTGTCTACCATTTCATCGAAATTCCATGGATGAATCACACCATCTTTTTTAGGCACCATCCAGTTTGTACTCTCTCCTTTTCTTACAACGCCCTTTAGCGGACCTACATAATAAGGAATAACGAAATTGAAGATTTTTAATAATTTTTCTCTGTTTTCTTTTAAGAATGGATACATTTCCTGCATGTTATCAAGAATTAATTCAAATTCCCTTAACTGTAATTGATGCGGAATAACACTGTTATCACGTTTTGTCTGTTTTGGTAGTAAAGTACCGTTTTTAATCTCTGTATCAATCCATTCTGCATCTTCTGATGAAATACCATTCACATTTTTTAATCGATTTTTTAAAAATGTATAAAACTGTTTCTGATCTGCACTACTCATTGTTTTTGCATGACCAACGTAGCATACATAATTTCCAGAAACATCATTAATAAAGATATCCTGATATAATTCTCTACTGCCAGTTCCTTTAATGATCTTCTGTAAACGCTTTAAATCATCATGATGCTTATTGTATTCTGCGATCATTGCATCACTTAATAACTGATGGTCACCTAAAATTTCATTCAGGATAGACCAGTCAAAAAGCATCTTTGCAGAAACAATAGCTTCATAATAAATACCGACACCCTTTTCAATATTTGCAATATAATCATCATAAGAAGCATCTTCAAATGAGATTTTTTCTGGATCCGTTACAATTTCTTCATCGATATCCTGAAATAATACTTTAACAGGAACGCTGCAACCACAAAACAGTCCAATCCATGCTTTTGCTGTCTTACTTTTTACTTTTGTAATAGTAATGATGTTTTTCTTTTTCACAGTTTTAGCAATTTTATGATCACATAAGATATCTCGGACTTCTTTTACCTGTTCATCTGATAATGTAGGGAAGTCAATATTAAATTTCTCTAAACTTTCACAAAAGCCTTTCATGGAATTTTCAAAGTCCATAACCTCTCCAAGATTTCCTTTGTATAAGAAATGTCCTCGATTTTTCATAAATTTTGAAAAAGCTAAGTATACCAGACGAATATCTGGTTTATCTTTTGTTTCCATTAGATATTTTCTTAAATGATACACTGTTGGAAACTGATTCTTATAAAGATTAGTATCAAAATTAAACTCTACAGTACGATCATCTTCACAGAAATTGCTTTCATCTAATTGCTGAAAAAAGTTAGGATCTTTTTGATTTACTTCCTCATGGAAAATATCTCTAAGATAATGTATTCTGTTCTTTTTTCTCTGATTTAATCGTCTGTTTGTACGGAACATTCTTCGATCTTCCGCTGTTTCTGCTTTATCAAAAAGCCTTACACCCCATAAATCTTTTCGAGATGCACGTTCTAACTCATATTTGGGATTTGTAACTGCCCAACCAACCTGTTCACTACTAACAGTTATTCCTAAAAATCCATTCTGCACGTAAGTATCCTCCTTATAAAATACACATTTTGTTTTTCTGAATTCTCTTGTCTATATGTAATATGCTAACACTTTTTGATACTTTTTTCAATATAATACGCCTTTTTATTTCATTATTTATGTAATGCCCCCACATTAATATATATTTATTACAAAATTACAATATTTTAAATAAAATGGTATTTAGTAATAAAATTATAAGTATTTGGACAATATTTTTTTAATCGATTCCGAGAATCTTTGCTAAAATAATAATCCCGATATGCTCCGGCAAAATATTCCGCAGGAGTAGTTCTTTCATATTTTCCAAGGTCTAACTTTTCATAATAATCGTTATAGAATCCACGATATTTACTTCTTTCTTTTAAGTAGATATTATAAAATTCTGAACTATGTGCAGCATCACCATTTTTGTAATTTACAAAATGTCCTATTTCATGTAATAAAACATAGTCGGAGTTATATTTTATGGATATTTTCTTATCTTTCAGAGAAAAGATTCCATTATGTTTCAATTTTGGATTTATGACGATCTGTATTTTTTCACTATTCAATTGTTTCTGTACATTACTTGGAATTCGGCCATTAAAACTAACTTTCTTCTGATTGCGAACAAAATTGATTTTATTTTCTGTAGTTGTCGTTTTAATATTTCGCTTTGTCGTAATAAAATATCCGTGATATGTTTTTTGAGTGGTTATAACTGTCTTTATATGTATCTTTTTTGCATCTCCATATGTATATTTATAAGAATCAGACCATTTGCTTTCAACATTTTTTGTGGTTCTTGTTCCTCTATATTTCTTTTTTATACGTACTTTCTTTTTAGATGCTGTTATCTTTGTTTTTACACTCTTTGTTTTCTTCTGGTATCCATAGTATTTATCAGCTGCTGCCACATTGCATAATTGATATGGGGAAATCAAGATCATTCCCATTGCTAGTGCAACAAATAAGATTTTTGTTAACTTGCTTATGTTATTTTTGTTTTCCATTGTTTCGTGTTCTTCTCCTCATTTTTTTCTGTATACTAAAAGAGCCAGTAAGCATCTGCTTACTGACTCCTGAGATAAATTAATATTGATTGTTTAGAACTTATTGATTGTTTTCTGAATAAAACTATAAGATTTAGGACAATTTGCTTTTAACTTGCTTCTGGAGTTTGCACTAAAGTAGTAATCTCTAAAACATTCTGCAAAATAATCAGAAGTGCTTGTTCTTGCATAATTTCCACTATCTAAATTCCAGTCAGAATAAAATCCTTTGTATTTGGATTTTTCAGAATTAAAGATATTTTTAAATTCTGTACTGCCTGAAACATATCCTGTCTTACGATCCACATAGTGTCCAATTTCATGCATAAAACCATAATCTACATTATTTTTCATTTCAATGGAATTTCTGGAAGCAGAATATACTCCATCATAAGATAAATTAGGATTCAGGACTACTTTTAATCCATCTGCTTTCATTGCATTCCCCACCTTTGTAGGAATCTGAGTATTTACTGTTCCCATTAATTTCATATAATCTGGATTACCGCTTCTCAGATAATTGATCGTTGTTGTCGTTACAGTTACCTGTTTTTTTACAGTTGTTGTTAAGGTCTTTTTGTAATATACCTTTGTTGTAGTTACGACAGTCTTTGTTACAGTTTTCGTGTCTTTTGCAACAACATGCTTGTAACCTGTGCTAGTTGTCGTAGTTGTTACTGTTTTTGTTGTTTTGTTTGCATGATTTTTTGACAACTTGCTTTTCTTTGTAGATGAGGTCGCAGGTTTCTTTTCCGTCTTCGTAGAAGTTACATGATAACCACGATATGCATTATCTGTTGCATATACGGATACTGAATGATCCGCTGCTGGTGCAACTCCAAATCCACCACTCACAACCATAGCTGCTGCCATCATAATTGTAGCAATCTTCTGTACAAACTTTTTCTTGAATTGTCCTTTTTCTTTCATCATAGAGCATCTTCCTTTCATATTAGCTTTTTGTTACTCATGCCAGGAGATGATCTGTAACAAATCGTTTAGATTATTACAAAGAAAAAAGAGCATTCAATCGAATACTCTTCACATAAAAAAACGAGAGATATATGAATACCTCTCGCTTTAGAAATTGTATAAAATGATGCAATTTCCCTGTATATTTTTTTCTAATAAACGATGGTGTTACATATATCTCTCTAACACTGCTTATATTATATCAGAAAATGCTAATAAATAATACTCTATTTTTAAGTAAAAAGACCAGATATTCTCTGGCCTTTTCACCTCTGTCACCCGGCAGATCTCGTCTCATGCGAGCATAACTTTATCACATACTACGTTGCATCAGAGTGCAATTCATATGTTACCATGAAATTGTATCACATATCATCATTTGTGGCAATTATGTTTTTAACACATTTTACACAAAATACACATTTTGTATATGATATGGATAATAACGGATGATTATTTACATTTCTTATACATCCAATGAATCTGTCTAAAAATATTAAACACTATCTTTTTTAGATTTAGGCAACATACCATCCATTTTCATCGATCTCAATGATGCCATCATCTAACTGAAATTCGATGTACATGTAATCGTCTTCATCGAATCTTACTCTGACAGTATAT
>ENA-OQCO01001190-OQCO01001190.1-human-gut-metagenome-genome-assembly--contig:-NODE-1190-length-10716-cov-2.001794_pt1 | contig 10716 bp, 7 predicted proteins | sample MGYA00242500_ERZ504582 | MGnify/ENA primary metagenome ERZ504582 (study PRJEB26092, sample SAMD00036346) | human gut metagenome | host: Homo sapiens | study: EMG produced TPA metagenomics assembly of...
TTATTGGAAATAATCTGGATGATCCGGAGAAATATCTGGAGGTTGGATAATCTTGGATATTAAGAGAAAGACAAAAGAAAAACGAATCCAGCTGGTTGGTGGTCTGATTGGAATTTGTGTGGTTGTAGTTTCTCTGTTTTATTTTTTTTACGCGGAAAAAGCGGAAGCAGAGAAAAGAATGGTGGAGATTGTAAACTATGTCAAAGTGCAGTGCTCCACCTACACCCATTATAATGAGTCTTCGGAATCCAAAAGTCTTCTCCGTGCCATTGAAAGTGCCAGACAGATGAGTACAAATATTAACATGGAAACAGAAAACGGAGGTCAGTTAAGCCGGAATTTTCTGAAAGAAAATATTCAGACTCTCTGGGTGGATGGTATCCTTGTGCTGAATACAGAAGGAAAGACGGAATGTGAATACAGCATGGATGAATCTCTGAGCGATGAGATTACAGAGTATCTGCAAAAAGACATTATCATGGATTTTGCAGGATATGAAGAAAGAACTTATTCAGAACGGTTTACCAGGGGAGACGGGTCTCGTATTGACATTGCAGCCTGTGCCAGAAAAGATGCACCGGGTATCGTTGCAGTTTATTATTATACACCACCGGAATTTATCAGAAATTATACACTGACGATACAGGGTCTTTTAAATGGCTATAGTGTCCAGAAAGATGGAACGATTATTGTTGCCGACAATGGGATAGTTGTTGCCAGCAATGATGATAGCCTGTTGGGACAGAATACAGCCGACAACGAAGTTGTTCAGGCAATGAAAAAGCATACAGATAGTCAGCACATTTATCATTTGAAGAATGAAGGAACCGGATGTTATGGAATTATGCTGAAGCAGCGTGATTACTATATTTATGCGTATCTTCAGGATACGGAAGTATTCCATAATTTTCCATTAAGTGTGACAGGTGTCATTTTTCTTTATTTCCTGATATTCAGTATATTCCTGTTCTGGGGATACAAAACTAATCAGGCACATCAGAAACAGGAGCTGGAAAAAGAGGAAAAATATAAAGATGAGCTTCTGATAGCAGCAAAAAAGGCAGAGGCAGCCAATCGGGCGAAGACAGAATTTCTTCAAAGGATGAGTCATGATATCCGTACACCGATCAATGGAATCTGCGGCATGGTCGATATTGCTGACCATTATGCCGACGATGTGGAGAAACAGTCAGAATACAGGGGAAAAGTCAAATCGGCTTCTCATCTGTTGTTGGAAATGCTAAACGATGTTTTGGATATGAGTAAACTGGAGTCTGGAGAAGTGACGCTGGAAGAAATTTCCTTAAATCTGAGCTGTATTTTTGAGGAAGTACTTGTTGTGATCAAGCAGATGGCAGCAGAACGGAATATCCGTATCATTTGGGAAGAAAAAGAAATCATACACTGGAATCTTATTGGAAGTCCGAGTCATATGAAACGTATTCTGATGAACATCCTGTCAAATGCAGTGAAATATAACAAAGAAAATGGAGATATCTATATCAGTTGCAGGGAAATTGTGTCGGATCAGCCAGAAATGACGACGATAGAATTTACCTGCCGGGATACTGGAATCGGGATGACAGAAGCATTCCAGAAACAGATTTTTGAACCATTTGCACAGGAACACACAGGAAGCCGCACAAGATTTGCAGGAACAGGTCTGGGAATGCCGATCACAAAGAAGCTGATCGAGAAAATGGGTGGAACCATTACCTTTGAAAGTGAAGAAGGTGCAGGAACTACATTTGTGATCCGGGTTCCGTTCCGGATTGATACAGACAAGGGCTGCAGATCTGAAATCGAAGAAAAACCGGGAGTTTCTATCAGTGGACTGCGTATTCTTCTGGCAGAAGATAATGAGATGAACATGGAAATCGCAGAATTTGTGCTTCAGAATGAAGGTGCTGTCGTGACCAAAGCATGGAATGGACAGGAAGCTGTTGAAATATTTGGAAAAAGCAGACCTGATGAATTTGATGTGATTCTTATGGATATTATGATGCCGGTTATGAATGGTTATGAAGCAACAAAGAGAATCCGCTCTCTGGACAGAGAGGATGCAAAGGTGATTCCGATCATTGCAATGACAGCAAATGCGTTCACGGAGGACAGAATGAGAGCAAAAGAAGCAGGGATGAATGAACATATTGCCAAGCCCGTTGATGTGGAATTACTGGTAAAGGTAATTTATGAATGGGTGAATCGGTGAAAGACAATTTAAGAAAGGGAAGACGTAATGAAAAAGAAAAAATGGAACAGAGTTTTGTCTGTACTTTTGGCGATGATGACAGCTATATCACTTTTGTCAGGCTGTGGTGGTAAAAGTGTGGAAAAAGAAGATGCAGAAACGGTTACAGTGTATCTGTGGAGCACAAGCCTGTATGAGAAATATGCACCATATATCCAGGAACAGCTCCCGGATATCAACATTGAATTTGTAGTAGGCAATAATGACCTGGATTTTTATAAGTTTCTTAAGGAAAACGGTGGATTGCCGGACATTATAACCTGCTGTCGCTTTTCCCTACATGATGCCAATCCCCTGAAAGACAGTCTTATGGATCTTTCCACAACTAATGCGGCAGGCGCTGTCTATGATACATACCTCAACAATTTTATGAATGAGGATGGCAGCGTAAACTGGCTTCCTGTGTGTGCGGATGCACATGGATTTGTGGTTAATAAAGATCTTTTTGAAAAATATGATATTCCTCTTCCGACAGACTACGAAAGCTTTGTCTCTGCCTGCCAGGCATTTGAGAAAGTGGGTATCCGCGGGTTTACGGCAGATTATTATTATGATTATACCTGTATGGAAACACTGCAGGGGCTGTCAGCATCAGAGCTGTCTTCTGTGGACGGACGTAAGTGGCGCACCACCTACAGTGATCCGGATAATACAAAGAGGGAAGGTCTGGACAGTACAGTCTGGCCGGAGGCTTTTGAACGTATGGAACAGTTTATCCAGGATACAGGTCTGAGTCAGGACGATCTGGATATGAATTATGATGATATAGTTGAGATGTACCAAAGTGGTAAGCTTGCCATGTACTTCGGCAGCTCTGCCGGTGTAAAAATGTTTCAGGATCAGGGTATTGACACAACATTTCTTCCATTCTTTCAGGAAAACGGTGAAAAGTGGCTGATGACTACACCATATTTCCAGGTAGCCTTAAACCGTGATCTGACACAGGATGAGACACGTCGAAAGAAAGCAATGAAGGTACTGAATACAATGCTTTCAGGAGATGCACAGAACCGGATTATTAGTGATGGACAGGATCTGTTAAGCTACAGTCAGGATGTGGATATTCATCTTACGGAATATCTGAAAGATGTGAAATCTGTGATTGAAGAAAACCATATGTATATCCGCATTGCGTCAAATGATTTTTTCTCTGTTTCCAAGGATGTGGTTTCTAAGATGATCTCGGGAGAATACGATGCAGGGCAGGCCTATCAGTCATTTAATTCTCAGCTGCTTGAGGAGAAATCCTCTTCTGAGAGTATTGTACTGGATTCACAGAAGTCTTATTCCAACCGTTTTCATAGCAGTGGAGGAAATGCAGCATATTCTGTTATGGCAAACACTCTGCGTGGCATTTATGGGACGGATGTGCTGATCGCAACCGGAAACAGCTTTACGGGAAACGTGCTGAAAGCTGGTTATACGGAAAAAATGGCGGGAAGCATGATCATGCCAAACAGTTTTTCAGCTTACAGCAGCAAGATGAGCGGAGCCGAACTGAAAGAGACTGTGAAAAATTTTGTAGAAGGCTACCAGGGAGGCTTCATGCCGTTTAACCGTGGCTCTCTGCCTGTGGTCAGTGGCATTTCTGTGGAAGTCAAAGAAACAGAGGATGGTTATACATTGAGTAAAGTTACGAAGAACGGAAAAAAAGTTCAGGACAATGATACTTTTACAGTAATCTGTCTTGCGATACCAAAACACATGGAAGCTTATCCCGCAGATGATAATATTGTATTTGACGGAAAGGATACTTTTGTGAAAGATACCTGGACAGGATATATTTCAGATGGTGATGCCATTCTTGCAGAGCCTGAAGACTACATGACTCTGAGGTGAGAAGAATGGATATTAAGAATCATGATACAGACAGAAGGAAGCCTGTTATGAGAAAAGGATTCAGGATATCTGTCTTTATAGCTGTTTCTCTTGGAATTATTCTGATGGTTTTTCGATATTTCGGATTTGTGTCGAAAACTGTTTATGAGGAAAGTGTTTCTCATCTGACGGAGGTTTTTCATCAGTCTGATAATATGCTGAGGGAACTGGCAAATAAGAATCTGACCTATCTTCATATGTGGGGTGAGAATCTGCAGAATACATTCGGTGAAAACGAAATTCGTAATTACATCGAGAAAGCGCAGGAAGATGCCGGATTTTTGGATTTCTATTTTCTGTCAGCTGACGGGAACTATAAGATGGTAACAGGGGAAACAGGTTTCCTTGGATTACAGGAAAATATTGAAGAGGATATCCGGCAGGGAAATGATGTGATAACGAATGCAGCAGTTCCCGGAAAATCCCAGCTGCTTATTTTTGCCACTCCCAGGGCTCATGGAAGCTATCAGGGATTTGAATATGATGCGATCGCTATTGCCTATGAAAACGATGATATCGTAGATGTACTGGATATTTCTGCCTTCAATGGAAATGCAAAGAGCTATGTTGTTCATCCGGATGGCCGTGTTGTGGTCGATCATTCCTTTGAGTCATGGGGGAATACATATAATTTTCTGGGAGTTCTGAGAGAGCATTCCAATATGTCTGAAAAAGAGATCCTTGAACTTTCGGAAAAGTTTAAAGCGGGCCATACCGATGCGATGATGGTAAATCTGGATGGAAGAAATTATTATCTGGTCTATGAAAAATCGGATATTCAGGACTGGATGTTTCTGGGACTTGTAAAGGCAGATATCGTCAATGCCAGTATGAACAGCCTGCAGCGTAGTACGATAGTCCTTGTGGGGGCAGTCGTACTCTGTATTGCCGCCTTCCTTATCAGTCTTGTTATTCAAAAAAGCAGGACAAACCTTAAGAAAAAGGATACGGAGATCCTGTACAGAGATGAGCTGTTTCAAAAGCTTTCAATGAATGTGGATGACGTTTTCCTGATGCTGGATGCAAAAACATATCAGGCAGATTATGTCAGCCCAAATGCGGAAAAACTGTTGGGTGTTACGGTAGAACAGATATGCAAAGATGTTTGGACCCTGGGAAAACTAAATCCCGGGGAAGCTGATGATCTGGAGAAGAATCATCTGGAGGGAATCCAGGTTCATGAACAGAGGGAATGGGATTTCGAATATGTTCATCAGAAAACCGGGGAAAAACGCTGGTTTCATAATGTTGCAATGGGCAGCGAGGTAAACGGAAAAAAGAAATATATCCTGGTTCTGTCAGATCGTACCTCTGACAGAAAAATGAACCAGGCGCTTTCTGAGGCAGTCCGTGCTGCGGAGACTGCAAACAAGGCAAAGAGCACCTTCCTTTCCAATATGTCTCACGATATCCGGACACCAATGAATGCGATCATTGGTTTTACCACACTGGCTGTAAGCAATATTGATGATAAAGAAAGGGTAAGGAATTATCTGGGTAAGATCCTTTCCTCCAGTAATCATCTGCTCTCACTGATCAATGATATCCTGGATATGAGCCGTATTGAGAGCGGAAAGATCCATCTGGAAGAAACGGAAGTCAGTCTGTCAGAGGTTCTTCATGATCTGAAAACCATTATCAGCGGACAGATCCATGCGAAACAGCTGGAGCTTTACATGGATGTCATGGATGTTACCAATGAGGATGTTTATTGTGACAAGACACGACTGAATCAGGTGCTGCTGAATCTTTTGTCCAATGCGATCAAGTTTACTCCTGCAGGCGGAACTGTTTCTGTCCGGCTGAGAGAGTATCCGGGTACACAGAGAGGCTGTGAACTGTACGAAATCAGGGTAAAGGATAATGGAATCGGCATGAGTCAGAAATTTGTACAGAAGATCTTTTCTCCTTTTGAGAGAGAGCGGACTTCCACTGTAAGCAGGACTCAGGGTACAGGACTTGGCATGGCTATTACCAAGAACATCGTGGATATGATGGGCGGAACCATCGAGGTTCAGACAGAACAGGGAAAAGGTACGGAATTTATTATCCGTCTGTCATTACGGATTCAGCCTGAACATCATCGCACAGAGAAGATCGCAGAGCTGGAAGGTCTTAAGGCACTGGTTGTAGATGACGATTTCAATACCTGTGACAGTGTAACAAAGATGCTTGTAAAGGTTGGGATGCGTTCGGAATGGACACTTTCCGGCAGGGAGGCTGTTCTCCGTGCACGCCAGTCTGTGGAAATGGCAGATGCATTCCATGCTTATATCATCGACTGGCGTCTGCCGGATATGAATGGTATTGAGGTCACCCGCCAGATTCGTAGTCTTGGAGATGATACACCGATCATTATCCTGACTGCATATGACTGGTCAGATATCGAAGCGGAAGCCAGGGCAGCAGGGGTAACTGCATTCTGCTCGAAACCTATGTTTATGTCAGATATCAGAGAGACCTTGATGGCTGCGATCGGTCAGAAACAGGACAGACAGGAGGATTCGATTTTTCCGAAAGCAGGTTCAGACTTCAGAGGCAGATCCATACTGCTTGTGGAAGATAATGAACTGAACAGTGAAATTGCAGTGGAGATCCTTAATGAATATGGCTTCCTGGTTGATACCGCAGAAAATGGAGCAGAGGCAGTGGAGAAGATTAAAAATTCAATACCAGGTAATTATGATCTGGTGCTGATGGATGTGCAGATGCCTGTAATGAACGGATATGAAGCTACTCAGCAGATCCGTGCGTTGGATGATCCGGCACTGGCGGGAATTACCATCCTTGCCATGACGGCAAATGCCTTTGATGAAGACAGAAAGAAAGCACTGAAATGCGGTATGGATGGCTTCTTATCCAAGCCAATTGTTATAGAGGAATTGATTTCTGCTTTACAAGATAATCTGTATGAATAAAACCTAACATCCGGATGATCAGCAAATTGTAGAGGAATCCGTGAGAAGCTTTAATATAGAGTATCCCCATGCAAATATTGCAAGATTAATCTTAGCAGGAATATAGTGCCAGGGAACATGTATCAGCTTAAACGTCATATTGCAATGACAGAGGCTCTCAGTGGTATGTATGATAAAATGTACTATATTGAGCTGAGGGAAAATTTTATAAAAAGTATCTCGTCAACAGATCCAGTCCAGGAAGTATCCTATCAATCCATTATGCGTCAGATTACAGGGTATCTGATGCCAGTTATGATGAGTTTTGGAGAAAAGAACAATGTACAAAAGTAGAAAAAAATCAGTCATATTATGTGCAGTTATATTTGTGATCCTGGTAATTTGGATGATGTTGTCAGTACATTGCCGGGCTGCTGAGACGAATAATGATGAAAAGCTGTCACAGACGGCAGTACAAAATGAATCTAACGACAACAGAAGATTATCCGTGTCGGTTCATTTGAGGATACCTTCAATTATGTCGATAAAAACGGTATCAGACGAGGATTTGGCTATGAACTTATGCAGGCTCTGGCAGGCTATACCGGATGGAAATTTGAGTATGTGAAATGTGACTGGTCCAACTGTTTTGATAAGCTTGAAAACGGTGAGATTGATGTCATGGGAGATATCTCTTACACTGATGAACGTGCAGAAAAGATGCTTTTTTCAGAGGAACCAATGGGAGAGGAAAAATATATTCTTTATGCTGATTTGTCAGATATGGATATTGTGTCCTCTGATTTCAGGTCTCTGGATGGGAAACGTGCAGGTGTGCTATTAGGTACAGAGCCGGAAATTATGCTGACAGAGTGGGAGAATAAGAATGGTATACATACAGAGCATGTAAATGTGTACAATAATGATGATGTCGAAAAGAAATTAGCGAATCATGAGATAGACTGTTTTGTATCCTTGGAGGAATCTATCTGGTCTGAACAGGGAATATCATCTGTTACCAGTATTGGTAAATCAGGCATATATTTTGTAATAAACAAAGAGCGCAGCGATATCAAGACGGAGTTGGACCGGGCTATGCGTCAGTTGGAACAAGACAGTCCTTTTTTTCAGGCAGACCTGTATAAGAAGTATTTTACCCTTGACTATAATCAGATTCTTACAGGTGAAGAAAAATCCTGGCTGAAAGAACATGGTGACATCAGGATAGGATTTTTAAACAATGATCCGGCAATCTTTTGCATGGATGAAGAGACTGGAAAACTCACCGGTACGCTGGCAGAATATATCTCCTATGCCAAAGACTGTCTGGGAAATCAGATACTGGAATATAATATACGGACGTATGATAAATATGACGAAATGCTTCAGGCACTGCAGGATCGTGAGATTGACATGATTTTTTATGCCGGCAGAAATCCCGATTTTGTAGAAGAAAAAGGATGTGCACTTACAAATACAGCCTGGACCTACAGTCTGATGGCAGTAACTGATGAGAAAAATTTTGACGAAAATGATGTGTATACAGTAGCTGTGCCCAAGGAAAAAGATGCCTTAAAACAGCATATTGCTTTCAGTTATCCCCAATGGAAGCTTGTAGATTATGATTCGCTTGATGATGCGGCAGATATGGTCATTAATGAAAAAGCAGATTGTTTCCTCATGGGAGCAAGTCAGGCGATGATATATGATAACGATCAGAATTTCAAGAGTGTTCCGCTTACAAAAACAATGGAGGCATGTTTTGCAGTAAGAGGTGGAGAAGCAGCTCTTTTGTCGATACTGAATAAAACTTTGAAGACCATGCCGTCTGATATGCTTACAAGTGCACTTGCTATCTATGACAGTACAGCAGATAAGGTGACATTTTTTGATTTTGTAAAAGACAATATGCTTGTTTTTTTTGTCACAGCCGGGTTTTTTGCACTCAGCATAATTGGCATTATCCTTATATTTTTAAGAAGGGCAAGAAAAGCTGAAGCTGTTGCAAAGCTTGCGGCAAATGACACACAAAAGCTCAATGATAAGCTGGAGATTGCTCTGAAAAAAGCAGAGAATGCCAGTCTTGCCAAGACCAATTTCCTGAATAACATGTCTCATGATATTCGCACACCAATGAATGTTATACTGGGATATAATCAGTTGATGAAGGAAGATCTGACAGATTCGAAGCTGCTTGATTACCAGAAAAAATAGAGCAGTCAGGAAAGCTTTTGTTATCCATTATCAACAATGTTCTTGATATGGCTCGCATTGAGAGCGGAAAGATGGAAATTGATGAGAATATTGAAAGAATGGGTGATATACTGGAAGAAATTTGTGGAGTGTTCGAATCTGTCGCAAAAGAAAAAAACATACAAATTAAGAGTGAAATATGCGTAACACATAAGAATGTAGTGTGTGATGGAACAAAAGTCAGAGAAATTGTGATCAATCTTGTAAGCAATGCACTCAAATATACTCCGGATGGTGGAATTGTGACGATTAAAGTACATGAGCTTCCGGGAGATAAAGAGGGGTATGTAAAGATAAAAACAGAAGTGGCTGACACGGGGATTGGTATGAGCAAAGATTATATCCCAACCATATTTGATTCATTTAGTCGTGAACGTAGCACGACAATTGGAAAAATCGGCGGGACAGGACTTGGTATGTCTATCGTGAAGCGAATGGTCGATATGATGGGTGGAACGATTGAAGTGAACAGTGAACTTGGAAAGGGAAGTTGCTTTACTGTGATTCTTCAACACAGACTTGCTGATGATAGATATTATGAGAAAAAATCAAGTCCAAAACAAGCTGTATCAAAAGCAGTGTTAAAGGGAAAACGAATTTTATTTGCAGAGGATAATGATCTGAATGCAGAGATTACAACAACTATTTTAGAGAATGAAGGGCTGCTGGCTGACCGGGTGGCAGATGGTGTACAATGTGTGGACAAGATTGATCGGATGCCTGCCGGGACATATGATCTGATTCTTATGGATATTCAGATGCCGAATATGGATGGATATCAGGCAACAAAACTGATCCGTCAGTTTGCTGATAAAGAAAAGGCTGATATTCCAATTATTGCAATGACAGCAAATGCATTTGAAGAGGATAAGAGAAATGCACTTGCAGCAGGAATGAATGGTCATATGGCAAAGCAATTCACGTTGATAAGCTGTTACTTACCTTGGCGGAAAGTATAAGGGAACAAGAAAAGGAAAGATAAAAATGCAGTTGAGTTTGTTCCTTTTTGAGTAAAATATTAAAACATTGTGAAAGAATTCTATTGTTATATGATTTCGTAAGTGATATACTTAAACACAAGAAGAAACCGTGTGAAATTACAGAGTGCTTTTTGCACGGTTTTTTTACATACGGAAGTTAGTTGCTACTAACAAAAGAGCCGGTATGAAGGATTATAGCATAATAGATTTTAGGAAATATAATCAACAAGATATAGAACTGTAACTATACTGCCAAAAAAGATTACCATTGTCATATATATGAAGTATATATTCGTTTACAAAGAAAGGAAAAAGTAATGCAAATGAATATTTTTGAAGGTATACTGATTCCGTTTGTTGGAACAACGCTAGGGGCAGCATGTGTGTTTTTTATGAGAAAAACACTTTTGTAAATCAGTGCAACGTGCACTTGCAGGGTTTGCAGCAGGCATAATGG